>JAESFZ010000131.1_pt1 | contig 144333 bp, 155 predicted proteins | sample 9269561 | NCBI WGS metagenome assembly JAESFZ01 (sample SAMN14515552, study PRJNA621657) | algae metagenome | isolation source: Tildeniella nuda ZEHNDER 1965/U140 and co-occurring heterotrophs from wet... | place: Switzerland: Stansstaad, Zurih | collected 1965-01-01 | reverse complement strand
ATCCCGCGACAGGGCTTCTATATCGCCGGTAAAGCCGATCACGTTGACCAACACGTGGTCTATGGCGGCTATGTCGGCTAGGTGCTGGTCGCGGCTGTCAGGCTCTAGGCGTAGGTTGCGCAGTCGCTGCGCGCGCCATGTGAGAAGCCCGTTGACGGTGATCGCGCTCTTGGTTGAGCGCTGGCGGGAAAGGTTGAAAGCTTGGATCGGCATTCCCGGATTTTATGGGAACCCGCTAGGGCGCGGTAGCGGTTAGTTTGGTGCTCTTGCTACATAAGGCCGCGCTTTTCTCGCCCATGCTCGGCTTTGCTGCCGTACTGGTCGGAATGGGTATCTACTACGGCCAAGGTAGCCTAAGCCTGTGGCTGGTCATCGCTTCTGTTGGGCCGCGGCACTGGCTTGGCTTGGTTACTAGGCTACTGTGCCTAACTCCGCACATCCCGCCGCACCATCTTCGGCGGGCGTAATCCGACCACATCTTCCTCGCGCACCTGGACAGGCGTTCCGGTGCGCTCTCCTTTTATGCGCACCACCAGATAGCCTTCGTCGCCTTCGGCGCCTGTCACCTCGACGTTGACTGTTCCGGTCCATCCCGCTCCGACTTCCGGCATCAGATCCCCTTGGCGCGCATATAGTTGTTGAGCGGCTTGTTTCGGTCGGCGATGTCGCAGAACTCGGTCGGTGGCGTCACCCGAAATCCAAAGTCCCTGTCCCGACGTCCCGCCTCTCGACATCGAGGGCAGTAGAACGCATTCCGGATAGCCGCGTCGAGACATCCGTGGTCCATGCCGAGACGTCGCCCCAAAGCCACCAGGTTGACGCGGCCGTGATGATTGCAGCCGGTGGCGTAGCAGTGGACCGTCATTTCAAAGCCGGCCGCCAGCATCTTGCCGATCGTGTCGACGGCGAACGGATAGGTCAGTTCGGGCAGTCTGAAACTCATGGCTTACCCTACCACAGGCTGCGCCTCCGTGCACGGCACCACAATGTACTACATTTTCCGTTCACATTTTTGTCACATAACTGGTAGGACCAGATTTACCCTTGCGTTGTATACCACTTACGCTAGTGTCGCCGTGGGCTTCGTAACCCGGATCGCGAATAGACGTACCCATGCGTGAGAGGGACGCACGCACATACGGGCACGTTGAATGGATGCCGACGCTTGGCGGCGTCGCATCAAACCTGGCTTCGGCCGGGGGCGGTGCGCCATGTCCAGGCGAAAGCTAAAAGCCATCGGGAGGTCTTCGCGATCTCTTACGAACCCCCGGCTCGGCGCCAGTGCAGCGCTGAGTGCAAGCACACATGTCGTCCCACTTGCGCAGGCTTTTAGCGCGAAGATCACCCGCGATGGCCACGAGGCCAAGGAAGATAGTTAGAACGAAATGGAAGAGGTGGGTTGTACTGAGGCCGTAGTAACAGCGGCCACTGGTTGGGCGTTCAAAGAGGGTCAGTGTGTAACCCACAAGGACCAGCCGCTCCCGTCCCTTGTGATGATGCGTGTTCGCTCAAGGCGCGGCGCGGAAATCTACGGCGTAAGGTCGTTTGCGTTCACCGACGCGCAACGCGATCGGATTATCTTAGGGGAATGCCTGCGCAACGTCGTGCCCGGCACTGAACCGTGCGACGCATGCTTGCTGTTTAATACGGGTATGTGTCCTGGCACGGCGGAGGCCACCGCCACATAGGCGGCACAGCCTAGACAGCATTACGGCGATAGGGTATGGCTCCGCTATTAAACGGAGCCATATTCATGTCTATGCCTGTTACCGACATTGAGAAGCTGCGGCCCGAGCTGCTTGACCTAAGCGTTGCGGAACTCGAGCGGCGCGCAAATGAGATCCAGTTGGCCATCCGCGCTAAGGCGGAGAAGGAAGAAGCAGAGCGCCGCGCTGCAGTTGTGGCCGAGGCCGCTACGCACGTTGAGACCGTTGTTACCGGCTTGAAGTGGCTGCATGACAATGGATTCCTGTCCGGCAAGGTCACGGAGTCGTTTACGCGGGCTGACGGCCAGTTCAACCCGGCAACCTACCTGCGAGCGCCGCGGGCTGACGACGTGCGCCAGGCGCGGGTTGCGAGTGGTGATGCGCCGAAGCGCAGGCGCCGTGTACGGGACGCCAATGGCAACCTGGTGCCCAGCAAAGCGGCCAAGGCGGCGGGCGAGTTATAAAAAGAAAAGGGCGCCACGAGGCGCGTAGGTCACCTAGCATGGCCTCCAATTGGCTTATGGCCCACGCTATGTCCATCGCTGCAACGGCTGTCTTTCCCTCCTTGCTGGTAAGGAGCATTCCTCCACCAATGAGATTGACGCCATCGTCCACCATCTTGCTCCCGTTCTGATCTCTCGCTCCGGGGCTCCGAATGTATGCTGCCATTTTGCTCCCCCAACTGCGCACTGCGGATGGGAGCATTTCGCCATCAACGCGCAACCAGTCTTCAAGCAGTTTGGCGTCGTATTCGGCTTGCTTTATGCGCTCGGCAAGGATGGAGTGGGCGATTAGAGAAATGTCTTTGTTAATATCCTTCTTCCTCTAGGTCGTCCACACCCAGCGTCTCAAGGTCAAACAGCAAGGCCTTCGCCTGCCTCATGATGTCGTCTGGAATCATCTCAGTCACGTTTCAAATTCCTCTTGTTAGCGTCCGCAACCTCGGGCTACCCGCCCTCCACACCACCCGCCTCGCCACGTTATGCGTGTTCATGCCGGCCAGCAGACCAATGCAGCGCCGGCAGGTTGGCTTGGGCGCCGTTGCGGCGCCGCGCTTGCCGCAGATTGAACCGCGGCCCGGTACAGCTGATTGTGCGTGGATGACGGGGGTCACGCCGCCACGCCGTTAATCTCGGCACCGGTAAGCGTATACCCCACCAGGTCAACGAAACTGTCGCGGTGGTCGGGAGTTTCGCACAGACGAGCCTCCTTCATCAGGCGCATCAGGGGCGACACGTCAGCCGCTGTGATTTCCACATCGCGACCAGTGTTTTCAAAGTATGCCTGCCAAAAGCGGGCAATGCGTTCAAAATTGTCTTCAGGTTTGCCGTAGGCGGAGCGGCGAGCGCCGGTCACAATGCGCTTGGCCTCGTCGGCAATCGTCGCCTTGACATCGGGCGCCGGCTGGCCGAGTACGCGGTCACAGAAGGAATCAGGAACGGTTGCGGTCGGTGCGGTTGCCGTGGGCATGAACGTGTCCTCGTTCGGGTGGTCGACTGACTGGTTTCCCCAAGGTGTGTAGATGGTGGCGGTCATTGGATTGCGTCCACCTGTTTGTCGGCCCAAAGTTCCGCGACATCGGCAATCCGCTCGATCGCGATCATGAGCTGGTTCATCCGCTCTTCCATGTCGTCGTTGCGGTTTCTTGCATCCTTGGCACGCTGGCTCTTCGCGCAGCAGGCGCTCTGCACGCAGCCGTTTGCGCTCATCATATTTCTGCTTGGGTGTCATCAAACCTCCTCCCTCTTTCGCGGCGCACCTTCGCGCAGCGGCCCTTCCGGACCACCCACCTTGTAACCATTGGGATCAGCCGCGATCTGCCGCGCCCAAGCCAGGGGATCCTTCACGAGCGGCCTAAACCTCTTGGCTGCGTACGGCGCATCCGACAGGCCCCAAGCTTCGCCGAACTTGCTGTCAATGCCCTCAAGTTTGACGCCCAAGTACGAGCCGAACACATAATGCGAGGCCATGCCCACCCACCTGACGGTATATGTCTCGCCTTCCGTGATGTTGGCGTCCTTGACGGTTGCGCCGTTCTCAAGCGGCACCTTGTCGTCCACGCAGATGACCTGCGCGCCGGGATATAGGTCGTGGCGGGATTCTTGGTTCATGCTGACAAGTCCAACTTGCGGCCAAGCTTGTTTGCTACGATGCCCTTAAGGGAATCAATCGTATCGATAAGCCACTCCTCTATTTCGTCTTCAGTAATATCTCTTTCAGAGTTGGCTAATTCATATGATGCAAGCAACATCATGCAAAAATGCGCCAGACCGACCGTATCGCTATCAGTTATAATCTTCACGCCGCTACCCCCATCTTTTCAGCCCTCGCGCGCTCATCTTGCAGTTGGTTGAACGTGTGGAGGAAGTGCAGTTCTGCGACGTCTGGAGACCAGTACTTCAGTTGGATGCCGAGTGGGTTGGTGTAGTTTGGATCCACCTCGTGCATGTTCTGCTGCATCTCGTCGGCGATGATGCGGCTGTCCGCCTCGTGAACGGCAATGGGCAGTCCGCCATCAGCAAGGCCAAATGCTGGCGCAACTGCCAAATCCCAAATGCGCTCCTCGGTTTCCTTGATGATTGGCGCTTTGACCTTGGACGGGCGCGCCGTATCGCCGAAGCCAGATAGGGTTTCTGGCGCGTCGTGTAGAAGCCCGGCTAGAGCGACGATCGGATGAAAGCCACGCGCGGTCAGCCACTGCGCGATATGCACCGAATGCTCTGCGGTTGAATAGAAGCGACGGCACGCACCAGTGTACCGGCACGACATCGCTAGGCTGTGCGCAATGTGGTTGATGTCGACGTCTTCAGGTCGCGGGTCGAACGGCCAGAACCTGCCGGTCAGCGTCGATATGTAGTGGCCGACTCGCTCATTGCCGTTGCGCTCCGTTGCGGGTGCCGCAACCTGGCGCATGTTGTCGTTGGCGGCTGGCGGGCAGACGCACAAGTCGCTGCCGTAGTTGCACAGCAACTCCCCAAACGTCTCGGCCGCCTGCGTGTCGTCCGGACAGCCCTCCACGTACATGCGCGCAACGCGGTCCCACTGTTTGGTTTGCGCGGTCATGCCACCTACTGCAACTCCTTCTGCGGTGCCGATGAACCGGCAGTGCTTCGCGCCGAACTCAGCGCTGCTTTTCGGGTAGCCGTCACGGACAAGCGTGTCCTCAAGAGCTTCGTCCGCCATGGGACGATAAGGCTTGGGGAATCCGAAGCGCCAGCCGCTTGGCGGGTCGTATAGCAGCATCACAAAACCTCCTGAAAAATCCAGTTGCACATGCCAAGCACAATGAGGGCGCCAAACAGCCATAGCGCGATGGCTTCGATGTGGGTCATTGGCTAAGCGCATCCAGACGCGTCCGCGGCGCGCTCTAGCCTGGCGGCGCGGCGCTCTTTGTCCTCGGCTTTTTTAATGCAATCTGCAGCTTGATCTCGATAGCACTGCGCCAGTGCCCGGTTGTCTTTTGCCTCAATGCGCAGTTCCTTTGCGTCCCCGTCACTCACGCCGCAGCCCTCCATTCGCTGTTGTCGTTTGCGGACTGCAACTTGGCAGCGCCCGCGACCATCTCCGGCCGAAGCGTCAGTCGGATAACCTCGCCGCCGGTCTTCGAATAGGTGATTACCTTTGCCGAGCGCCCGCCCGGCCACCCGCCACCAGCATTGAACGCGTCCTTGGCGGCAAGCGTCTCGTGCTGCTCAACGTACATAAGGCGCGTCTTCTTGCCTTCGTCGCTGTGGCGGTGCCCGACATGCACGTACGCGGTAGAGCTGCGGCCGTACATCTCACGGAAGATTGCCGCCACAACGGCGTCAACGTCCTTCACGCCACGCTTGTGACCGTGATGATAGGCCAGCATCGTTCCGCCCCATTCGTAGGCGTAGTACAGCGACGGGCTGTTATCGACAGTGATGCGCGGTTCGTTTTCGTACATGGCCGCCAGCATCTCACGCAGCCATGCGCTCGAGGCCGGGTCGTGGTTGCCGGCCGCCATGACGATGTGGACGTGCTGATGCTTGCGCAAGAGCATGTCTATGACGCGGCGCGTGGTGCGGATGACCACCCGGATAATCTTCTGCAGGCGGCTGTCCGCATCGAGCACGTGCTTGTGAGCGGGCGTCACGGATTCCAGCGCGTCGTGATGCATGAAGTCGCCGAGCTGAGCGAAAACGGCGGTGTGGGCGGGCGGCGCCAACTCGATCGCCACGGAAAACCAGTCAAGCAGCAGTTGCTCGGCAATCCGCAGGTCGTAGGACGCCCCGGTCTCTTCATGCCAGGCAAGCATCCCGAAGTGGCTATCTGTAATCACGAACTGGTTGAGAAGGTCTTCCCGTACGTGCGCAGGCGCCGGAGAGGCGGGCAGACGAGGCAACTCCTCCTTCAAGGCGTCCGCGACCGCCCGCATTGCAGCAAGCTGCTGTTCCTTGGACGGCTCGCTGATACGCCATCCGCCGATGCGGCGTCCCTCGCCGTCCGTGTAGGCCGAATCTCGCTTGAGCGTGAAGCCCTCCGGGATTTCATGGACATCGCCGGCCGCCTTGACCTGCTTCACCCACTTGCCGTCGACCGTCTTGCTGGCGACGCTCTTGATGGCAAAACCCGGCATGACCGGATCCAATGAGAGCATTCCGCGCTCGGCAGCAACTGCCATGCGGCGGCGTACCGTGCTTTCGTTCACGCCAAGCTCTGCGGCGGCCGAAACGTTGTCTTTGTGGCGGGCGCGCACTTCAACGGTGCGGGCAATATCGTAGTCTGAAACGGGTGGGGTCAATGTGCGGATTCCGCGTTTATGATGCTGCCGGCTACAACATGCGCCAGCCCGGAAATTAACAGCGGGATGCCCAGCAGAGGCTGGTCCATAATGATTGCGCCTGACCCGGCACACAGACCATATCCGGCAACTAATAGTGCGATTTTCATCATAGCTTCCTACTACTCCGGCTTGCCTGGATCGACGACGGGCGTGGCGATAAGCTCGCACGCGAAAACGTCATGCGCCCTGCGGCATTCGTAGAGGGCTTCCGCGTTGCCAGGGTCGAAGAACCACACAATCACCCCTGCGATTATCACCGAAAGAACGAGCCCAGTACCAAAGCCGGATAGCCAGCAATCTCCTGCCGAGAGTTCAGGCTTTGTCGTATTACCAACGTGCCTATCCATAGGCCTCACCCTCCAAGCTGAAATTGCGGCCTATCGGCCTGCTTAGCCGAGTCCGCCGTTACGGGCGGCTCGCCCTCGTAAGCGACGCCACCTTCGCCATCCACCTTGGCGCCAACGCCGCCCTCGCCGTCCATTGCGCCCTGCAACGCGTTGGCCTGGCTCGTGGAGTACGGCAGGCGGTAACACTGAGGCTCCCCGTTGCCGTCATCCAGCATGGCGTAGATAGCACCAGCACTATATGCGTCCGGCACGTCAATGCGCGCGCCGAGCACTGTGTAGCTGCCAGCGGCTGGAAGCCACGGCGCGCAGTTGCCAAGCGGCAGGACTGCGGCCGGCAACGATGCGAACACAGCAAGCGCGAACACTGCTGCGGCTATTGCCCGATGCGAGAGGAGCGCTAGCGCAGCGAACAGGATGACGTAGGCGGCCCATGTGGAGGCGGCTAGGATCATGATAGTACCCACCGAAAGAGGCCACCCGCAAAGCCTCCCCAAAAACAGCCGACCAAGAAGACGGCAATATAAATCAGCGTCTGCCGGTCACTCATCGTCATTCCCATGAAGCCAGTAGCAAAGCGCAATCATGCCTGCGCTGATGCCGGTCGCAGACATGAACAGCAGCACCGTGAACAGGTCAGGATGCGCCCACATGAATTCGTGCAGGGCGGCGCTCATTTGTCGCGTTCCGCAAGCATGGCGTCGGCGATGGAATAGGCGCGAGACGCTATCCATTCCGCTTCAAACACATCGGGGTTGCTGTCGTAAGCCGCTACGGTTGGAAGTGCCTGCCCCGCGAACCAATCGCGCAGCGCCATGCCGTTCTGCCAATGCTCTGGGTTGCCTGTATAGACAGGGTGCGCCGGCCCACCGTCATTCTTCGCCATTGCCGCCTCCAGCGATATCAACCGCAATCATAAGCGCCACTGCCAGTGCAACCGCGATAGCGGCGAGGGCCATGCCTTCGGGCGTAAACCAGGTCACGACGTCACCCCATCCTTGGACCGGACCCGATAGGCCGTGATGTCTGTTTCCTCGCACTGGTGCGACCCAGTCGAGGAACTGCGCTTCGGCTTCCTTCAGCAGGCCGTCGCCATAGGCCACCTCGACCGTCGTGCCCGGCTCCACGGGGCACTTGCCGCCGTGCCATTCTTGCCAGCCTGCGGCGCGGTAGGCATCAAGGGCCGCAGCAAGTGCTATTTCCAGGCCGTGGCCAAACATCACGCGGCCTCCCGCTTGTCTGTTGCTGCTAGCAAGCAGCCAATGGCGCTAGATGCGAACCAAATAACCATGCCGGCAAGCCACTGCGGCCCGCGCCACGTCACCAGTCCAAACGGCCTCACCGAAATTATTGCCAATACCTGCGGCTGCCAGCGCATTAACTGCCGCAGGCACGAACAAGAACCACCGAACAGGGAACATCATCACACGTCCTCCTTCTCCTCGTCGAGCACGTCGGCGATTTCGTTGAAGATGCGGGCTGCCTCGCGAAGGGATTGCGCATCGGCCGTCGCATCGAAGCGGACGCGCTTCTTGCCCCAAGGCACTCCTCCGACACTGATTTCAACACCGTTGTAATTGCCATCAACAATCTCGCGGCGAGTTACGGTGCGGACGGGGGATGCGGGCGGCGTGACTGTCGCCGTGACAAGTTCGATTTCGTCCTCGTGGAAGAACCATCCGGAATCTGTATCGATCTCATAGCCGCTTATTCTGACGACTTGCACGACGTGTCCGATTGGCACCTTGTGCCACGAACCGCCATAGCGCTCGCCGTCCTTGACGACCCGCACCCTATCCCCAACCTTGAACTTGCTCATTTCGTAGCGCTCCTCAAAGGCTTGTAAACACGGTTCATCGAACCAGGCACAACATTGCCGGACGCATCCAACCGGAACCGCACAACGGTACGCTCTTGCGCTTGGCGAATGGTCATGGTCTCGCGCACAAGAAGCGCACTGCCGTTGCCATCCGCGCGTCTTATCTCGACTTCGACAGGCAATTCCTGTGCGACCGAATAGCCGTGGATGTTCACCACGTACTCGCCGGCGGGCAGGCCGCGGCTGAACGCATCTTCCCGATTGAATGGGCCGTCATCGCCGCTTAGGCCAAGGTCATCACGCAGCAAGTTGAACACCCTGCCGGCGCGGTTGCTATATCCGACCGCCTTCTGCTCGCCAGGTGCCAGTACCCATACATCCACGTCATAAGGGCCTTCCGGCCATGCGATGCTTACGGCGAGGTTGCCGGGTGGCGGCGCGTCATGCGCATTGGTCGGCGTGGGGTTGATCCACGGAATGATGATGATCAACACCAGAAGGCAGAACGCAAGCGCGTTCAAAAACAGGTCGCGGGCGGCGATGTTGATCATGTTGCGTCCTCGATGGACGTGACCCAATACTTCCATGCCCTCAGCGGCATTGCCGCGCGCATGGCCTGCTCAGCCGCGTGGTTCCAGTCACGGGCCGGTACAGTGAGAACTACGTCGCGCGTCGCCACGTCGAGTTCATTGGTGGTCAAGTAGGGGTGTCTTCCGTCAAGGTGAACAGATACCCTGAATGGGCGTGTCTGGCGTCGGAACCACATCACACCTCTCCCGTGTCCTTAACCAGCCCGTCAGTAGCCGTACCGATAAGCAGCGCATTGACTTCAATCCACGCGCCGGTAACGATACCCACCGCGGTTGTCACAAGCGCCACGCCATAACCTTCGAAGGCCATGGCAATCGCTGCGGCAAGATTGTCCGCGCCGCCAAGGCTCCCCTTGAGGGATAATGCCATCTGGATAAGGCCGACCACAGTCCCGAACATACCCAGCATCGCCAGCCACTTCGCGATTTCGCTCAAGTGGTTGTTCTGCGCCGGCGCCTTAGCGGCAATCCTGCGGCGCATCCGCAGTGGCATTGCGGGGATCGCGCCAACCTTCATGGCCCGCCAAAACGACGCCGCGATACCAAGGCCGAACAGCGCCAGGATAGCATAAGAAATGCCGGACGTGTCCGCCGCAAGGGCGGCCTGCGGATACCCCAGCAGCCAAGCCCACACAACGAACGCGGCGGCCGTGATATTGAAGATGATAAGGCGCGGGAGGAGGGTCATTGTTAGGCCGCCCTCCCCAACATCTGGCAGGCGACCTTTCCCGGTACGGCAAATCCAAGTCCGCCGGCGGGCGCGTTATAGCCAAGAGTGCCGACCGTAATGCCGACAACGTAGCCTTCGCGATTGTAGACCCCGCCGCCGCTCATGCCGCCGATGGTGGTCATGTCGGTAAGAAACACGGCCTCCCAATCTGGCGCCATCTTGCGAGACTTACCCGACACATAGCCGTGCATGGTGACGAATTCGATGCCGGCCGGATTGCCCGCAGCCTTGACTTCATCACCCTCGTGCGGCTCTACGCACGCAAGCCGCGCTTCCTTGAAGCGTCGGCTGTTGGTGGGACGAATGGCGGCCAAGTCATAAGCCGCGTTCGTCCACAGCACGGTCGCCGTCTGAATGTCTCCAGCATCGGACTTGACGCGCACTTCCTTCGCACCGTCGACGACATGCGCTGCCGTAAGGATGATGCCATTGCCGATGTAGACGCCGGAGCCGACTGACTGCTTAGTCTGACCGCCCACCTTAACGTCGCGCTCAATCCGCACGTCCGCCCCCGCCCGGCTACTCCCGGTCTCGATCGGATCAACCCCGGAGCACGCGCTAAGCGCAGTCCCAAGCATAAGGGTGGCGGCAAGCAATGCGCGCATGTTGGTCTCCCAATGGGGTTTGAGTGAGTCTTTCTCCTTGGTGTTACGTTAGGCGTTTTCGCCTAGGTTGTCAATTCGATTTAGGCGGTTTCGCCTTAAAACAAAAAAAGACCCCGCTGCCGGTCAGGGCAACGGGGTCGGGTGGAAAGAGATAGGTGATTGAAAAGTCAGGTGCGCCGCGGCGGCGCCTCGTAAAGTCGGTCCAGTCGTTCGTTTACACCATCAAGGCGGGAGTCGAGCCGGGAACCGACGCCTTCGATCGCCTTCATGAGTTGGGCTGTCTGCTCCTGCATGCCGGTCTTGGTCGTGTAGGTCTCGGCCACGTGCGTCTTGTAGGCGGCAAGGTCGGTTTGGGCCTTTTCACCCTTGCCGCCTGCCTCCTTGATCAATCCCCACATGCGCCAGAAGGCGCCGGAAATCGCCCCGAAGACCAAAAGCCCGAAGGCGACGGCGCCCATGATTTCGGCGCCGCTCACTTTTGTCCCCAAATGTTCTTGGCGGTGTGTCCGCCCAAATACAGAGCCAGATAGGCGCCGGTCAGATTGAAAAGATCGCCCGTGCTCGCGACAGGAATGGCCGTGCCAAAAGCCGCATTGGTGATATGGACGACCACCAACTGCCACACCCACAGGAATCCGAGAAGCCACATCCACACCGGACGCCAGGCCCACGTCCAGAGCGGGCCTTTGTCCATTTCGGCCATCTGCAGTTCGTTGGCTGCCCGCTGCTGCTCGACATGCGCCAGTACCAGTTCAGCAACTTCCGGCTCGGCCGCAACAATCGCGGCCTGCACCACCTCGCGCGGCTGGTCGGGGATCTTGCTAGCCGGAACGCCGAGCTTGCCGGCGATCACGTCGACGACACTTCCGGCGAGTTTGCCGCCAGCGTCACCCAATTTGTCGCCCAACACCTTCTTGACGAAAGGCGCCGCGACTTCGCCGGCCAGGTCCAACAGGATGCTGGTCAGGATCATTTGGCTGTCCTTTCGATGAACCTGCGGAGCCACGCCACCAGCAAGTCGACGAGATACTGCAGGGCAGGCGTTTTGGTGGGGGTGGGCTGTGCAGGAGCGGCGGGCGGGACCGGCACTGTTGCCGAACCGTAATCGGCCTCTTTGAGCGAAGCCAGAAACTTTCCGGCATAGTCGGCGATCAGAGATGCCCTATCCGTACCGTTGACGACGCGGCGCGCACCCTTGAAATCCATCAGCGGGTCGACGTAGTCGCCGAGCTTTTTGCCAGTGAACGTGCCCAGCAGCATGCCGTCAATAAGGATCGGCACGGCATATTTCAGCGTGGCGGCCAATTCCGGCTTGGCGACGATGTCCACACCCAGCCGCTTCGACCAATCGGTATAATTGCGCCTGCCAGTAATCTGCACCAGGCCCCTGCCCTTGAACCGCTTACCGTCACCGGCTTGCGTATTGCCCAAATCCTTGCGCCCCTCGTAGGCGGCGCCAGACGCATATTCGGTCAGGGTGCGAAAACGATCGCTCTCATGGAACGCGGTCGCCAGAATGTAGGCGGCGCGCTTGATGGAGACCGAGCGCGCCTGCAGACCGTCAATGACCGCCTCAATCCGCTGGACTTGATCCCCGGTCAACGATGTGACCAGTTTGCCGCTACGGATGGCGGCGAAGAATTTGGCCCTATCCATGCGCGGCCTCGCTCGCGGCGCGGTGACGCGCCACGTCAAACGTGATTTTCATTTGAGATTTGCCTACGTTAGCGCGCCAGATTGCCCGCGCATTGATCTTCGGAGTTGTACTTTCGAGGCAGGTTGCCTATTGTCGCCGCTTCTTTCCAAGGGAGAGGTCTGGAATGAACGTCGTCAACAAAATCATGCCGCAGAACGCCGCCAAGCCCGGCGACCGCGACCTACTCAAGGCCCGCGACGATACTTTCAAGATTGAGCTCGCCGCCGTTAAGGAGCTTCGCAAACACATCGACGGTTATTTGCCGCCGAACTATCGTTCCCGAAAGATGATCGATCATCTTGAGGGCTTTGCGAAAAGCGGGGGCTACAATACCGACCCGCAATACTACAATTTCCGCTATGCCTGCGAGGAAACCCGCCTCCAGAGCAATCGCGTCTTTTCGTGGGTGCTGGCAGACCACTCCCCGGCGCAGACCGTCGATATGGCGGGCAGCCTGTTCAGCGGCATCCTGAAAGCCAAGGCCGGCGCATCGGTTCACCTCAACGGAGAGGATGACGCGGCGGTTTCCAAAAACCTATGGGAGAATGCCATCGACGGCGCCCATCGGCACATCGAGGCTTACGGCTATTGGAAATGCCCCGTGCTCGCGCCTGCCCCTTTGGTTGCCAGCCTCAAATCCAAGGTCGATAAGCAGCTTGCGCAGAACCAGGAGGCGGTTGACGCCACGATCGCCGGCAAGGAAGGCGCCGCGCTCGCCCATTGGGTCAACACCAATCAAGCCTGCACCTTTGAGGAGATGTACCAGCTCGCCGCCGATCCGTTCATCTACTCCGTTGCGCAGAAGTACCTTGGGCTCCCGCCGATCTTCAACACGCCCGTCGCGGTGCTGTCCGGTCCGGTGAAGACCAAGCACGAGAAGCAAATGAACGGCACCGGCCAGCGCTACCACTACGACATGCACCGGCTGAAGTTCGTCAAGATGTTCATCTACCTGACCGATGTGGATCAAGGCTCCGGCCCGCATACCATGGTGAAGGGCACCCACAAGCGCCGGCCCGACCCGCTGTGGATCGACGATCGCTACTCCGACGCCCAGATGCGCGAGTTCGGCGTCATGGACAACGAGGTCAACATCACAGGCCCGGCCGGCACGGTGTTCTTTGTGGATACGTCCGCCTATCACAAGGGCGCGCATCCCGAAAACCGCTATCGGATCATGGCGCAGGTACAGTTCACCAACTCGCTGTTCGGCAAGCCCATAAAGCAGATCGAGCACAAGGTTGAGTTGGCGCAGACCCGTACGAGCGGCACGCTTGAGAAAACGACCGCCCTTGTCCGCAAGTATGCGGCAATGCGCGGAGCCAGGTTCATGCAGAACTATATCTGAGCGATGCCGGTCTACCTGATCTCCTACGAGCTGAAGCAGGACCGCAAAGCCTATGCCGCCTTCTACGACAAATTAAAAGGCATGGCTTGCCGGTCACCGATGACAGGGGCTCAGTATGTCGAGACCGACAGAACAGCCCCGCAACTGTTCATGGACCTGTCCAGCCTCATAGAGGGCGATGACCGGCTCCTGATCGTCGAGATCACCAAGGGTGCCGACTGGTTTTCCTACGGCACCCCGAATGACCATTGGCTGCGGGAGCGTGTCCCGCAGCGGTAGGCGGCACTATGCGCGCCACCTACCTATTGCCATCAGGCTGGCCCCGCCACCCACCGCGACAGGCGGAGCCACAGTCAAATCCCACATTTGGATCGTGGCGCTTGCCGCACTCCCGTTCGTCGCACCAATGGCACGTGCCGCAGATGTGGATGTGGGCTGACCCGTAACAAACGTCGTGGACGCTGCATGAAAGGTTGCCGGGAACGTCCACGTTGTGCCGCCCGACAGCAAGGCAGCACCGCGTAACCAGCACTGCAGTGTACCGTCAGGATGCTTTACCCACTCGCCATTGGCGTTCGATCCGCGGCGGCCAGGGTGCGAGAGAGGAACGCGACTGAAGTCAAAGTTTCCGACCCACTCAACTTGCCCAGCCGAATCCAGCGCCGAAACAATAAAGTTCGCGACATCCTCAATCAGGCATGCCTCGATCAGCGCTGTAGACGAATTTGCCAACTGGACGTGAGAGGCAACGCTAGCGTTATCTCTGGCCCGCACACCCTTCAGGATCAGGTGGGAAGTATCCTCCATTCGAATTGTACGAATATTGGACAATGTGCCGCCAGCTCGGCCAACGAATGGCAGTTCACCGCCGACAACCTCCACGATGCTATCGCCACTCGCCAAGATGGCGAAGCGGCCGGTGTAGCGGATTCCGCTTAGATCAATGCCGTATACATCGGCATTGAGCACCCTAATGCCGTTAAAGGAGGACGCGAATGCGGCTCGCAGTTTGGATACCCGCGCACGTCGGTCCAGTGTGATCGCCGCACCACTCGCAACGGTGGACATAGCCGGCGACACTCTGAGTTGCGTGGCGCCCAAGCAGTGCATGTCCGCTGCGATGACGCGTTCGGTCCCGATAAGAACAGGATCGCCACGATGAACGTTGGTGGCCAGCGGAGTAGCCAGGGAAATTGTTCCAGACCCCAACGTGAAATCGGCACTCGAGTTGCCAAGCGACACCGTTCCGCCAGTCACTTCAACAGCGCGGGAGTTGGTGCTGCCCCAACCATAAGCATAAGCAGACGCATTACCACTGTTCTGCTCGTTACGCCTGTCGCTGCTGATAAGGTCCCACTCGACGTCAGACGAGAAATTATTCACCACGGCGCCATCACCGCCAACTGTGCCGGTGAATTTGCCGCGGCAATACTCGATTTCCAGTGCCTTGTGGGCGCCAACCGAAATCAGGCCGGGGAACCTAACCTGCCCAAAGACGCGGTCGAGGAACACTGTCTGCGGAAGTGTAGGGTCTTGGCTGGCATGGTAATAGCACTGCGCGTTCTCAATGGTCACATCCATTGGCAATTGGCGTTGCCTGAACTTACGTGTACCAGGCTCAAAGTCGCCATTCGCCTTGGACGTACCCATTCCCTTGACGTAAAACATCTCTTCGCCAGAGGTGACGGCAAGCACGTCGCGCGCTACTGGACCGATGATGTGAATTGCCTTGCCCACATACTCCTTTTGACTTGCAACGGTGTATTGGTTTATCACATCGCCACAAGAAACAGACCCAAGCGCTCCGCCAAACGTTGTGCCGTTGAGACCGAACGTTTTGACACCACGGACTTGCACATGACCACCCGACGCGATGTCAAATGGGATGTCCATCTTGTGGCCATCCGCATTGTCAATCGGTGTGATGAAGTCGATTTGGTTCTTAATGAAGTGGTAGGACTCGACAATGGTGGCCATCGTCTTGTCACCCGTCGATGCGTCACCAAAGCGCACGTTCGCCGTCGCCCCCGTGCCGCCACCTGGCGTATGGTCGAAGACGGGCGCCTCGGTAAGGCCCTCACCCCAATCCTCCACGTCATAACTTACGACTGCGCCGCCACTGACGATCGCCTTGACAACAGGCGTCACAGTGACTCCACCACCGCCGCCAGTCACGGTCACATAGAAGTCTGAGGCATAGCCGGTACCACCAGTAGCCACAGTGGCGCCAGCGAACTTGATCGACGTGGCATCGTAGTACGCCTGCCAGTGACACAGGATCAGGTGCGAAGATGAAACGTTCGTCCGACCAAAGACACCTATTTCGAAGTGCGAGTACTCGATTCCACCCATAGCCGTAACAAGGATGGATCCAATCGAGCGCTGCGTGATAACTCCACTGGCGTTCCGTTGCAGTGCGGCGCGATTAAATTTCGCGCGCACATGAAGGCCGGAAACGACCTGCTGTTGCTCCGGTGTGTAAAAGTTGTTGATGCGGTACGCCGAGCCCAAATCGCCTTGGCCGGTTTCCTTAAGCGTCGTCGAGGAAAACTGACCAACGATCAGAAAACCATGATCACCGGGCACCCCTAGCCCCGCGCTGGCCGTCTTGCATGACAGGCCGGATTGCGCGACATCCAATCCCGCAACCGAAACTTTGGCAAAGTTCGCCCAAAGGGTGACACCAAAGTCAGTTTCCGCCAGCCAGCGGGCCGTTTGCGCTAGTTCGGTGAACCAATAGTAGCCACCGTCCTTAAACCACAGCGGTCTATCAACAGATGCGGCGTAGGCATCGGCCAGCACGATAAGGGAACGCCAATCGGTTCCGCCAGTTCTGACCCATCCGTACTCACTAATAAGCGTGCCGGTCGCATCGCGAATCTGCTGCTCTTCGTACGTCATGTCGGCAATAACACCGAAATGCTGAACGAAGATATTGCCTAGCGGCAAAAGCCCCGGAAGGTCAGGAATAGCCGTCGCGCCAGCAGACCCGATGTAGGACAAATCCCCGGCGCGATAGACGCGACCGTGCGTCGGGACAAACCCACCAGACACACGCGAAACTAGTGCCGCGCGGTTGATGGCATCAAAAATCGGCTCTGCGATATCCTCTGGATCGTAAACCGACGTCAGCATGTCGCCGGTACCAGGCCCAGAAGGACCAGCGGGGCCGCGGACGTCGGTAGCTTCCGCGATAGTGTCGACGTAGCCACCGGGTCCTATGTACTTGCCGATATTGCCAGGTTTGGCACCCTCTCCGCCTGCCCAATCGACAAGACGTCGTACGCGCCTTGAAGGGCTAACAGAGGAGTCAATTTCGACTGCCTCTACAGGCGACCATCCGTGAAGATGCGTCAGCAATCGGAACGTGGCACCAGACTTGTATCCAGCCACGATCATCCCAGCGGAGAGACCCCCGGCTGCAATATCTTGTCCCGTCGTGGTCTTGATCGCAAGTGCGGTGTCGCCGTTGAAGCTAACCGTCACGGGCGAGCCGGTATTCGCCTCAAATATGTTAAGCGCAATCAGGGCATAACCGTCAGCGGCAGGCACTGGAATGCTTGTCGTCGCCTGAATGGCGTTTGGCGTGCCAGCGCCGTTATCAGACGCCTTGATATAGCTGTAGGGGAGGTCTGCTATACGCGCCCAGGATCCAGTTCCGGACGCACCAATCTTTCTATAAACACCATTGTCGCCGGGGGTCGAATCCAGAACGACCCATGCCATGGTATTTGCCGCATGGTCTAGATTGATGTCAGCTGTTTCCTTGGACGGAAACACCACAGCGCCGGCAAAAGCGCCGGCAGCCACGCCTTCAATCCACGTGCCCCACTCGCGGATATCGCGCTTACGCGGCTCATTCGCTCCTGTCGACGGAACGCCATCCGTAACAAAGTCACGCCAAATAGTCTCGGCAAGCTGCACCATCTCTGGTTCGCTCCAAAAATGCTAGAATTCAGGGATGGCGGCAGAGCCGCGGCTACGTCACTGTGACCGCGCCGGTAGCCACTTTGGCCGCTTCGATGCCGGACCCATTGCGGGCCGCTAGCCAGTAGTAGTAGGTGCCTGCGGAAAGCGCGCTATCGGTGTAAGCGTCAGAGTTCGAAGCTGGTCCGTATTCGGTGTGCACCAAGACAGCAGTGCCGACATTGTTCACCGTGTTACGATAGATGTTGACGGCAACAAAGTTGGCACTGTTTGGCGCTCGCCAGGAAAGGTCCACTTCGCCTACGCCGCCCGTCCCCAGAACGTCACTTACGGGTCCTGGTGCGGTAGTATCAGCAACAACGCTTACCGTTTCGCTCGGCGTCCAGTCACCAACGCGGCCGGTCACGGTTATGTGCCGAACCTGCGCCTCATAATCTTCGCCGTCCTCAAGGGCGCCAGTCTGCGCACTTGTGGAATCATCGTCTACGGCAACGACCTGCCAAGACGCTGCGCCTACTTTTCGATAGCGCCCCTCAATTATCAACGACGGGGATGGCGGCTCATCAAATGATATAACGCCGAAAGGAACGAGTTGGCTTCCGATTTGGATTCGATCAACAACGAACGCAAAGTTCTGCGGCAGTGGGATAGTCCGGTCAACAACAACGTCTTCCGAAATAGGCTCCGTGCCCTCTTCGGTCGCGGCATCCCATTCGTAAGCCTCCGCAGGCATAGTGTAGCCCGTCAGTGTCACGCCCAGCAGAATGCCGCCCTCGCCGATGTTGAAGCGGAAGTCGATGATCTCAAAGACATCGTCGATGCCGAACAGCGGATATTCGATGCGCACAAACCGCTTGCCGAAGGCCGCCAGCGCCTTGAGATTACACTGGAACGTTCCGACCCACTTGGGCGTGGCGCGATACGCCTCGAGCTTCATGAGGCGCCGGGCTTGCCCATGCGACGGCGACATGTTGAATGACTTGTCGGCCGCAATCTCCCCGCGCGCCGAAATGTCGTCTTCATCCACCCACGGGTCAGCATCCGTCGCCTGGTAGTCGTGCGTGGGCGATAGGTACGTGGCTCGGATGGTATTCGCGGTGCTTTGGATATCGCGTCCGCGCGAAAGCTCGGAAAAGCCGACAATCGAGTCAGCGTCGATCGTGACAGACGGTTCTTCCCATGTTCCGATATCGAGCGTTATGCCGCCATCGGGCGTCGGAACAACGCGACCGTCACAGCACGCCAGCATGCGGCCAAGAACATCGGCGGGGCGCTCATCAAAGGCGTAACTGCCCCACAGGCGGTAAGCATCCTCTGTGCCGCCTGCCTTCTTTTCCACGGCCACTGCAGCACGCTCATAAGCCGCCAGCCAACCGGCCGCAGCCTGCGTGGTCGTAAACAGCGATGCGGGCAGACGCATGCCGTCCGCATGTGTCATGTAATCGCGGATGACCGCGGCGCCGTTGTCGCTCCAGACCGTGGTTCCGGTTGACGGATTGAACACGCGCGAGCCGCGCGCCACGACACGGTATTGCGTATTCGCCAAGTTAGGAAAAAAGTCGTTGATATCCTCGGGGTCAGCGCCTAACTGCGTGATGAACAGAGAGGATACGCCATTGCCCTTGTGCGTGGAGTCCCACTCCGGGAACGCAGCAGTCAGGTCGCTGTAGTGCGTTTGGCTGGCCGCCCCAAGTCGATGCTGCAAGCGAACGCGTGAGTCGCCATCATTCTCGTAAGGATCGCTTGTGACCCAGCCGCTGCCGTCGATTGTGGCTATATTGTCGTCAATCCAGAACTCTTCGATTGCATCCAGAAGTCCCGTGCCGAGCGCGATGACCTTATACAGGGTGCTGCTCTTGGTTTCGGCAAACACCCACGGTCCGCTAGTCTTGACGCGACCATAGTGCCGCTGCCGAGGTGCGGTAGGGTTCTTGACCGACGTCTGCACGTCTTCCGGCTTCGGTTGCTTCGGCTGGAACAGGCCGGCCGACAACAGCGATATGCCTACCGAAACAGCAGCGCCAATAAGGCCAGTACCGAACGTTCCCAGCACCGCCGTAAGACCGGCACCAAGCGCACCGGCTTGCGCCGAGATCACCAGGAAGGTGATGGCTTCAATAACACCGGGCATTTCGTGACCTTATTCTAGGCGCGTGCCGTAACGGCCCCGCAGGGGACGGACCAAGCCTTCCAAACCGCATCCAGCGGTGCGCCAATCAGCCCGCCCGCGTTACGCGAGAACCACACGGCGCCAGCATGTATGCCAATGCACAAATCCTGCTTATGCAGCACAAGGCCAACATCGCCTGGCTGCGGCTCCTCCGTCCGGCGCAATCCGCAGGCGCGCATAACGCGATTAACCGTGACCGCTATGCGCAAGCCATCCCAATCCGCGTTGGTGCCCTCAAGCACAAAGCCATACCGATCAAACGGCGCGTAACCCAACACGGCGGTCATCCACCGATTGGCCGTTGCTCCACAGTTCGTGTCGTGCCAGTCAAACGGCTTCTTGGATTCTGCCGCGATGAATTCCGCCAGCGCTGTCACAACTAAAAATCCGGATACCTGATGACCTTGGACAGCAGCGACGCAACGAAACCGAAGAACTTGTCGCCCGGCGAGCGCGCTTGCTGGTCCCTGTCCGTATTTCGCCCATGCGGTGGGCGTGAACGGCCATAGAATACATTCTCTGCTGTAATCGTGACGGTCTGCGTAGCGCCCTCCGCGCCTTCCATCGGTGTTCGCGAGATGACGGGGGGCTGCGTGAAACCGCGAAACAGTGGTATCGGCGATCCCACGGGCTGCCACTCGTTGTTGAACAACTGCAGGCCTATTGTGACAATCCGCTGATCAACTTCCTCTGTGTCGGCAAGCGCCTTGGCCAGAAAGTCCAGCGGCATGTCCGGCAAGCCATCCAACGTCATAGTGACGACTTCGGAAAGCGTTCCTGCTGCGAGCCCGAGGCCATCGATGCGACCGTAGCCGCGCATGGGCTTGTACGTATTGCCGCCAACTATAAGGTCAGTATTGCCGTTCCATGCCCACTCCGTGGAACTCGCAAATTCGAATTTGCATACAAGGTCGCAGCGAACGGTCGTGGCCGACAACAGCGACAACTGGTCGGCAGTAAAAAATTCGGCCATTATACCGCCTTAAGGGGCGCTAGCGCCGTTATAAATCCTCGATGAAGTTCACTGTCGGATTAGCGAACTTGCGCCCGCGCAACTCGAGGTCCATTTCCCCGTCCGTCGCCAATCTGCAACGCAGCACAGGGTTATCAAACTCCAGTTGTTCGCCCGCTGTCACAGCCTCCCGCAGCGGTGGCCGAAACGTTAGCGCGCCCGTATCGGCATCGAATGTCCTGACGCGATACAGTCGCCCGTCGCCGATGCTAAAGTGCTGGCCGGCCTGTATCTCGCCCGCGTAGTTGACTGCCACAGTCATACTGACGGCACGCAGTGGGGCATCCGCCGCCGCGACCACGTCAATGACCTGGCCAACATAGCCCGTGCCGTCGCTGTGTGGTGCGTCGTCGCTATGCGGGATTGGCTCGTAAAGGCCTTCCTTCACAGCGCCGTCCGGCACGGGCTGGAACATTCGGCACAACGGCACAATTATGGGATTAAGGCGTCCCTCCAAGAGGTTCGCGATGGCGCGGAACGCTAGGACATGTTGTTTGTTCTTAATCAGAACGCCACCTAGTGTCGCCTTCCAAATCCCCGCATCAGATGAAACGACCTGTCCGAAGCCTGAAACGGATGCCGGACCGGCAAGTGAACGTGGGGCAATATCGAACGAAACCGAGGTCGGCCGAAGGACCGCCATGGGCCACATAATGGTCATTGCTGGTCCTTCGGCTTACAATTGCCGGGTCTGTGCCCGCGCCATCTTGCCGCCCATAGTGCGGTCAAGTTGCTTGTCATACTGCGCGATGCCTGCGCGTGTCGTTTGTGCCGCCGTGCGTTGGCTTACCGACTCCACGAACGGCATAAGATTGCCATTGCCATCTGCGGAAACGCCCACGGTCACATGCACGGCCTGCTGTCCGCCACCGGCCACAGGAACGCGCGGCGTCGGCACATAGGCCGGGACCGGGGAGACGCCCACGGCACCGCCGTCCATATAGCCGCGCTTGCGCAGCCGCTCGACAGCAGCAACACCGCCAGATCGTCGAACATCGTCCTGGCTAAAGACGACTTCGCCTTTGTGGACGATGCCAGCGGGTTTGCGCTTTGGACCGGCGCCCGTGTATCCGCCGTTGTCGAAGCCGAAAAGCGACAGCAATCCGCCAAGAAGGCCGCCACCTCCCCCACCAAGCAAGCCTCCAAGACCGCCGGCGCCTTGCGGCATCGTCAGCAGTTGCTGCGCGATTTGCAGGACGATTTGCAGCAGCTCCTCGCCCTCGAGTTTGCCGTCCGCCAATGCGTTGGCTATGCCGTTCAAGGCGCCGGAAGCGATATTGCCAAGTTGCTGATATGCCGCTTCTTGCTGCTTTACTGCCGCCGCGTGGGCCTCCGCCGCTTGCTTCGCGGTCTCGCTCTGCTGGCCGATGTGCTTCAGGGCATCTGCAGGCACCTGAAATGCATCCGCCGACCTGCGCGCCACGACGTCCGCAGCGTTGACCCAGTCCTCTTGGACTTTGTTGGACGCATTCCCGGAAAGCATCTGCAGTTGCATGATGCCCTCTTGGAAGCGCACCAGGCCGGTAGCAAAACCAACATGGCCGCCCACCTGGCCAGCGCCAAGACCACGATCCTGCACCAGCACGTCACCGCGCTGGATTTGCGACGGGTCGACCTTGTTGCCCCAGTTCAAAAAGTCGGTCGCGACGTTGCTGCCGCTGCCCTGAATGCCCACTTGGGCCAGGGCGCTGTTGACGAATGCCGCGCACCACGCGGTCGTTGCTGCGTTCAGGTCGACGCCGCCAGCCTTAAGGAAGGCGTTGATGTCACCTGTGTTCCGCCCCTCATGCTTATTGAGAAGTAGGGCCGCAGCATCCACCGCCGTCGCAGACTGTGTAGCGATGGCAGCGGTAAGCCGTTCCGCAGCCTCCTTCGCCGTACGTTCCGCCAGGCGAGTTGCCGCGGAGTCTGCCGCTGATGCGCGTGGCGCCGGACCGTCGGCGAAATAGGGATCAATCCTGTGTTCTGGCGTGGGAGCTGTGTTTGGTAGATGTAGAAAACCAGGCTGGTACCGCGGCCGGCCGCCCGTAGATGACCGGATCGTCTGGTCAGCAATGGCGTTATTCAGTCGCTCGGCGGCGGGGGCGGCTTCCTTGAGCAGTTCAGTAAACGCGGCAAGATTGCCGGCTACGGCGGCGGCTAGGGTATTGCCGTATTGGTCTGTTGCCTGCGTGAGTAATTTGGTCAGTCGCGCCAGTTCGTCTGTCGGCGCCTGGCCATCCACAAGCTTTTGCTCAACGTCCGCAAAAGCCGACTGCAATTCACGAATTTGGTCGTGCGAAGCGCCGAGTTCCATAAGGCGCTGGGTAACGTCCGCAATACCGATCGAGATTTCCGGCAGTTGATCCCGCAACGGACCAAGAATGTTGTCGCGCGCGCCCGTAAGCGCTCCGAGGCGCTCGTTCCGGATTGCAATCTCATCGAGTTGTTTAAGATACTCAACAAGAACCGCGGGCGCACCCTCCCACTCCTTCAGCGCGTCTCGAATGGCAGTCCGGTGCTCCTCCAGCACCTTGTTAGCCTCGTCGCCCCCGCTTTCCGTGCTGGTGAAGTAATCAATGGCCGCCGCCGTAAGACCGCCGATTGCCAAAGTCGCGAGACCGACCGGGTTGAGGAGACTGCCAATTGCGCCCCCAAGCGCGCCGAAGACCGCTCGACGGCTACCGAGTCCGTTGAGCACCTGAGTAATCTGACCGGCCTGCTGCGCAAAGGCGCGCATTGGCGAAGTGCCGCCACTTATCTGCGTTACAAGGTCGTTCAGCTGAAACGATAGGTTTGTGGCCGCCGCCCGCTGCTGATTGAGCGATAGCGTTACCTGGCCACTCGTGCGCGCAAAGCCGCTCGCGACGTTTGTATTGGCCGCCCTATACCCGCCTTCAATTTGCTTCGCGCTGCGCTCGGCGGCCTTTGCAATAGCCGCAGCCTGTTTCTCAACTTTCGCCTGGCTAAGTTCCACCTGCACAAGCAGGCGTGCCAAGTCTTCCGACGTTGCAGCCATAATATTCCTGTGCTATGTAGGCAGGTTAAAGGAGGATGACTTATGCTTAAGGCGCTGGTTGCCGCGACATGCGTTATGGTTGTATGCGCAAGCGGAACATATCTTTACGGCGAGTTTTCGCGGCGACCGCCTATGCAGACGGCCGCGAGTAACGCTCCCATTGAGAAATTCGTCACAAAATTGATGGGCGACTAAAACCCCTCAATGCCGTATTTGGCCAATTCATCATCACCCATGGGCGGAGGCGTAGCCTCCTCGACCTTGTGCGCTTCGCGATAGCCCTCGACAGCGCAAGCAAATTCCCAAGTGGTCATTTCGTCCACCTGTGCGGGAGCGTAGCCAAGAACCGCACCAGCGCCATAGTACGTAGACCAGCGCGTGCGGCCATTCTTTAGCGGGGGTCGGCCTTCGCCTCCCCCGCCTCGGCTTCCCCCGGCTGATCTTCTCCGTCCCAAAGCAGAAAGCGCCGGAGAATATCCGCGGCCACGACCGCAAGGGTGTAGGAACTGGCGACGTCAAACGCCTTCTCGACCGTCGCCTGCGCTTCTTTCTCGGTCATTCCGCCACCAACCAGGCCGACACGAAGGGTAGCGACGACATCGTCGATTTTCCATCCGCCGGCCAAAAGGCGCATCATCACGACCGAGCATCCGGCATCGCACTTCTGCTCGAGTGCGCGAAGCTCACCAATACCGAGGCGAAAGGGGTGTTCACCTCCCGCCCATACTATCTCCTCTGCATGGCGCATTAGCTAGCTGCCGTCCTGGTCGGGAGGCCGTCGAACTCGATCGAGATTTCAGCCTGGATCTTCTGGCCGCGCTCTACCGTGTTGTTCAACTGGACCAAGTATGCCGGGCCGGTCTCATATTCAGTTGTGCCATTGGGCGCGTTGACGTGCTGCACGCGGACGTTCTTGGTCTGGCCGGAGTACCACCAGTCCATGGCGTTGCCGTGACTTTCGGACGCCCATACACCGCTGCCGGAAATGGTCACTTCGGACGACTCGACAGCGCGTTCGATTTGTGCCGGCTTGTCTTCTTCGTCGCATTCAGGGACGGGAGTTGTGGTCATGTTGTGCTGACGATTGACGCCGCGGGACGTCAGGCCGCACCACTTGCTGTAAACGCCGGAGCCTGCGGTCCACTCGACCTCGACCACCAGTTTGGAAAACGTACCAGTTGAGGCATATGCCATCGTAATGTAGCCTTTCGGGCAATAAAAGCCGCGCGAAGCGGCTACAATGATTTCTTGTTTGCCCTCAGCAGGAGGGCGGCTTGTGCCTTGTTTAGTGGCGCAACCTCAGCGGCAGCACCCTTCGAAACACAGTAGTCAACGAACGCGCGTGGCCACCTTTGTGGCCCGCCCGGCTTCGCATTGAATGAGAATTTGGAGTTGGGACGTCGCCAGCTGCATTCCTTGTGCACCAGCATCCACGCCACTAAGTCACCTCAACGTGAGCCGTCACCTGTACAACGCCGCGCCACGTAACGCCGTCAGGATCGCGGAAAACACGTGTAAGGAACACGCGTGTTTCAACCATTGCGTTGTCGGTTAGTTCAAGCTCGCGCTCATGCAGCGCCTTGCGAACCAACTCCACGAGGTTCTTGCACTCGAGCGAGTTGTCTTTGCGCGACCAGATGTCCAACTGCTGCGTGATCTCAAGCCCGTCGATGCAGTCCGCGCCGTCGTCCGCCGCATCCACTGGGCCGAAAGAGATATACGGAAACACCGCGCCCGCTGGCACTTTGTCGAACACGCGGCTTGTGATGGCGGCTATCCCGGCGTCAGCCTTCAGCGCGCTGTAGTACAGCCGGTGCAGTTCTTCGCCGATCAGCACGACTAACCTCCATCTGGCATAGCGGCGACTTCCTTGAGCGCCTTACGGGTGGCAGTCATGATGCGGCGACGCGTTCGTGCGCGCAGGGAGCGGTAGGAGGGGAAGAAAAACGGTTGGGCCGACATCTTGACGGTGCCGAACTCTGTCCATCGGGCGTAATACGCCTTGGCATTGCCGGCATAGATGGTCAGGCGCACATTGCCAGGCCGTGGTTCGCTTTGGGCTATCACCACCGCGCCCTTTGGCGCTTCACCCCACGTCCATGCTATGCTGTCCCGTAAATCCCCATCGTCAACCGGCACAAGCCGCTTCATCATGGCGACGATCTCGTCGGCAGACTTTTCCATGGCCTCACGGCCGCGCTTTTCCACCAACGCAGGAAGTGCCGCCAGTTTGCGCTTGAGGCCGCCAATACCCTTGACCGCCATCAGCCCGCCACCCCACTCACCGCCAGCATCTCGAAAAAGCCGCGGTTTTCACTCACCCGCGGCAGCTCCTTGATCTGGAACACCGTGCCAGTTCGCAAATCCACCGCCCTCCACTCACCGGCAATCTGGCGAGTATCGTTGCAGGCACGCACCGTGATGATGACTGGCGCGATTTGCTCCAGTCTACTGGAAAGCACGGTCTCGCCGCCCCGCAGATATTTTACGGAAGCAGCGATCTCAAACTGCGGCGCGTGTCCCTGCGTCAGTGTGCCGGCGCCGTTGTCGATCTCGTAGGGCGCCTGGAATTGCAATCGCATGTCAAGGCGCCCGGCCAGCATTAGAGAGTAACCCCCGGAGCCTGGATGTCGATCGTCAGCACACTCGTCGACTTCGCCAGTCCGATCAGCACGACATTGTCGCCAGTCAGCACGTCAGCCAGCGGCGCAATGCCTCCCGGCGTCGGAGACAGGTAATACGCAGTGCCCGCCGTCAGGGTGGCACCAATGGTGATATCCCCGCCCTTCTGGATAGCTAAAGGCTGGCCGTTGGACGCGCCGTTCAGCGCAATGCCCAGCGGCACCTTGGATTCGGCGGTAGCGCCATCCGCATCGGCGAGCGCATAGCGCCCGGTAGTCGAGTTCTTGTAGACCACCTGGCCGGCAGTAATCGTAGCTCCGGCCGTGCCGTGCTCAATCTGCGCGCCAGTGGAAACCACGACGTTCGCCGCGGTAATGCTCAAGTCAGCTATGGCAGCCTCCTATGGATAATATCGATGGTTGCAAAGCAGCGCATCGAGCGTTGTCCAACTGGCCAACTCGGCGCTTTCTCGGTTCAAATATGCCTCGCTAATCCAGAGAAGCATCGCGTGCTTAACAGATGACGGACATGTCGCAAAACCAGCCTGTACAACGATGGCGATCAATGACTGAGGCTGTGTCGCCGGCCAATTCTGGCCATATTTCAGGACGATGGAATCGCCCCGCAATTCATATACGGTATCCGCCAGCGTCTGCGTCGCACCCGCCGTATCGACATACGAAATGGACGTCACAGAGTTGACGGGGGCAACTGGCAAATAGCAAAAGTCGGCAAAAGACGTGCACTCTGCTTCAATCGTGCGCGACGCGAACTTGGCGGAGCAATAACCTTCGACATGACTGCGTGCGGCAGAAATAAGCAATCGCAGATAAGCGTCGTCATCGACGAAATCCGTTGCGCGCGCCTGCATCTTTGCTTCCTGCAAAGAAACAGGCTCACTGCCCGGCTCTACCGTCTCAGTCGGCTGATACCACATTCTTGCCTCGCTTGCCGCGAATGGATGACATTGCGCGCCGCTCTGGAGATGGGGCAGTTATGGCCCGCTCAATCTTTGTATTGGTTGTCACCGGTACGGCATAGCCCGCAGAAATAAGGCGCAAGGCCTCATCCTGCGGGAAGTCGCGCTCGTCGTTCGGACCAAGTGAATACTGGTTGCCCGACAAGCCGACGAGCATACGGACAAGCACTTTTACGCCGCAGCCTTGAGAACGATGAAGTTGATGACCAGCACGTTATTGCCAGCGGCTGCGGCATCAAGATTCGTTAGGCGAAGCTTAAAACTGCCCGCAGCTACGGCCGACACATCCACAGCAAAGGTCCCTGCCGAGGTGTGCGTCTTGATGCAGGCAACCACTACGTCGGTTGCGGCAACTTTCGAATTGGTCACCGTAAATTCAGCCTCAGCACCGGCCGCAACCGTCTGACTGACAGTCGTGATGACGCCGGAATAAGCGTTACAGGTGACGCCAGTGGTGATGCTCGTGATCTGAGTGACGGCTGTCTGGCCGCCAACCACGTCGATGCTATCGCTATTGCGATAGCCAGTTTGATTGTAGCTCATAGCCACCTCCAAAGGTTTGGAGGGGCGCTCGCAAGAGCGCCCCGTTATGACTAGGCCTGCACCAGGTGCTTGACCGCCGCAGTGTCAGAAAGTTCGCCGTCGAAGTAGATCAGACCGGCAATGCCAAGGTCCGGCCAGAAACGCTCACGCAGAACGCCAATCATCGGAGATCCGACCTTGCGGACGAAGTACTTACCGAAATCGCCGAACAGCATCGTTTTGTTGCCGGTCGCGAGGTTTGCCATCGCCTGGTTGATCGAGTAGCGGTAGCCGAGGATATTGCCAGGAACGCCGTTCTGCACGTCGCCCATGGTCCAGATGTAGCGGCCGTCGCCGTCCTTCAGCTTGCGGAGAGCCGCAAGGGTAAGGTCGTTGAACATGAAACGCACCTTCGGCGACTGGCGGTAAGCCGGGTCGACCGAGTGAACCAGGTCGATGATCTCATCGTACGTCACAGCCGCCACCGCGGCGGCCGTCTTGCCCAGCGCCGAAGCCGTTACAATGCCATTCGGGTCGCCAGTGCCGTCCGCAGTCGTCAATTCGCTGTTCGCGATACGACCGAGACGTTCACCAAGCAGCTCGCCAAGCAGCGACTCCATGTTGAAGATCGAGTCACGGGCCAGCTCGAGCGAGAAACGCACGAATTCGGTGTCGTAGCCGTAAGAGTCAAGCGACTTCTGACCGAAGGTGGCATCCTTGCCGCCATCATCAGTGAGGGCCGTACCTTCGCCCAGCTTCTTCTCGGCCGTCACAGCCGTGTCGTCGATCGTCGGGATTTTGATCGAGTTGCCCTGCGAAGTCGTGATGACCGTGCAGATATCCTCGTCATACATGGGTCCCCAAGCCTTCATCGACTTGACGAGCATGTTGGCGAGTTCAACCGGCACAGTGAAACCACCAGCGGTCGTGGTGCCCACCGTCTGTACACGCTTTTCCTTGTCAGGATTGACGGCACCAGCCTTCAGAATTCCGCGCTCTTCGGGCGACAGTTCGTCGAAGGACGCGCCCCCAGCGAGAAACTTGTAGAACACCTCGCGATACTCTGGCTTGTCGCCATCATGCTGGCCGCGGACTTCGCCGTCATCGCTACCGGGACGCTTCGCCTTGCGCTCTTCATCGGCAGCCGCAGCAATGCGCGCCTCGGCAGCGGCAACGCGCTGCTCACGGGCAATGGTGGCCTCGATCTTGTCGAAGTCAGCCATAATGGCGTCATGGCGGGCATCGAGTTCCGCGGCGCGGGATTCGTCGGTGTTCTTCTTGATTTCGGCCAGCGCCTCGCGAGCCTGCGTGACGAGTACGCCGCGCCTTTCGTTCAACTCTTTCAGAGTCATAGTAGTTCCTTTTAGGCAATAAAAAGCCCGCATCAGCGAGCTACTTTGGGGTTGAATGGCAGGCTCTTCGCCGTGCCCTCCGGCATTGCCGGGTGACTACGGGTTATCCCTGCCGGATACCCCGAATTCTTTGTTCCTGCGCCGCTTGGCGCTCGGCAATTCGACGCCTGGCTGCCGCGGCGTCTGCCTCCTTCTTCGCTCGCTCCGCCGCCAGCCTCTCGGCTTCCGAGCGCGCATCCTCAAGCGAGCGTGCTGCTAGTGTCGTGTCCGGATAGGCGGGGCTGGCTGTAGCGGTAACCTCGTACAACTCGGCCTCGATGATAGTCCTGTGCGGCAAATCGCCTGACTCATCCCACTCCTGTTTAGTGGCGCGGAAGGCGAAACTCATGCCGGCGACATCGCCGCGCTCGACCAGAGTCCAAAGATCGTTGCCGTCCGACGTGTCGGGAACATCGATCTCAAACTTGAGGCCGTGGTCATCTTCAGAGAGGCGCAAGGTCCTGGATTTAGTGCGGCCAAGCACCCGCCCCATGTCGTGATCGTAAAGTGCAAGGATATCGCCACCGATTGCCTTGCTAAAGGCGCCAGGCGCTATGCGCTCGACAAAATAGTCGCCAATCGTTGTGTCGCTATTCCAAACGGCAGCATACCCCAAAAGAGTACGCTTACCATCTGCGGCGCGGGTCTCAACGCCTAGGCTTCCGCCGCGTTTTTCAATGTTCGTCATGCGGCTTCTTCCGCCTCGTCTTCATCATTGTCGTTGGCCGCTACTGCCGGCGCGGCGGGCGTGACTGGCTGACTTCCCAGCGGGATTGTTGCGCCCTGAATGTAGAGTTTGTCGCCCTCTGGCATGGCAGGGCGATTGTCCAGCGCGCGACCCTCGTTGGGCGTCAACAGGCCGTTCTGTACCGCCTGACCCATGCCGTCCATTCGCGTCTTGAAGTCGCCGCGCAAGAGTCCATCAAGGTTGTGCTCAACGTATCGTCCGTTATTGCCGCGCCCGAACATCTTCAGGTTCAGTTCGCCCTCAAGCGCCTCTGCCCATTGCCCGATAAGGTGCTTGACGAGGTGCAAATCTTGCTGTTCCGCGTTCGTGAACGTCGCGCGGGATAAGTCTTGCAAAAAGATTGGCGGCAATTGGTATGCCCTGGCAATTTCCTCGACCTGAAAACGCCGGGCCTCAATCATCTGACCCTTGGCGGGATCAAGTCCGACCGGGTTCAGTTTGTAACCTGCCGGAATGGGGAATACAGGTTCATTCGCCTGCTTTGCGGCGTCCACGGATCGCTTGATATCGGCCTGCGCCCGCTTTATAGCCGCGTCTCCGGCAGGTAACGGTCCTTCAAGTGAAAGCGGCGGGACGCCTCCTCCCGCAAAGAAGTTACTGCCGTAGTCGTTCATTGCTAGCGCGAGTTGGATTGCCTTTGCGGCCATCGCAATAGGGCCATAGTGCCCCAGCCCATCCGCTTTCAGCATGAAGGGCACATCGATTACGTCGGCGGCAGGATATTCCTTCGCCTGCCCTCTCTTTGTGTCGTTGTATTGATAAACAGTCCTGCCGCCGACACGCTTGACTACGGTCTTGGTCGGATCCATCTGCCACAGTGCCTCGACACCCTGCGGGGTGCGCTCAATCCAGGCCAGCCCACGGCCGCCCGTAAAAACCTGCTGCCAAAAATACTGCCAGAACTTGAAGGCGTTGATTTCGTCGTTAGGTGCATCGTGGATTACCGTCTCAAGCTTACCGCCGAGGCGCTTCGGCCCCTCTTTCGTGGTCCGGTAGGCGTGTCTCGGCAAAGCGGCAAGCGTCCGCGAAAGGAACGCAACAGCAGCCCACACCGCAGGGACAGCCAACGCTCGATCAATGGTGACATTCGGCAAATTTGCCGCCTGCACTCCAAAGAACGCCAAGAAGCTTTCGGAGCTTACGGGCACTGTCGGGTTTTCGATCGAATTGCGCTGCTCTGGTGCCGTTTGGCGGCGGAATCTGTCAAAAAGTGCCATTTATGCCGCCTCTAACGGGAAATTTAGAAAGCAATGCCCGGCACCGAAGGCAGCAATGGCCGCCTTGTCTCGTACTTTCGCTGCTTCCTCTGCTGTATCAAACCGACCAAGGTTGTGTTCACGCCCAGCAATCTTTATTCTGGCGCCCCACTTATTTCTGTCCGAATGATAACTGACACCGCAAAAGCCAGACTTATTGTTCTTTCGCACGCCAACCGAGTGCTGCGCCGCGCGATTTTGCCTGACTGCATCCTCTGTACGGCGGCGACCCTTATTCGCGATGGATGACCTGCGCTTTCTCTCCGCGCTTGCCGGACTAAGTTTAATCCCCGTCTTGGCAATCGACATCTTGGCCTTCGTCGCATCTGTGTGCTTAAGGCCAACACAGCCCTCGCCACCATCAGTCATGTTGGCAAGAATGCCGGTCCCGATATTGCGGCGACCGAACAGCTTTATGTAGGCGCGCTCCAACATAAAGGCGTCGGCCTCAGTTAAACCGTCGTGCCACCGCACTATCCTCGGCTCGCCACCTTCGCGGCGTATCTTAGCAACCGTTCTCATAAACATTGAGTTACGACTACCGCCCGCTAGTCTGGCGTCTCGGTCCCCAGCTCCCTTGCCAATGTAAAATGGTGACCCGCAGGGTTTTAACCACGCGTAAACGTAGAAGTCGTTCATGCGATCACCGAATAGGTTGGATCGTCCCACGGAGAAGGAGCGGGGGTTGCGTCAATGTGCGTTCCGGCAACCGACGTCGCCATAGTCAGCGCCACAGCTCCGTCGATGCGTCCGCGCGCCTTCGACTTGTCCAGTTTCTTGTTGCCGGCCGGGTCCGGCTTCACCACGGCGTTGGAAATGCACATGTTCAAGACCGGATGGTCGGCATGCGCCAACCTCTTATTCAGGACCAACGTCGCCAAATCCCGCAACGCTGGCGACATCGATCGGTATCCCTGCCCGAACGGCACGAAGAGCGCGTCATCGTTCTTCTCGTCGCACTGGTCTTCGGAAAATCCAGCCTTCAACAGCCACGGCTTCAGGTGCCGCCAGTTCCACATATCGAAGGCGATCTTCTGAATGTTCAGCGTCTGCGACAAATTCCACAAATGCGCAGCGATGAACTCGTAATCGACCGTCGGTCCTGGCGTCGTCTGCAGAAACACGTCTCCATTGTCGTTGGGCTTCGCCCAAATATCGTAAGGGACGCGGTCAGCCCTTGCTCGCTCGCGCAGACTATCGCCAGGCAACCAGAACGTTGGCTTTACGTGCCATATGGTGCCGGCGCCCGTCGCTAGAGGCGCCATAAGCACCAAGGCTGTAAGGTCGTCGACCTCGGAGAGATCGAGTCCGCCAAATACAGGCAGATCACCAAAATCCTGAACAGGGCCATCGCACGCCTTCCATGTGCTTGGCGCAAACAGTGGCGCCGATGCGTCGATGCGCTGATTCAGGAACAGCCAGCGGAAACTGGCTTCCTCTGTTGGCATACGCGAAGCTATCGCCGCCGAGTCCCGCACGTCGCTAAGCGAACGGAAGACACCCAGCGCCGGATTGGCCGCGGCCCAAGCATTCGGATCCTGCATGTCGCAGTCTTCCGGCGCCGTGTAGACGTGGCTTACGATGCGCGGGTCTTTCGACGTCTCGGCGTCGTCTATCCAGCGCGAGAATAGGTCGTTATCGGTGGCCGCCTGCGTCGAGATGGCGAATAGCATCGCCTTCCCCTCATACGCACCCTGAGACGTTATGATCGCCTCTACAAAAGCGTCGTTCGGTCCCTTTACCTGCCCGACTTCATCCAGAATTGCGAGGATGGGCGAGCCGCCATGCGCCCCGGCCGCCTCAGCGGATATCGCCTCATACTCGACGTTTCGTGCGAGGCCGATGATCTTCTTGCCAGAAGGAACCACTCGCGCCAATTTGCTCAGCGCCGGGGACATCCAGACCATCTTGGAGGCGTAGTTGAAAACCTCCGCAGCCTGCTTTCGAGTGCGCGCGCCGCTGGTAATGCGGCTGTTCTGGTATGCCTCCGGCCCGACAATGTGGGCCAGCAAAAGACAGGCAATCAAGCCTGTCTTGCCATTCTTTCGCGCGATGGAAAGATAGGCGCGTGACGTGCCGCTCGGGTTGTCGTATACCTCGAGAATGAACTTCTTCTGAAAGTCCAAAAGCCGTATCGGCTTGCCGAGCAGGTTGCCCTCGGGGACGATGCAGTATTTTTCAATGAACGCAACGACGCGCTCGCCGCGCGTCAGTGGCTTTTTCGCCATGAAGTCTTATTCGGGCCGAGCCAGCAAATCATCCTCTAAAGGGTTGTCGCTCTCGATGGCCTTGGCGCCCGCCCTCCGCTTGGCAACGTCCCTAGCCTCGCCCGCTTGCGCGCGCGCGTGAAGCGACAACGAACGGCGGAAGGACAGGATTGAACTGGCGTGCATCTGCACAATCGACTTGCGCGGATTGGCCACAGGCGTGCCCTTTTCCGAGTAGGAGACGCCGCCTTCGTCACGCAAGAGTTTCTGCTCGCGGGTCAGGTCGGCCATCGTGCGCGCCAACATGGCCGCGATCTCGAGCTGGTGAGATGACCACTCCGATCGCGCGTATTCCGCGATGACGTTCCGAAAGAACGGCAGATCCTCTGGATCGAGCGGAACGTTGTCCGGCGGCGCGACATCACTAACCGCCTTCGCCATCACTCGCACCGCTTCGGACGCACTATCAATGCGCGCCTTGCGCTTCGCCATCGTGCGTCCTCATAGGAAAAACTGTATTAGCGCTAAAGCCATCCTGCCACGCCGGTCCTGCGGCAGACGCCACCAGAGCCGCCGACACCCCCTCTACCCCAATGGGTAGCCATCAATGCCAATGGCCGGTCTAGCGTTGCCGCGCTCCTCGCGCTGCTTGTGTCTGTTGTGGCATGATGCGCATAGCGATTGCAGATTGTTGCCATCGAAGAACAACACCTCATCGCCTTTGTGTGGTCTAACATGGTCGACCGTATCTGCTGCGGTGACGTCCTCCACCTGAAGACACATGCGGCATAGTGGGTCGCGACCTAGTTGCCACTCGCGCAAGCGCTGCCAACGTGCAGTCTTATAAAGCCTTCGATATGCCTTGGTTGTGTCGGTGCGCAGGTCTGGCCTACGCATTACCTAAAGTTCGCTCCCATGAAAGCGAGATAGGCGCCAACGCCAAGCACGGTGGCAACCAATATAGCAACCACTACGGCTGCGGCTATGAGTAGGGCCGTGATCACCTGAATATACTCCCAAGCGATGGCTGCACTTTGTCACGCAGCATCTGCCAGAACATGCGTGTTGTTCCTGTGCAGGCTTTGCATGCCAGCACCGTGTCGCAATAGGCGAGTAGAGCTTGCTTGTGCATGTGTGTCCTCCTCACATATATGGTGCTGACGGCACGGGATCGAACCTGCGACATCGGCCTTACAAGAGCCGCGCTCTACCTACTGAGCTACGCCAGCGTAATGGAGCGGATAGGGAATATCGAAATCCCGCGCATAGGGTGGAAGCCTACTGCTCTGCCTCTGAGCTATATCCGCATATCTGGTGGACCGCTTCGGACTCGAACCGAACTCAAGCAATCTTGCAAGGATCGCGCGCTTACCCTGAGCGCAGCCCTATTTATGTTGGTTCCCGCCTGTGGATTCGAACCACAATCTGCGGATTCAAAGTCCGTTATCCTACCGTTAGACGAAGCGGGATAACTAACCTTGCTGTCGCCCTTTGGGCGAATTGGTCAGGGTGGCCAGGTTCGAACTGGCGACCTCCCGCTTCCAAGGCGGGCACGCTACCAACTGCGCTACACCCTGTGTAGCGGGTCGCGGTCGATCTTCGTCCATTGCGAACCTCCGAAAAAAGGCACCAGCAAAACCGCCTTATCATTGCGGCGCTGGTGCGGACGCACCGCTAAGCAGTGCGTGGGGTGATTGGCAAACGCGGCGGGAGTCGAACCAAACATCGGCGGTTTTGGAGACCGCTGCTTTACCGTTAAGCTACGCGAATAAAAGGCGGCGGGCCAAATCGCCTCGTCTTGCCTATCCGTAGAAATGCCTCGGGGCATTTGTCAGCAAGCAACACCGCAAATACTCGCACCACGCTTTGCCACGCTGGTCCGGTGCCGACCCAATAAGCCGGTCTCTACACCCGGCACGTATTGGTCACCGCCTTGCACGGTGTCGGGCGTCCTGCGCATTTTCGCGCTCCGCTTAAACGCCTAAGCAGAAAGCCACGAGTCGCCGGAGGAGGACGGCGCCAGGTGGCGATGGCATTCGGCGCACTCCCGTCCGTTGGCCGGTCACTATGGACTCTTGCGGCTCGTCGGGTAGACCTACGCCGAAACTACATGTTTCGTGAGGCCGTATGCCTCTACCCTACCCGCTCCGCGACGGGGATTTGCGCATGCGCTACCTGCGCAGGATATCCCTAACGGTTATCAAAGCCATGTGCACCACAGCACGGCCGGCGGCCTGCGCACCAGTCCTGTTGGACACACCAACACTGTTTCCGACTTCCTGCAATGTCGCGCCATCAATACACGCCATCTCAAACGGCTCACACAGGTAGCCAAGTCGAAGCTGCAGTGCCGACAACTTGGCCTTGGCATCAATCATGTCGTTTACGGGCTTGTCGCCATTCCACGGCTTCGGGACGTTGGTTTGGTTCGTGCTCGACAGGCTGCCTGCCGGTATCTTCATTCTTGCAGGTATGTCGACTGCAGCAGCTTTGGATTTGCGCGCGCCTTTGTACTCGACGTCTCCGCTTTCAAGCGTCTTCACATACTGGTCAAAATTCATGCCGTCGCCGATCGGCGCAGCCTTACCTCCAAGCATGGCTTCTGATTTGGCCAGCTCATATATCTTGCGATAGGAAATCGCCACCTTGAGCAGTTCGATATTGCCCTCCCGAACAAGTGCCCGGGCAAGCGGCCAATTCACCGCGTTGTCATTATCAGCCTTGCCATCCCAATCCTTGCCGTAGGAAGCGCGTGCCGCAAGACGCCGCTTCTCGGCATGCACTGCGTCCCGTTCGGTGCCGTACGGCATCCGCGCCGGCAGTTCCGAGCCGTCGCTGGCCACTATACGAGCAATCCTCTTCATGCCACCGCCCTCTGCGCTTGATTATCATTCGCGGCCAACCACTGGCGCACTAGGCGCACTGCCTGCGCAGCTGCGTCTTCTTCCGTCGTCGCCCGGATGACCGCCTGCATGGTGAAGCCTAGTGCCACCAGAAGCGGATGACGCGCTTCCTGGCTCGGCTCGAGTTTCGCGCGGCCGACCTTGTTTTCGATAAGCCCTAGCCGCCCGCCATACATGTAGATACGAACGTCATGTTCGCCGGCCGTCAGTCCCGCAGCAAGAGCCTGCATGCGCGCCTTTGGACCGCGGCGGGCTGCATTCTGATCGCCGGCCAACGTAAACATGCCGGGGCGGACATCGCGCGCCGTCTTGGCGTATTCCGGCATGGCGCGCAGGGCTTTGACTTGGTGGGCCTGCAACTCCCACTCTTGGGGCAGTGCAGGCTTAGCCGTGACCTTGCCGTTGCGGGTGGTTAGGATGGTGCGCTTACCGTTCAGGCGGATGGTCTGCCGGGTGCTGGTCATACCAAAGCGACCCTGATATCGCGGAGCAACCGCAGCGGGATGGTGTTCTCAGCCGACTTGCACGCTTCAAGGTTTTCAACCGAGGCGCCACAAAGCGGACAGGGGTTTGGTTCCTCGTTATGGCAAGGACAGCGCTGCTCAGCCCAACGCAGGACAGCCCGCAACACTGACTCGTGTTTTGTCACGCCCACAAACGCCTCCCACTCGCCGCTTCCAGTTCCGCCACGAACGCCGCATGCGCGGCCATCTCGGCTTCCGTTACTCGCCCCACCAACGGCGTCTGCCGCCCCACAACCATAATATAGGGGATAGAATGCTCTGATGCCACTAAATCTAGTGTCTGTTGCTCAGCCGCAAGGGCGTAATAGACCGCTGCAAGCAGTTCCGCATCCAGAAGCGCGCCGTGCTTCGTTCTGCGGGCCGTGGACACGCCGTAGCGCTTGCATAGGGCGTCCATGTTGCACGAGGCGCCCGGATGCTTGATACGCGCCATGGCAAGCGTGTCGACCACAGGGTTGGCCAGCGCAGGACAGCGGCACCGCCGCAGTTCGGCGTTAAGCATGCCGATATCGAAGCCGGCGTTGTGGGCCACAAGCGGGGCGTCACCTATAAACGCCAGAAGCGGCTCGGGCTGGAACGCCGGGAAGCCGGCAAGGAACTCGTTGGTCAGACCGTGGATGGCTGTGGCTTCCGCAGGCACCGGTATGCCGGGGTTATGGTAGGCGTGGTAGGTGCGGCCCGTGGGCGTCAGGCCGTCCAACTCTACCGCACCAATCTCGACGATGCGGTCAGTCGCGAAGTCGATCCCGGTGGTCTCGGTGTCGATGACGATTTGTCGCTGCTCGCTACTCGCAGCAGAATGGATGGTTTGGGTAGATGCGACCGCAGCGTCTGACATTTCGTCCATTTCTCCTCTATATATTACACAGACCTATGAAAATGATAGAAAATGGTACATATACATAACGTTATGGATAAATGGATGAAACTATATATATAGTATATACGTCGTTGTTTTCATTGTGTTTTTTGGCCTGACTTTCGTCCATTCTGCGAGTGGATGAAAGTCGGACAAATGGACGAAAGTCCACTTTCATCCATGGACGAAAGTCAGGCGTGGATGGACGTTATTCGGCCCACACAAGCCGCTTCGCGGGGCGCCCGGATTTATTGTCGTTGGCGGCCACAACGACGCTTCCGGTCTTGAAAAGTTCTTCGAGAATTTCCTTCTTCTGCCATCCGTCGATCGCCTTGCATCGGTCGAACATACGACCCTCTGTGATACCCTTCTTGCCAGCCTTTCGTATGAGGCCGGCAATCTTCTTGTAGTTTGCCTCACGCTGATTGTCGGCCAGGCGGTCTCCCACCTCGGCCAGCATGCCTGCGGCGCATGTCCACGCTACAGCAGCGGCCCATTCAAAGTCCGCCTCGGTTATAATTGGCTCGGACGGATCCTTCCCGACTGCAACGATAAGCGCCAGCTTGATAGCGTTCTCCACAATGCGCCGAACGAAAGGCCGCTCCTCCACCGCAACTTGCCCCTCCCTCGCATCAATGGTCTCCTTTACGGCCATGAAAACGCCTTCTGCATCTGGCGTCCACGGCACGATATAAGGCTTGTTCTCCGCCCAATCGGCCTTAACCTTTATACCCTTTTCGGCTAAGTTTCCGCGCTTCTTGGCGACGTCAATGCCCGCAACCCCGGCCATCCGCTCCATTAGGATGTGCGAAACGTCTCTAACATCACGCTTCGGCTTAACAGCCGCTGGCTTTTCGCCCTTGACGTGAAACAGTATCAGTCGTGGCAAAAGTCCATCTTCGGCGCTGGCGGACGAAAGGGCCGTCCAGAATTGCTCTGGCGTTGACGTCCCGTGGATGCATAGGCACGGATTATAGATGCGTTTCGGGGGCGTACCGCGGTACGCAGCGCCCTCAAAAAACGTAGACGATGCCGAGTAGTAATCGCGCATGTCCGTTGAGATTGCACGTTGGTGGCTGCCCGCCTTGCGATCGGTAATTTCCCGAACAAAGCCACCGAACTCATCGATTTGACAGTTGACGGACGAGTTCTTTTCCAGCACCTCACGAAGCGCAGACGCAGACATAATACGGGCCGGGCCGCTATAGTCGCTAAATACACCGCGGTCATTCATCAGGATGCGTTTTATCTGGCTGCGGGCATGTTCCTTGCCGAAGCCGGATTCTGCCAACGCCACCGTGTAGATGTTGGTCCTGGTATCGCGACTGCCGGTTGAATAGCGGGCGCCACATAATGCCGCGACCATGGGCAGGACGGCAGCCATTGCAAGCGTTCGCGAAGGATACTCCGCCGACGACACTATCCAATCAATAAGGTCTTCTACCAGTCCGCCAGGATAGGTCAGTGACTCAAGGTCGGCCACGGCCTCGAGCTTGTAATCAGGCACATCGTCCTCGTGCTCGGTCTGCGCGCTGTCCGAAGAATGTATACAAACTTCGGACACGACAGCGGGCGCCGCCGCTGTGGGGGCAGGCGCCTTTTTCACTAGACCCTTCGCAATCATGCCGTCGAGCTTAACCGGGCGTGTCCCGTCGCTCCAATAATCGGGCTCCCGTATCTGGCGCGGTTGCTTTATGCCAGCATCCAGACCGCGGCGGATTTTGGCCCTTATCTCTTTCTCGCCATCTTTCGCCACCACGCCGTTGGCGTAGGCAGCGTCAAGCAACCCGGCTTCGGCCTCTGATCGAGACAGGGCGCCGGCTCCGACCATTGTTCCAAGGTTGAATGCACTACGGTTGACCGCCTCACCACGCGAGCCTTGTGGGGCAGTTGCCAGCATCCGCAATTCATCAGAAACGGCACGCTCGACATACGCTGAATTGTCGCCTCCACCGTACGAATAATCACCGCCGTGTTGCACTGGCGCCTTTGGTAGGACAAGCTCAAGCAACCAATCGGGCGCGGCCGGCAACGGAGGAAGGCCGAGGCCATCAAAGTCCACCCACAGATAATCGCGGCCATCCGCAGTCTTGCTGCCAGGGGCGATCACATAGCCACCCGAACCTCGAACGTCCAGACCGGCGCCGAGGCGCCCTCGGTTACGAACGCCAGGGGCGTATTCGAAATAGTGATGCTCGCCGCCACCAGCTGTTCTGGCGACGGCGGTGCGTGGAAGCGGGCCGTGAACATCCTCGAGCGCGGCTAGTGTTTCAAAGCCGTTGATGATTTTGCCATCGTCATCCCTGTGAACGTCGATGTCAAGCACCCACGCGCCTAACTGCTCTCCCGTGGGAATCCCGACCATTGCGCCGGGGAAGCGCGGCCACATGCGCTTGATGAGAGGAATGTTCTTCGTGGCACCCTTAAAGCCGTTACTGACCAGAGGCGTCTTTGCTTTGAGGATTATCACTTCTCCGGTGTCAGGATCGTGTTGGCCGGTATCCTCATCGGCGGCGCGACAAGGGAAAACGGGAACGCCGGCTTCGGCGTAGGAAAGGGCTAGGTCAAGTTCTGTCACGCTGCTTTCCTTGCTGCTCTGCTGACAAGCTCAAGCGCTGATTGATGAGGCTCTGCCGATGATGTGCCCCACTGGACGCGGTTGCCAGCTTCGCGCCACCGCGAATCTGGCTCGATGTATTCGCCAGTTGCCCAGTCGATTTGAGGCGGCTGCAACTCCACTGCTATGTCGTCCCACAAATAGCGTGACCCGCTAGTAGCAGAGAGCCCGGCACTAATGATCGCTCCACCGGAGACAGCCCGATGAGGAGTATTTGGTGCGCGTCTCTATGCTTACAAGCTTTTTCAAATTCAAGAATATCTGGATGACCTATAACACGCTCAATGTGAAGCGGCTTAACCTCAACCAGGACATCAGCAATACGAGTTTTTATCAGAAAATCCGGAGTCCAACCATCCAAATCAAAAGGCTCATAATCCCATTTCCACCCACATAGATCGAAGAATGCGGCCCACCGCGCCTCCAGTCGTGAGCGGAAGTTCACGCCGGCATATGTCGTTGGTATTGCTTTGATGTTGTAGATCATTTTGGCCATCCGCGAGCGATGTAGGAAAGGGCGAGGTCTAGTGGCGTGCTAGGCTGCTGCAAGGCTTGAGGCTGCAAGGGCCTGGCGTCCTTGTTCGTGTTGTCGTTTGCGGGTGCGTAAAGGGCGGCCAGGGCAGCCTCTACTCGGAGGATGGCGTGGCCGATGGCTTCCGGGATTTGCGGGCAGACCGCGTCCCCGAAGGCTTCAACGATGAGACTAGCCGCAACTGTTCCGCGTGGACCGCCGACCGCAATGCGCGACTCAGCCACCCAGGTGGATAGCCCATCATCCACCCGTAGGTGACCGGCAAGGCCGCCGTTCCAGTCAGCCCACGGCTCTGCAGGAGTTGTGCCAGCAGCCTCGCGCCAATCCACTTGTCCGACGCCTTGCCCGTCATCGCACCGCTCACCACCGCATCCAGCGCCGGACTGTGGCGACAATCGTGGGCTGGACTCTTGGAGTCCAGCCGCTTGTCTCGCTTCGTTGGCGTTGGCAAAGTCTCGAACATTACATTCCACGGCCGGCACGATTCCCACTTCTGCATGCTCGCGGACGCAAAGTTGGCCTTCGCTGTCGGCTTGTGGAACATTTCCTTGGCGCCCATGTGCAGCGCAGTCACCAGTGACACGCCAGTCGCCTTCTCCGCATGCGCCTTCGCCACTTCCGCCCCATGATGCGCGTCCGATGCTCGTGGCGTCGGCATCCCCGCATGCTTGCTCGGATAGCCGCGCAACTGTGAAAGCACGTCCCCACGCCCGCCCCGATCGGCATCCGTCTTGCGCGGTGTCGCGAGCATTGAAGCCGATGAGCCAGCTTCGCTTTCGTTCGTGGTTAGCGCCGATGTCTCCAGCACTAACCACGAATGGCCAGCAGGTGTAGCCGATTGCCGCCAGCGCATCGATGATCCGGTCAGCGCCTCTAGTTCGGAGATTAGCGCTATTTTCAAGAGCGAACCAACGAGGCCGGCATTCGTCGATAAGTCGGACAGCCTCGAAGTAGAGGCCGCTTCGCTCTCCGTCGACGCCCTTGCCTTTGGTGTTGGCGCTGCTGATGTCCTGGCACGGCGGCGAGCCGACGATGACGTCGGGAAGTCCAATACCGTCCCGAACAAGTCGGTCTGCGGTGAGTGTGGTGACATCGTCATAGACGGGAACTCCGGGGTTATTCTGCAAGTAAAGCGCGCGCCGCCACGGGACGACTTCGCATGCGGCTATGGTGTGATAGCCCGCGCGATGCATGCCCAACGACCACCCGCCCGCCGCCGCGCTAAACAGGTCTAGGACGCTTGGTCCGTCAAAATGGAGCACTGTCGTTTCTCACCAATTCCCTCAACCGCCTCGAGCAGCCATCCCATATGGCTCCGACAAACATGAGAACCTGCTCCTCCGACCATTCACCAAGGTCTGTGCCGAACTCATCCACCAGCGGACCGGCCGCCTCCATGCCCCCCTCGCGTGCCTTGAGTTTGTAGGCGTCGGGCCGCTTGAGGCGCCTGATGTCGTTGGCTAGTGGAACACAGGACATGCAAAGCCACCTTGGGTCGTTGTCGCGGGACGTGGTAAAGCCAATGCCTATGCCGATTGCGCGTTGGCCGCAGAAAAAGCAGTCGGCTGGGTCGTGCTGGCTCATGCGGCCCGTTCCTTATGTTCGCGAATACGGAATCCAAAGCCACCCTTACCCGCCATGATTCCGCCGTCCGTTTTGATCTGCGAAGTGGCCGTAGATTTGCCTTCCTTCACCCCGATACCCCCCCCGTGCCAGTGCCGCCAAACAACGGCAAGTCATTGTCATTCGCCGCCTGCTTAACGGCGCGTGCCTTACGGGTAGCCGGCCCGGCGTCTGCTAAACGCAGCCGCTCGGCAATATCGGCCTGGTATTCTTCCTCGCGCTCAATTAGTATGCAGCGCGTACCCTCGCGCCATGCCGCCTCGCCCGTTGAGCCGCTGCCGGCGAATGGATCCAGCACCAGTCCGCCTTTCGGCGTGACCAGCCGCACAAGCCATTGCATCAGGTCGACCGGCTTCACGGTTGGATGCTTGCTGCCGATGCGGTCGAGTTTGTCGGCTTTTGCTGAGAAGTATAGGCGCGAGACGTTCTCGGCGGCATCTCCGCACACAGCAAAAACTTCATCGCTGCCGTCCGTAAGGATGTTCGCCGGCCAAGCACCAACCTTGATACCGGCGGCAACTATGGCAGAGTTGCCGCCGGCCATGCTTCCGTTTTCTGAAATTCGGATCCCGTTGCTGGCCGTAACCACTTTAAGCTCGTCGCCGACTCGACAACCGTCGATGTTCAGCACCCCCGTACCGTGTTCAAGGACGTTAAGCGCAACCGTTCCAATGAGCGGCTTTCTAGCTAATGCGATAGGCTCCCACGCCGGCTTGAGAGCCGTCCCCCACGAGTTCCACGCCGCAGCCTGCGGCGTGGCCGGTTCGTCGCCGGCCTTCTCATGGTATCCTCGCTCAATTGCGGCATCCAGCCACGGACGACCAGCGCCAGTATTGGCGGTCGGCATGTTCGCAATGCGCGGGTTATCGACGCGCACTTTCTCGCGTTCGGCACCGAGGTGTTTGTCGATCGATTTCCCCACATTGTGGCTTTTGGGGAATCCGCTGAAATAGCACCAAGCCAACTGATCGCGGATTTCAAAGCCCGCATCCTCGATCGCCACAGCCATGCGGTGGTAAGTGCGCGTGCCGGAGAACGCCACAACGTGCCCGCCAGGCTTCAGCACGCGGAGGCATTCGGCCCAAAACACTTCGCTAAAGGCAACCTCGCCGGTATCCCATTGCTTGCCCATGAATCCGGCACTAGCGCGGCTGTAGACGTCGCCGTCTTTGGTGGGCGCGCTGCCCGGCTTGCCGAACCGCTTCTGGATGGACACGAGCGCATAGGGCGGGTCAGTCACGATGCTGTCTATCGAGCAGTCGGGCAAGTCCCGCAAAACATCGCGGTTATCGCCGCCGTAGAGCGTCACGCGCCCGTCGAGGTGTTCAGATTTGGTGTACTGCGGTTCGCTATTCATCATGTTCAACAAACCAATCTTCATAAGCCGCCACGTCAGCCATGGCTTCCTCTAGCGACTCCAGGTCGCGCCAATATGCTTCGTAGTCAGGTTCGTATTCGTGCGGGGCGGATAGCCAGGCCTATGGAATACATGGCGACACCTGGCTGTAAAAATAATCGTCATAAGACGCGACATTCATGCGCCCGTCCGCTTCGTATTCCCAGCCGCAGCGGCATTCGTAGTTGCCACGGATGTAGAGGCCAACCCCGACGTCAACGCTATCGCTTTCGGCTATGTCGCCGCATTCCGGGCAGAGCATTTGGTCATCACGCAGCCGCGCGGGTTGTTGCGCAAAAACAACGGGGCGCCGTTCCGTGGCAAGTCGCCTGCCGCGCTCTTGAGCTAGCCGCTCTGCACGGTGCATTTCGTTGGCGTAACTGCCCATCACGCCTTCTCCTCATACACCAACAAGAACCGCCACGCCGCGTCGCGGAAGTCTTGCACAACGGAGCCGTGCTTGCTGGCCGTGATGTCATGCCGCTGCCATTCGGCATAAGCCTGATGATAGCTTGCCGATGCTGCGGCCTGCCCTTTCCGAATTATGCTACATGCTTCGGACAGGAGTTTGGTCACGATGTCGGCGCGGATGTAGCGTGGGCAGTCAGGACCATGGTCCAGCGGCGAGCAATTGACACGCGTGATGGCGACTGTGTCGATGGAGACGGCCCATAAGTTGTCGGGGTATTCGTACGCGTACTCCATCATGCGGCCACCGCTGTGCAAGTGGCGGACACAATGTCAAACGCCGTAAAGTTCGGCTCCATCTCCATATGGACATCCCTAGCGCCAAGCCACCTGCCTTCGTTATAGACGTCGAAGCGCATGGGCCACCCGCACTCCCATCCATCATGTTCATGGTAGAAGTCTTCGGCCGCGTCTTCGAAAACCCAATAGGATTCCGGAACGAACTTGCTTTTGAACTCGTATCTGGCTTCGTCTTTATCGACCGTGTATTCGTAGGTGTTCATCAAGTCCTCCGATTAACCGGCAGGCTGTCCAACTGCTTGGTGCAATAGTCGACACGCTCACGCGCATTTTCTAGTTGCTCCATCCAATGTGCACGCTCGTCGCCAGTTCTCTTAGCCTTTTCGGCCGGAGTCTCCGGGCGCTCATAAGTTATGCGCACTTGCGGATAGCTATCGCCCGCACAATCAATGTAGGGGTCAAAATCAATTTCTGCCGACGCGCGGCAGTCGGATGGGATGCTGTAATATACGTGATCAAGTTCGTCCAAGAACTTGCCGAGGCTATGTTCCGGAAGTTCCGTTGCAACGCCCCATATTTTGGCTACTTCGGTCACCGTGCTCATCACGCCACCCTTACGCTGATCGTCTCGTCCCCATCCTTAAGCCGCGCGCCCTTGACATTCTTGTTGGCGGCAAGCCTTTCCAGTATCAGCCGCTTGTCCGGCTCTGTCCTGATGCGGATGGCCCACTTGGGCAGCAGCGTTTCGTCGATGATTTCCACCGACTGCCGGCCCTTCGTTACGCTAACGGTAGCCTCCACAAGCGGCGCCTTCTGGATGCCGGCCGCCTTCATGACGCGCAGCATCAGGGTGCGCATGGCTTCCTTGCGACGGTCTGCCATGTTTTTGCGGGCGGCAAGCTCGTCCTGGCGCTGCTTTATCGCGCGCGACATGCTGTCCGCTTCGCGCTCGATGTCGACGAGGCGGGAGAGAACGGAGAACGCATCGGTTTCGCCCTCTATGCAGTCGCGACGAAGGTCTTCGTCCTCGGCAAGGTCGGGGTATGCCTGCATGAGGGCATGGATGTGGGCTTCAAGGTTGGCCACATCCGCGGCTAGGAATTGTGGTTTGGTCATATCTCAGTACCCCCGCGCCGGATTGTCACAGTAGCCATGGCGGTCATAATGCCGCGGGCGGTCCTCCCTATATGCGGCAACAGCCTCGCGTTGCGCGCGTCCAATACTGCCCTTCTCTACGATGATGTAGCCTGCGGTGTTCAGTCCTGCTACGACTTGTGCAGCCAACGACGGAGCGGATGCGTAACCATTAAGGCTACCCCGCAGTTCGTTCGCGATAATCTCAGAAGGGGATGTCGTCATCTAACTCATGCCTCCAATCGTTATCATTATCCGCCGGCCGCCCATTGTCGTTATCGGCCGCAAACTGCCGTTCGGTGCCGGGTTTGTAGTCTCGCGGCTTCCAATACTTGCCGTCCGGCTCGACTTGGATTTCATCCGTAACAAGCAGTTCGTTCTGACGCTCAAGCCACTCCAAAACGGTGCGCGGGAACGGCCTCTGCCCGCCGTGCTGCGCCCAATATCTTTGAGCCTTGGATGTCGGATAGCCGCGGCTCTTCGGGTTTGGGTGCTCATGGTGTTGGGGACAAAGCCACTCGTTGATCGTTGTCAGCCCGCACATGTACGTGACCTTCACGCTTGGCGGGTTTTCGCCCTTCCCCTCATGAAAGCGGAACGATCGGCTGGTGACCGGGCGCCAGGCCGCAGTTTCTGTCGACAGGATCGGAGCGTCGGTCGGCCTCTCTGCAAACTTTGGCTTTTCCTCAAAGACGAATTCATGGTCGCAGCAATGACAGATGCGCGCTGAAGCGTGGCACTGCTCCTCGCAGTTCGGGCACAACTTAATTGGCGCCTCGCCGCTGCCGCTTCCCGGCTTTCTTGGCTGCACCATGTCAACCGGCCCGTGTTCGGATATGTTGCCGGCAAAATCCATATATCGGCCATTCGGCTTCAGATATGATGCAATGGCCGCCCGTCGCGCAGCGGCATCAACCGACTCAGGGTCAAAGCCAGGCGGATAGACAACGCGGGTCATTCTCCCGACGCGCTGGACGTAGCGGCCTGCGGACATCGTTCGATACAGGTCAACAATCAAATCAACGCCAACGATATTGGTGCCTGTCGAGAGGATGTTATCGTTGACCAACCCCCACAGTTTGCCGCTTTTCAGATCCTCGATTAGCCTCCTGCGCTCGCCTGATGGCGTCCCGCCATGGACCAATTCAACCGCTCGTCCTTGCCGCTTGAATTCGTCCCGAACGCGCGCGGCATGCTCGATTCCTCGGCAGAAAATGAGTGCCTTCTTGCGATGGCCCTCCGTATCTAAAACCTCTTGCACAACACGACGGTTGAGTTCGTCCGTGTCTACGGCGGCACGGTAATCGCTCGCCTTATACTCGCCCATAGACCGACCTACGCCGGTTATGTCGTAGTTTGTGTCAACTGGCTTGCTGGTGATCGGCGTCAGATAGCCATCGTCGATGCCGCGGCGGATGCCATAGTCGTAAACAACAGCATCGAACAACTTGCCGTCGCCTTCGGTTAGACGCCCCCCGTCAAGCCGGTAATCCGTGGCTGTAAAGCCGTTGATTTTCATGTCCGGATTGATGGCCATAAGGTCATCAATCAGTCGGCGATACATCGTAGCTTGCTTGAAGGGCACAAGATGCGCCTCATCAATCTGAAGCACGTCTACATGGCCAATCTGGCGCGCCTTGCTGTGGACAGTCTGCAGTTGCGAGAATAATACCTGCGCGTGGTAATCCTGACGTCCAAGTGAAGACGCCCCAATGCCGGCGGGCGCAAACGGCCGAAGGCCAATAAGCTCCTTAAAGTTGCCCTCCACCAACTCAACAACGTGAGTGGTGTTCATGATGCGCATGTCGCTCCAGCCGTCCAGCAGTTCGCAAGTCGATGATGCCTGCATGATCGACTTGCCGGTACCTGTGGCGGCCACGACAAGCGGGTGGCCTGGCGTCTCGCGCCAATAGTCAAAGATCGCGTCTACCGCCTCTCGCTGGTAGTATCTGAGGGGCATGGTTAAGCCGCCACTTTGCTAATCTTCTCGCGCGCACGCTCGCACAGTTGCCTGACGCGCTCACCGCCAATGCCGCGCTTTCTGCCGATATCGCCGTATGTCTCGCCAGAGGCTGCGCGAACAAGCATACGCCCCTCACGGCTGCGCGACAGCTTACGCAGCACTTCGGTCGTGAAGACGATTTCCTCCTGTCTAGCCGGCGTTGAGGCGCGCGCTGCGGCAAGTCCTTCCGGGTCTTCCCTGATCAGCGCGCGCCGCTTGCCGTCATCGGAACCGCGTTGGCGCGTAACACCGCGAAAGCGCCAATATAGCCACCTATGGAAACTCCCCTCAGGCCGGAATTTCTCCCAAGCCATAAGCGCGGACTCGACAGTCTCTTGCACGACTTCATCCCATTCGTTCCGATGGCAGTAGCGCTCGGCTAACTTGCGCAGCATCGGGATATGGGCGACCACCCGCTTATCAAACTCTGCGGGTCGGTCTGCGATGTTAACGTCAGCCGGCGTTTTGCGCTTGATCACTTGCACCATCCGTCCATGTTTTGCCGTTATGTAGGGCATAAGTGACCGTCTCCGCAGCCTCATCGCTATCAATCAACTCGCCTGGCACCAGCGCTGGAATGTGGAGGTGAGCGGGGCAAGCAACCTTCTGCTCCTCGACGCCAAGAGGTTTTGCCCATCGAGCGCATGACCAGTGGGCGTCACCACCCATTTCAGGCGTGGAGTGCAGACAGGACCGGCAAGTCACTCGCGGCCAGGCGCCTTCGTGGCATACCGCCTTGTGGTCGCAGAACCGACACTTGAAAAACTCCGGGTCTTCGCTCATGCGGCTTGGCGGCTCCGGCGCATTGATTATGCGTTCAAGCCGCGCCAGCAGCCGCAAGGTCCATACAGCGTCGTACTCGATGCGCTCGAAATACCGCCCGTCATCGTTCTTGTTCACGACGAGATACCCCGCACGCGTCAAGCCGAACATGTGCATGCCAAGCTGGCACTGACCATAGTGAAGCGGCTTCGCTTCCCTGCAGCCCTTCTTCGCGATCTCCTTAAAGTTCTTGTCGTTGGACGACTTGAACTCGAAAAGGTGCTCCGTCTTAGGTGCCTCCGGCAGGCCAATCCCCTTGCCGTCACACTTGCCGCGGACGTGCCCGCCAACCAGGCGGATGCGATCCTGCTGCCCGTAAACCTCGACGCCAATGCGTTCGAGGTCCGAGACAAGAACCTCTTCCCATCGGTCACCCGTTCGGAAGATTGACAGCTTGCGGCCGTCAATCTGTTCCGGCTGGCTAGCCCACCGGAAGGCGTACCACAAAGCGCGATCGCATTCCGTGTTCGCTATGCCAACGCTGATGCCGAGCGAGTCGTAATGCTCGTTTGCAGCCTCATAAGCAGCGTAGATGGCGCGGACGGTTGATGGCGTTGGGCGTGGGAGGGGGGCCAATTAAACAAGCTCCTCCATACCGCGCCATAACTTGTGGCCGGCAGGCACTAGTTTGAAATAGCGGCTTGCATGTTCGCCACCAAGTTTGTCGTTTAGCGCGCCAACCATTATACCCCCCACGTAGTCGTTGGCGACGTTTTCGCAGACAAGCAGATCGGCGACAGTCTCACGAGCAAAATTGTCAACGCCAATTATTTTCATCACCGCTTCCTCCTATCCTTCAACCAATCATCGCCCTTCGGCTCAACGCCTGCCGCCCGTTCGCAATCGTCCGCAACACGGTTCAATCTGCGGCAGGCGCCTTGCCGCGCAGCGCTATGGCGCCTTCACGCAGCCACTGCGCGGCTATCTCGAGTTGGGTTGCTGGTGTCACGATTTGGCCCACAACAGCGCTATCTCGCATTCTTCCCGCTCCTGCCACTTCGGATCCGCCGTCCGCTCCAGCGTAAGCAGCGCGTCTTCCGGCCTGCCGTCGCGCAGTTGCTCGATTGCAAGCCGCACAAGCGTTTCAACGTCTTTGTCCATGTCGTTGTTGGTCCTCAAACACGCTGCGGCATAAGAACGACAAGCTGGTCTGGAGCGGCATCGCTCTTGATAAGCGCCGGCCCCGTTGGGTCCATCGCAAACCGCACGTAGCCAGCGGGTAGCGCAGCCAAGGCTTCGGCCATGTATCGGGCGTTGTAGCCTACCGAGAACGGCTCGCCATCGTACTCAGCCTCTACGGTGTCTTCTGCGGTGTTATCGCCGCGCACAAACACTTCGATGGAGTTGGTCGACACGGACAACTTTGCAGTAGGCGTCCGCATGTCAGACACGACAGAAGCACGGTCAGCAGCAGCGGCGAGCGCCTGCCCATCGACGGCCACGACACGCTCGATGCTGGTCGGGACAACGCGCTGGTAGTCGGGGTATGTGCCGTCAATCAGTTTGGACGTAATTACCGCATCGGCGGTAGTGATGCGCACCTTGGTGTCGGACAGAGACACATCCACCTGGCCATCAGGGACAAGCCCGATGAACTTGCTCGGCAGGATGACTGGTGGGATGTCGCCAACACTCTCTGTCTTGTTGATCGAAAGCCTATGGCCGTCCGTGGCTACTGCTACAAGCTGGCCGCCATTGACATGCAGAAACACGCCGCACAGATAGTAACGCGTCTCTTCGTTCGACATCGCGAACTTGACGGGCGCCAGAAGCGCGGCCAAGTTTGTCTTGAACTCGGACGCAAACTTGCCGGCGCTCATGTCGGGGAAGTCGGACACGGGCAGGAACTGCAGAACGAACCGCGAGCGGCCGGCCTTGACGACAAGGTTCTTGTCCTCGACGGAAAGCAGCACGTTGGCGCTCGCAGGCAGCTTCTTGACGATGTTCTCCAACAGCCGCGCCTCAACACACACACCGCCGCCCGCCTCAGCCATGACCGGCGTCGACGCGGTGATTTCAATGTCAAGGTCAGTCGCGGTGGCGGTGAGCTTGTTGCCGTCCGCAACCAGGCGCACCGTGGACAGGATCGGGATGGTATTGCGTGCCTCGACGACCTTGGTCGTGCTGGTGAGCAGACGCAGAAGGTCATTGCGCTCGATGCTAAGGCGCATTGGATGCTCCGGGTTGTGGGGTTGGATGGGGTGGCCGTGGCTGTTGGTAGCACCCACGGCCAGGCGGCGGAAAGGCTACGCCGCTAACTTCTTTGGCCAGCCGTCCTCATCGAGTTCCGGCGCCACGAATTCAGTTCCATTTAAATCGGCAATGTGCCGAAGCAGCGCCTCCGCATCGCCGGGCATGTTGTCGTTTGCCGGCTGTGCCCAAGGTTCACTTTCTGCGTCCTCCACAGTCAGTGCCTCGATCGCCGCCTCAAGTGTGAACGGCGTGTCTTCCTTTTCGAATACAACCTTGTCGCCGTAGGCTCCGCCAATTTGGTCCTTGAGGTCGTCCCATGAATTGATGTCGATACCACGCACGGCGAGCGCGATCTTCATGATATCGCCCTTGCCAATGGTGTACCCGCGCTGCTGGTATTTCAGAACGCGGCCCGCCGACGCCAATGGATAGCGGGTGCCTGCATTGAACTTCAGGAATCGCTGGCTGTTGTGCTTCAGAAAATCCGGGTGAAAGACAAAGCCAGACTCCGGGTGCTCGTCGCCAATCGTCACGAACTGGAGATTGCCCGGATTGTACACGGTTTTCGGCCCGGCATCCAGATCCAGCGCACCCATGCATATGGTGTAATCGAACGCCTTGAAGATGTCGTGCGCGGTTGGGAAATAGTCAAAGTGCATCAACTGAGCAATGTTGCCGCCTTGGTCTGCGAAGGTGACCGCGCGCTTGCTAGCAGCCACGCACCACAGCCCGTCTTCGTATGACTGATAAACGCCAGTCTCAAACGCGCGGCGGCTCTTGAAGTACACGTCAACGTCGTTGATTTTTGCGCCCGTAAAGACGCTGGTCACCGCTCCGCCCGCTACGAAAATCTGCTTGCGTTCGGCTTTATAAGCCATTGCACACTCCATTCAGTTGGAAAAACCGGCGGCATTCGCGCCGCCGCAGCTCACCACCTTGCGGGTTAGCCGACGCTAAGGTCTACGTCGGGAATGATCGTCTGCGGCTTGAAAATAACCTTGTAGTGGTAGGTGCTGACGTTCGCTCCGTCGATCTGTTCAACGAAATAGGTCACGTTGTCGGACAGCCCGAGAAAGTGCTTTTTGAACTCGTTGGCGCCCGTCTTGCAGGTGACCGTAAGTTCCTTCGGGTCGTCGTTGTTGCCGAGGGAGCAACGACCCTCGATAGTTAGCATGTAGCTGTCCGTAATGCCGTTGTAGAAGACAACCCTGCGGTTGATCTGGAACATGTCGGCAGCCTTGGACAGGTTGCTGGAGGCGACATCGGCGTCAGCCGCGCAACCCGCCAGAGCCGCCAGAGCCAGGGCTGCCGCTGCTATTTTGAGCTTTCCCATCACTTCCTCCACGGCTTCGAGCCAGCCGCAGCTGCCGCCGGCCGCGCAGCAGCCCGATTGTCATTGGCGGGCGCCTGACGGTTGTCGTTCGCGGGTGCGGTGCGGGTGGTTGCCGGCTGAGTGGCGAAGATTTCAGGCTCCGGAAGTTCTCCCTCGTCCGAGTAGAAATATTTCGAGATGCTGTTCTTGGCCTTGTACGGGCGGCCAGCCTTGCTAACGCCCGCCTCGTTTCTCTTCACCCGCGCAGTGAACGTTCGGAAGTGCAGCTCCTCGGAGTCGTCGATGTTTTCCGGCGCATCAGCACCAAACATGGCGCGGGACATTTTGGAGATTTCCCGCTGTCCGCGTGCCTGCTTTTCCGCCTCCCGATGCTCGATGTCGACCCAAGTGAAGAACCTTCGCTTCGCAAAATCCTCCGGCTCAACCACTTCGATCGTGAAGTTCGCGACCGTATTGCCATCATCGTCCTTCTTGACGTCGCTGGCAGATACCTCCAGGCGATAGATGCCGTCCGGCAGCAGTTCGAAGTCCTGCTGCTCTGTGTCGTGATCGTGCGGGCGAATGGTAGTTCCAAGTTTAGCCATAGATCGTGTTCCTCTCGTTGATTACTTCTTGGCTGCGCCAATCACGTCGTCCAGGTCGACACCAACCGCTGCGGCAACACGCCGGATCAGGTCCATCTTCTCGTCGACCTCACAATCCGGCTCGCCGTTGCGCTCGTCGTATTCCTTGGCGCGCTTAAGCAGTGCCTTCATTCCCTCGACGTCCCGCTTGAGGGCGTCGAATTCCTCACGGGTGACGGCGAGCGGTGCCTGCGGGCTGTGCGGCCAGTCAATTACAGGGAAAGGCTCGGACCAAGGCAGCCTGCGCCACTTCTCGGCGTAGTGGTCACTAACCATGCTCACGACGCACATCACGCGACCCTCCCACCAGTGGATACCCATGTTGCGAGCCGCTCCATGAATACGGCAGCGTGCGCCTTGGGTATGACGAGCACCTCGCCGCCTTGCTCTAACTGCAGCCGATCGTCATCGTGCTCCGATGCAACGATGTCTTCGCATTCATCGCCGAAGCGAGCACGTAGTTCATAGACCACTTCCATCACGCAGCCTCCTTCGGACCATCGGCATAAAAATACTTCGACAGTTCCTCGAATCCCTTGCCCTTCTTGTACGGAATGGATGCGGGCATGTTCATGCGGTTCTTGGCCAAAAAGCCCGCCCGCTCATCCGTGTAGATGACACGCTCGGCGCCAGACATGCCTTCCGGCTTGGACTCCTTCTCCTTGCTGAACGCCTTTGACACCTGCTTGATTGATGCCCGCTTGTTCATGAACAGCAGCGCGTCGCTTTTCTCCATGATGATGTCCGCTGCCCGCCGCTGAAGCTTCGGGCGGTAGCGATCGTAAGAGTCCACAATCGGATCATTGTGCGCCTTCACCTCGCTATGCAGGATAAGCACAACATGCAGGCCTCTCTTGGCCAGCGCGCGGACAGCCAACACGAAGTCGTTCCAATCGTTGTCGGCCTCGAGGTAGCCTTTGCCGAACGCTGTCGGCGACCCTTTGTCGTTGCTGTCGATGGTGTCCCATCCCATGCGGCCGCAGGTGTGCGCCCAAACGAGCTTTTCGAGGGCGTCCAGGCTGTCGACGATCACAGTGCGGAAGCCGTGTTCCTCCGTCAGCAACTGCTCAAAAACGTCCAGCAGTTCGGAGAATGAACCAATGGCCTTCGGCTCACCATCGTCGTTCTGCAGTGTCGGCATTTCAATGTCGGTCGGCGGCTCTTCGCCTTCCGTGAACAGGTACAGCGGGTCAGGGAACTCGCTTGCAAGCGTCGTCTTGCCAATACCACCAGTGCCGTACACGGCGATAACCGGTGGATGCTTACGCTTGGTAGTCGTCCTAAGTGAGCTAAGAGGGATTGCCATCTATTGCAGTACCCATGTTGCGATAAGTGCGGCCAGCACCAATGCTGACCACCAAAACATCAACGGCCGCGGATCTGGTGCGGTCATTCCGCAAACCACATGGCCGTGAAGATGCCTGCGGTGAAGCCCAAGGCGCCCCACGGGAAGTAATAGAAAAAGACTACGGCTACCGCGATAAGCACCGCGGCGATAGCCGCATTGCGCAGCGAGTGCGACTGGTGTGGCGGTTCGTCGTCTTCGGGGAGAATGAGGTGTTCCATTCCCTTAGCGCACCTCCTCAAATTCCCCTGCGACAGTCAGGCGATAGGTCTTGCCTGGTTCGATACCATTCTCGCCGACCATGGACGCCCGCACGGCTATGAGCTTGTAAGGCCAAACCGTCGTGTCGAACGCCGCTAGCATGATTGCGCCGCCGGCAGATGCAGAGGCCGTGCCCGCAGCGCCAAGAGCCGCTGCTATCGCGCCCTCTCCCGTCGTGGCGGCAGGCGCGCGGTCTCCCGTCGTGGCGGCAGGCGCGTAGTCTCCTGTCGTGGCGGCAGGCGCGCGGTCTCCCGTCGTGGCGGCAGGCGCGTAGTCTCCCGTCGTGGCGGCAGGCGCGTAGTCTCCCGTCGTGGCGGCAGGCGCGCCCTCTCCCGTCGTGGCGGCAGGCGCGCCCTCTCCCGTCGTGGCGGCAGGCGCGCGGTCTCCTGTCGTGGCGGCAGGCGCGCGGTCTCCTGTCGTGGCGGCAGGCGCGCGGTCTCCTGTCGTGGCGGCAGGCGCGCCCTCTCCCGTCGTGGCGGCAGGCGCGCGGTCTCCTGTCGTGGCGGCAGGCGCGCGGTCTCCTGTCGTGGCTTGTGTGTCCTCCGAAGCCTTAGCGTTCTTCCAAATTTCCGCTTGGCGGTGGCGAGAAATAATGGTCATCGCATTGGCCATATTGCCGACGTACTCCACTCGACAACGCGGGGCCTTGTGTTTCTCGCTATCGATCTCGACGCATTCGGAGCGCAGGACGCCGATCACCCACCACAGTGCATCGCCGTCTTGCGACAGCAAACCCCAATTGCCGTTCCCGTCCAACAGCCCATGGAGACCGTATCCGCAAATGGCGGCGCCGTTCCAGTCGGGCGCTTCGACAATAGCACCAACTTCTGTTGGCCACTGAAAGCCGCCATACGCCTTACCGTCCTTGTCGGTAGTACGTATCATGTACGCGTCAGGCACGAATTCCTTTGACATGGAGGTCATCCTGTTTTCCGTTGTAAAAGAATGGTGCCGGTAGCAATCTCCGGCTTGCGGACGATAGGCGCGTGCCGGCGCCTAGTTTTACGCCCCACTCCCGCGTCAATTCGCGACCTTGGCTATGGTCGGTCATTCCGAAGAATGGGTTTTCCCCAGCGGCAACCTGTGGGGCCTCGTTCCGCTGATTACGTGGCTGCTACCCACGGACTATGGTTTTGGGGTCTAGGCGGCTTCCATGTAGAACGACATCCAGTGCTCAATGGCGTCTTTCGCACCCTTGAGCGTCAAGCCGGTGCCGCTGCGCAGTTCCTTAATGGCGGAAATCTTCTCACCACCAACCGCCAGCCGCTGCCATTCGTGGTCGTGCACCTTGGCCTCTTTGGCGGTCGACACCAGTTCGTACACGCCGAACTCCTGTCCGGTATTCATCTTGGCAAGCCGCGCGGCCTCGCGTTCCGCACTGGCGCGGTCAGCGTGAACATAAGGGCGCGTTGCTGGCTTCGGCTGGCCGTGTTCGATCAGGCAGACGATGGCTGGGGTGGAGGGGGCGACGAGTTCGATTTCGTGCTCATAGAAATCTTGGCCGGTCGTTGACCGGAACCGGTCGCACCACCTTGTCAGCGTAACCTGCGCGCCGATTTCAGTTGTGTGGCCAGACCCGCCGCCTTCACGGTAACCATCCTTCACAACCCTAACACGATCCCCAACCTTGAACTTTGGCTTGGTTTCACCGGTCTTGGGCGCACCATACTCGGCGCAGTCGGACGGCGGGGAGAATACGTCCGCAGTCGTCCATTCCTCGATGAGGTCGAGATTGCAGATATCACCCTTGATGAAGGAGCCGTCTTCGTTCCAGTCGTAGCCGGTGTACAGGTGTCTTGCGTCATAAAAACCGACCCAACCAGCCACCATCGGCCCCACCTTCCGGCCGTCGCGGGTCTTGTAGAACTTGCCAGCTTCGATGCGGAGCGGCGCAGCCAACTCAAGATATTCATGCGGATTGAGCAGCATCTGATCGATAACGCCGTGAGATGGGTGCTCCAGGTCGAAGTTGATGGTGCCGCTGTCGTGCACGCGGGTTACTGTGGCAAGTGCCCCAACCGGAGTGCCGACACAAAGGAGACGGGGATCAGTTACCCGCACCCTATCCCCAACCTTGAACTTGTGGGCGCTTTCCAAATCGCTTGGATTGCGCCAAATGGACCCGCCTTCCAGGTTTTGGTTATCGAGTCGAATCTTCAACGGGCGATAAGTATCGCCATCATTGACCACGATTTCACCAATGGCTCCCCGCACGCTCTCGTTGTCGTCGAATCTCTTAACTCGCACCCTATCCCCGACCTTAAACTCCGCTTCCATCACGCCGCTCCTCTTGGCTTGGCGGTTTCCAGTTTCTCTCTCTTCGTAAAGTCCACGCGCACCACGTTGCCGCCTTCCGGCTCGCGGTATTCGTCGTCTTCGATCGGCCGCAGCTCGCAGTCGTGGTACTTGGCAACCGCCAGCGAGGGTGACAGCCGCACATGCACAAGCGACCCCTCCAACCCGATGACCACTCCGAACACGTCGGTGTTCATGCGGTGCTCGACGACGTCGCCGTAGCCGAAGTACCAGTCGTCAATTTCGTTGTCTGGTTTGTTGCCGCCCGCACCGTCCTTGCGTCCGTCGCTCATTGGTCCGCTCCCGCGCCGCGCTTGAGCTCGTCGGCGCTAAAAACCTCATGCATCACCTTGCCCTTGGCTTCGAACTGCACTACATACGAGCCGTTCTTGGCGCTGGCTTCGCCGACAATGATGCCTGGTATTGTCACGCATTCCCCCAACGCGATTGGCTGCCGTTTCATTTATGCGGCTCCGTGAAGCGTAGGGATGCGCGGCAGCCGGATGGCGATCGGGTTGCTTTGGGTTGAGCAGCCGCCGTTGTTGGTGAAGTGCTTTACGATGGTGTCACTCCGCTCTTTGGCAGCAACAACAACGTCACTGGCACACTTGTAAGCCCACTGGAGACTAACCCCTAACCTGCTTGCTATTTCAGCAAACGAGACCCCATCGGCCCGCATGGCACGGGCGCGCTCTTGCACAGACATGTGTGATTTATCTCCTGATGGACGCTGTTTTCGCGTTGCCCGGTCGGGTTCAAATTCCCGATTCGTTAACTACACGCCCACATTAGGCGTTTTCGCCTAGCATGTCAACGGGGTTATGCTAAACCGCCTAGCCCGAAACATTTAGAAATCAATATTTAGGCTAAAACGCCTTGATTTCATAGGCGCTTTGGCATATATGCGGGCGGCATTGAAGCGGCGGAGTATTTGTATGCCAACGATTGCCGAGAAGATTAAAGAGTTGCGTTCCTCCCTCGGTTGGAGCACGACTCAACTCGCAAAGCATATTGGCGTGAATCAATCTACGGTTTCCAAATATGAGCTTGGCGTACAGGAACCAAAGACCGAGCCGAATCAGAAGCTTGCTGAGTTGGCTGGTATGACGCTGGGCCAATGGCTTGGCGTCGAGCCGCTGGCCGAGGATGCCAGGGCGCGAACCGTCGTCATCGTCGGCGAGCTACAGGCCGGCTATTGGCGGGAGGCGGTCGAATGGGATCATGATGCCCAATATCCGGTTTCCGTCTATCTGGATCCTGACACACCGAACTATCCCCTGCAGGGCTACATCGTCCGCGGCACGTCGATGAACAGGATTTATCCGGACGGCACGGTGGTTTTCGTCGCCTCGACGATCTCCAATGGCCTGCACCCCGAAGACGGGCAGTACGTGCTGGTGACCCGGCGGAACAAGGATGGCCTGTATGAGGCGTCGCTGAAAGAATACGTCGTCGAGCGTGACGGCACGATCAACCTCATGCCGCGCTCTTACGACCCGGAGCATCAGAAGCCGCTTGTCGTCGACGATGGCAACGCCGAAGAAGTCACCATTACTGGCGTCGTTATGGGCGCCTATCTTACGGCACCGCGACGTCGTTCGTAGCGGGGTACGGGTAGGCGGAACCGCCTTGACATTATAGGCGAAAACGCCTAGCAATGGAGTTATCCGAAAACAGGGTGACTCCTTTCATGTTTGTGGTGTTCGATCTCGACGGCACGCTGGCCGATATAAGCCATCGCACACACTTTGTTCGCGGCGCCGGCCGCGACTGGAAATCGTTCTTTGCTACCTGCGTCGACGACCTGCCGGTGCCGCATGTTGTCGCGTCGTTTAAGGCGCATCTTGCTGCTGGACATCGCGTCAGGATTTGGAGCGGCCGCAGCGATATAGTGCGCGCCGAGACTGAGCAGTGGCTGGCGTGCGAAGCCGACATCGATCCACTCCACCTCCAGCACATGCGCGCTGAGGGCGACAACACGCCTGACGTAGAGTTGAAGCGGTATTGGCTGAACCAAGAGTACGAGCGCCCCGATCTGGTCTACGATGACCGCCAGCGTGTGGTCGATATGTGGCGGGCCGAAGGCGTGCCGTGCTTTCAGGTGACGGCGAATTGGGAGGTCTCGAAGACGACAGCGCCGATTTGTAACCCTCTGCTGACGATTATGGTTGGGCCGAGTGGAGCCGGGAAGTCGGCTTGGCTTGAGAACAACGCCTCCGGCGAGGTCGTGTCGAGCGACGAGTTGCGTGCGGAGTACTGCGGCGACTTCCGCTCACAGGAACGCAACGACGACGTATTCGCGGCGCTACACCGCATTGCCAAGGCAAGGCTGGATAGCGGCCTGCCGGTAACAATTGACGCCACTAATTTGCGCCGCCGCGATCGACTGGCTTGTGTGGCTTTGGCTCCACAGGGAGCGGGCATGCGGTATGTCGTTATCGACAGGCCGCTTGAGGAGAAGTTGCGCGACGGCGGGTGGCGTAACGAAGTCAAGATTGGTGACAAAACGCTTGTTGAGGTTCACCACGAACGCATGCAGTCGGTGCTTAAGGACGTAATGGCTGGAGATGGCCTGCCGCAGGTTACGGTGGTGGATGCGCGGACGACGGAAGCGAGGATGGCGGCGTGAACCATCCATGGTGGCGACTTTTGTGGTGTCGCGTAGCGCATCGCAGAGTTCAGAGATTGCGCGGTGCCGGCGGCAAGACAATCGCATTCCGGTGCAATCCCTGTTCTCGACAGTTCTTTTGGTGAGCCGTATGACCCACTTCCATATCTCCCACATTAACGACGTCCTTCCGCACATCGAGGGCCGCAAGGACTTCGTGGTTGCCGACAAGGACGGTTACAGCGTTATCGACTACGTCTTTGCCGGCGAGGATACGTTCAAACATCCGGCGCGCGTCGAGTGCCGAGGCATCAAGTTTGCGCCGGACGGTTCGGTGCTAGCCAGGCCGCTGCACAAGTTCTTCAATGCCGGCGAGAAACCGGACACGCAGCCGGACAAGATCGATTTCAGCCAGCCGCACGTCATCATGGACAAGTTGGACGGCAGTATGATTCATCCGGCGATCGTCAATGGCGAAGTCGTGTTCATGACGCGCATGGGTCGTACGGATGTAGCGCGGAAGGCGGAGAGGCATTTGACCGATCGGCTGGCTTATATGTGCCGCCTTTTGTTGGAGGCATCGCACCCGGCTACACCTATCTTCGAGTGGACTGCTCCCGACAATCGGATCGTGGTCCGATACGAGGAATCGGCACTGACTCTTTTGGCCATTCGCCGGCACGATGACGGTTTCTACTATCCGCCATCAGTGTGCACCGATTGGGCCAAGGATATGCACCTTGGCTACGTCACCCACCACGTCCCGCGACACACCAACGCGGCTGACTTCCTCGCTTACGCGCGCTCAATTCAAGGCTCCGAGGGCTTCGTGGTACGGTTCGATAGTGGCTTGTGGGTGAAGGCCAAGGGTGACGATTACGTTCTCAAGCGCCGCGCCAAGGATTCCATTTTGCAGGAGAAGAACGTTCTTGCGCTCGTGTTGAGTGGCGAACTGGATGATGTTCTTTCGTTGTTGGACGAGCCTGACGCAAAGGCAGCGCGCGAGTATGCTGCGGCCATTGAGATGGGCCTGCACCAAACAGCACAAAACCTCGCTGCTTTTGTTGTCGCTAACGACAACCTTGCGCAGAAGGAGTTTGCAACGGTAGCAGTTCCGCGGCTTCCGGCCGAATTGAGGCCACTCGCATTTCGGGTCCGTCAGGGCAATTCGGCGCTTGCGGTGGTTCGTGAGCGGTTAGCCGCCAATACCAACAGCCAATCACAAGTCGACGCCAACCGTGCGTTGCACGGCGCAACATGGAGGATCGCATGACCGCCGCCAACTGCCCAACCATGCTCACCGCCCGCGAAGCAATCGCGGAGGGCTCGACGCCTGCTGTGTTCTTTTCAATCGCGAAGTTCAACGCAGCAATCGCGTTGCGAGAGCACAGCGACTATCATCGTGACATTGCGCGCCGCGCTCGAGAAGTTGGGCGCGAGATCGCGCGGATTACCGGAATGGATGTCGGCGGCAGGCGCTGGCGCGCGGCCAATGACAATCGCGGTCGGACGCGGAACAGGAAGGCGGCGTGATGGGCACCGAAGAGCTTGAGCGGGAACTGCGGGCCGGGCTGGAGGGCGTGACACCGGGGCCTTGGGTCCACTATTGCGCGCCCCTGCGCCACGGCATGAACGTCATCAACGAAATCCAATGCGGCGAGCGCGCGCCTGTTGTTAGTTGGTCCGGATTTGATGACAGCTTCCGATCAAAGGCGAGGCATAAGAAAAACGCCACCCACATAGCCCGCTGCTCTCCCGAGAACATCCGCGCCCTTCTCGACACCATCGCCTCGCTGCGCACCAAACTGGCCCATCTCCGTGAGATCGATTCCAGCGAACAGCCCCGGTACACCACAAAGCGGCTGCGCTATGAGATCGAAGAAGCGCGGAAGCGAGACCAGGCGGAAATCGCCTCGCTGCATGCAAAGGTGGCAGGTTTGGAGCAGCATATCCAGTTGCACGCGGGAGACGCGCAAAGTCTCAACAACGAAGTCGAGTTGTTCCGGCAGCACTGGAACGAAGCCGAAGCAGAAGCCGCCTCGCTGCGTGCAGACCTTGCCGAAGCGATGACGATGGTTAATGCGGCAACCGCGTGGTGGGAGGACAAGCGACCGCTAGATTGGGATGTGGCCAAACACATCGGATGCCCTGCGGTTAACTGCTCCGGTGTTGTGGAGGGCAATGTTGCTCGTGCTGCCGCCGAGTATTGGAGGAAGAAGACCGATGCTGACCGTTGACGCTCTTGCGCAGGAAATCCGTCGAGTTGACGGCTCTCATTCGCTTGCGGCCGGCGCGCTTGCCGAAGCACTGTTGCCCTTCATCTCCGCAGCCCTCGCCGCAGCACCACGGGAGGCGGTCGCTTGGGTCGACCCGAAAGACCTCGAATATCTGACACGGCGCAATGCCTACAACACACTCCTGTTCCGTGATGAGCAGGACGGGTATGTGCCTCTCTTCACCCACCCCGTACAGCAGGGGTGGCGGCTCGTGCCGGAAGAGCCGACAGAGGCAATGAAACGAGCAGGCGGTCTAGCCATCCTGCCCGACACCGCCTCTCTAATCGTCACAGGGAACGAGGCCGCTGACGCCTACCGCGCTATGCTTGCCGCCTCACCCAAGGAGGGCAACAGCAATGGCTGAGCGCACGTTAGCCGATGTCGTGACGACAATAGAATGTGGCGATTTCTACCGCGACTATGATCAGTCCGTGGCAGATTTGAAACTGCTGCGGGATGCCGCCTCCCTCCGCGAGCAGTTGGCGCGGGTGCAGCGTGATCTTGAAATAGCGAGCGAGGCAGTTGATCTGAACTACGGATATGCGCAGGGGCATCTAGCCCGTGCAGAGGCCGAGGTCGCGCGGATGCGGTCGGCGCTGGATTGGTACGCAAATCTCCCCAAAGGGTGGACTATCACGGCGGGCAGCCTCACCTATGGCGACTTGCATCTTTTGGGAGAAAAAGCCCGCGCCGCCCTCACCTCACCGGTTGGGGTAAGCGTGCGAGACGAAGCGCTGGAGGCTGATCCCCGGAACATCGACGCAGCGGGTCGATATCTGCGCGAGACCCTACAATCCAGCAAGAACCTTACGCCGTGGGACATCACGCCGAAGGCAACGAAGAAGAAGTGGCTAGCGTTGGCGGAAGGTGTCGCTCGCGCCCTTAAAGGGGGTGCGGGATGAGCAGGCTGACGGAGGCGCCCGCAATCGGCAGCAAGTGGCACAAGGTCAGCCCGACCGGCTTCTCTGCTGACGCCACGATTCGCGTCATGGGTGTCGTGGAAAACTACGTGGTTGCCCGACGCACAGGATGCGCGCCGTTTCTCGTCTCGTTAAGAGACTGGCCCAAACAGTTCACCCCCGCCGGCCGCGCAGTCCTCAAGGCTGGGAAGGAGGCGGGATGAAGGCGGATAATGATAACCTCGAGCGCGTCTACACGCTCGACGAGGCGGCCGAGGCGATGCGTATGACGCCGCGCGGAATTGCCAAGGAGGGCAAGCGACACGGCCTGTGTATGGTTTCCGGCCGCAAGATTCTATTTACTGCCGGCCAACTGGCGCAACTACGTGAGGCATTGGTATGGGACTCAAACTCCTCAAGCGCGGCAAGACCTGGTACATCCGCGGCACGGTACGCGGCAACAGCGTCTTCCAAACTACGGGAACTCGCGATAAGTCGCTCGCGGAAGCCATCCGTATCAAAACTGAAAAACGCCTCCTAGACGAGAGCGTCTACGGTAAAGCGTCGGTTGTCACGTTCCGCCAGGCCGTCGAGGATTATGCCGCAGCTGGCGGCTCTTTGCGTTTCCTTCTGGACGTCAAGGCGGATGGTTCGGAGGGCGGATTGGTGCCGCACTTCAATGAGACGCTGCTGTCGACGATCGGCCAAGTCGAATTGGACAAGGCAGCGCGCGATTTGCATCCTGCGGCGCAGCCCGAAACCCTCAACCGGCAGGTTTATACTCCCTTCATCGCCGTGTGGAACCACGCCTTTGCCGACGAGCCTAACATGGCGCGCAAGTGGAAGCGTCCGCGCAAGCCGAAGGGCACGAATGTCGTACGCCTGACGAAACGCCGCGCAGGCACGTTCCCTGTCGAGTATGAGCACGCCGCAAAGTTCGTTGCCGCGATGTCGCCCGCGCCGGCCATGATCATGACTGCGCTGTTCTACACAGGCATGCGGCCAATCGAACTATTTGCGCTCCTGGCCGACGAAGTGAATGTCAAGGGACGATGGATTACGCTCGAGAAGTCCAAGACCGGCGAGCCGCGCGGCATACCGATGCATGAATTTCTTGTGCCGCTGTTCGAGTCGCTGCTAAAGCGCAATGCGCTTGCTGAGGACGGTCGATTGTTCCGGGCACCACGCGGCGAGCCGTATCCGCCCGTCGAGGGCGGCGGCGGCGGGCTGAAGACAGCCATACAGGGCGCTCGCCGCAGAAGTGGAATTAAGGACGTGGCGCCCTACACCGGCCGCCACACGGCCTCGACGGGCCTGGTGATTGCCGGTGTTCACCCTCACATCAAGGATCAGATCCTCGGTCACGCCGCGGACGACATGTCCCGCCACTACACCAACGTGCCGCAGGCGCCACTCATCGAGGCGATCAACAAACTGCCGGTGCCGGCTGTCTGGCGGGCACTGCCTTGGTGGCAGGATCCGCTGGCGTGGTCGGGTAAGTTGGCGGAAGGGACCGGAAGACGGACGGATTTGGAGAAAAAGAACGCTAGTTGAACGCAGCGCCAAAATCCTACGACGCCCGCATGACGCTTGCACCAGCCACTCGCTTGTGCCATATGCCGCCCGTCGCCCACGTAGCTCAGTGGTAGAGCACCGCTTTGGTAAAGCGGAGGCCGGTAGTTCGATCCTACTCGTGGGCACCATTCCAACACCCAAAAGCCTGCACGGATTTTGCGCGCTTCCTTGTGCAATTCGCCGTTTGTTCCGTGCATTTGACGCAACATTGCGCGGCATGGCGTAAACCGCTCATCTGCTAAGACATTGATTATATAGGGATAAAATCAAGGGAAACGGCAATCGGCAACAGTCAAGCGTTCCCTTACCAAGGGAGTGCTCTACCACTGAGCTACGGCAGCCCGTTGAATGCGGGGCCTTCTGCCACATGGGAACGGCAAGCGCAAGGCATCTTGCGATGCCATGTTGTCGCCCGGGCGACGTCATGTCCGGGCCGCATTTTTCAGGTCCTTCTGCCGTCGGACATGCTACAGCCGGGACGGGCTGATCGCGAGCACGGAAATGGGGACAAGCAGAAATAGCGGGAGCATTCCCGCCAAGCCGGACCGGGCGGCGCGCCTGGCCGAGGAACTGCGCGCCAATCTGGCCAAGCGCAAGGCGCAGGCGCGCTCGCGGCGCGCCGGCGACACGTCGTCCGCGGCCGACGCCGGCAAGGGAGAGGCGTCCGGCGCGCCGGCGAAGAGGGATAAGGATTCGTAAATCGGCTGGCGGCATCATGCTGCGCCGGGCGGACGCAGGGGCAGGCATGCCGTTTCTTGAACCGTGCGGCTCTATCGTCTAGAGCCTGCGCTTTGTACAATTCTCGCCAAATGCCGGCCGATTCGCCGGGAAAGTGATTTTCATGGACCGCATCAGACTGGTCGGGGGCAACGAGCTCAACGGGCGCATCCCGATCTCCGGCGCCAAGAACGCGGCCCTGCCGCTGATGATCGCTTCGCTGCTCACCGACGACACGCTGACGCTGGAGAACGTGCCCCATCTGGCCGATGTCGAGCAGCTGATCCGCATCCTCGGCAACCACGGCGTCGACTATTCCGTCAACGGACGCCGCGAGAAGCAGCAGGAAGGCTATTCGCGCACCATCAACTTCACCGCCCGCAACATCGTCGACACCACGGCGCCCTACGAGCTGGTGTCGAAGATGCGGGCGAGCTTCTGGGTGGTCGGCCCGCTGGTGGCGCGCATGGGCGAGGCGAAGGTGTCGCTGCCCGGCGGCTGCGCCATCGGCACGCGGCCGGTCGACCTGTTCCTCGAAGGCCTCGCGGCGCTCGGCGCCAAGATCGAGGTCGAGAACGGCTATGTCCTCGCCAAGGCCAAGAACCGGCTGAAAGGCAATCGCTACGTGTTCCCGAAGGTGTCCGTCGGCGCCACGCATGTGCTGATGATGGCGGCCACGCTCGCCCGCGGCGAGACGGTGCTGGAGAACGCCGCGCGCGAGCCGGAGGTCGTCAACCTCGCCGACTGCCTCAACGCCATGGGCGCGAAGATCACCGGCGCCGGCACCTCGACGATCCATATCGACGGCGTCGAGATGCTGTCGGGCGCCCGCCAGAAGGTGATCCCCGACCGCATCGAGACCGGCACCTATGCGATGGCGGTGGCGATGGCCGGTGGCGACGTGCTTTTGGAAAACGCCCGGCCCGACCTCTTGCAGGGCGCGCTCGACATCATCGCCGAGACCGGCGCCGAGATCGTGCCGACCAATTCCGGCATCCGCGTCAAGCGCAACGGCCACGGCATCCAGCCGGTCGACATCACCACCGAACCCTTCCCGGGCTTCCCGACCGACCTGCAGGCGCAGTTCATGGGGCTGATGACCATGGCCAAGGGCAAGTCGCGCATCACCGAGACCATCTTCGAGAACCGCTTCATGCATGTGCAGGAGCTGGCCCGCCTCGGCGCCAAAATCTCGCTCTCTGGCCAGACCGCCACCGTCGAGGGCGTCGACACGCTGAAGGGCGCGCCGGTGATGGCGACCGATCTGCGCGCCTCGGTGTCGCTGGTGATCGCCGGCCTCGCCGCCGAAGGCGAGACAATCGTCAACCGCGTCTATCATCTCGACCGCGGCTTCGAGCGGCTCGAGGAGAAGCTGTCGGGCTGCGGCGCGGTGATCGAGCGGCTGTCGTCCTAGGCAGCGCACCGCGATCCCCGCCACAATGGTTGCGCGGGTCGGCAAGAGTGCATAGTTAGGCCGACGCTTACTCGCAATCCGGGCGCCGGACATGGATCAGCTCAAGCTTGCCGCCCTCGACGAAGAGGACCTGAACGTCATCTCCGCGCACGTCCAGGACGCGGTGACCAAGGTCGGCGACCTGAAGTTCCACCAGCGCGACCGGCGTTTCGTGGTGCCGATCCACCGCTTCGCCTGGGAGACGCAGGCGGGGCTGTTCCCCGACCGGCCGCAGCGGCGCAGCAGCGTGCTGCATTTCGAGCGGGTCGGCGCGGTCAAGGCGTCCGGCGTGGCGCGCGGCAAGCCGGAGGACGTGCTGGCGCTGCTGGCGCTGCGCTTCCATCCGGCCGAAGCGCCCGGCGGAACCATCGAGCTGGTGTTCTCGGGCGGCGGCGCGATCCGCCTCGAGGTCGAGTGCATCGAGGCGCGGCTTGCCGATCTCGGCGGCGCGTGGGAAGCGTCCTCGCGACCGAAACACCGGATATGAGAGCCTCGCCGTGGCCACGACCCTTCGCACTTCCGAAGCCGATTTCGAGGAGCGCTTCGCCCGCTTCCTGACCACCAAGCGCGAGGTCTCGCCGGATGTCGACGCCATCGTGCGCGACATCATCGTAGCGGTACGGGAACGCGGTGACGCCGCGCTGCTCGACTACACGCAAAAATTCGACCGGGCCGACCTCGCCAAGACGGGTCTGGCCGTCACGCGGGCCGACATCGAGCGCGCCTACCAGGAGGCCGATGCCGCTACCGTCGAGGCGCTGACCTTCGCGCGCGACCGCATTCTCGCCCACCACAAGCGTCAGCGGCCGGCCGACGACCGCTACACCGACGCGCTGGGTGTCGAGCTCGGTTCGCGCTGGACGGCGATCGAGGCGGTCGGCCTCTACGTGCCCGGCGGCACCGCCGCCTATCCGAGTTCCGTGCTGATGAACGCGATGCCGGCGATCGTCGCCGGCGTGCCGAGGCTGGTCATGGTGGTGCCGCCGTCGGGCGGCACGATCAACCCGCTGGTGCTGGTGGCCGCCGACCTTGCCGGCGTGCACGAGATCTACCGCGTCGGCGGCGCGCAGGCGGTCGCGGCACTTGCCTACGGCACCGAGACGATCCGCCCGGTGGCGAAGATCGTCGGCCCCGGCAACGCCTATGTGGCGGCGGCCAAGCGGCAGGTGTTCGGCACCGTCGGCATCGACATGATCGCCGGCCCCTCGGAAGTGCTGGTGATCGCCGACGGCGCCAATGATCCGGACTGGATCGCCGCCGACCTGCTCGCCCAGGCCGAGCACGACAGCGGCGCACAGGCCATCCTGATCACCGACGATGCCGCCTTCGCCGACGCGGTCGAGGCGGCGGTGGAGCGCCAGATCCGGCTTCTGCCGCGCGCCGAGACGGCGGCGGCGAGCTGGCGCGATTTCGGCGCGATCATCCTGGTCGGGACCCTGGACGAGGCGCTGCCGCTTGCCGACCGCATCGCCGCCGAGCATGTCGAGCTTGCCTTCGACGGGGCCGAGACGTTCCTGCAGCGGCTCACCAATGCCGGCGCGGTGTTCCTCGGCCGCCATACGCCCGAGGTGATCGGCGACTATGTCGGCGGCTCCAACCATGTGCTGCCGACGGCGCGTTCGGCGCGCTTCTCGTCGGGCCTCTCGGTGCTCGACTTCATGAAGCGGACTTCGATGCTGAAGGTCGGTCCCGAGCAGCTCCGGGCGCTGGCGCCGGCCGCGATCGCGCTCGCCAAGGCCGAGGGGCTCGACGCGCATGCACGCTCCGTCGCCATCCGCCTGAACGACGGATGACCATGCGCGGGCGCGACGCAAGGACCTCCAGGCTGGTCGACGTCGAGCTCGACGAATCGATCGGCCGCTCGACCCCCGACATCGAGCACGAGCGCGCCGTCGCGATCTTCGACCTGATCGAGGAGAACAGCTTCCAGCCGGTCAGCGACGACGGCTGCGGCCCCTACCGGCTGAGGCTGTCGCTGGTCGATTCGCGGCTGGTGCTCGCCGTCGCCCGCCAGGACGGCGCCGAGGTCATCACCCACATCCTGTCGCTCACGCCGTTCCGCCGCATCGTCAAGGACTACTACCTGATCTGCGAAAGCTATTACGAGGCCATCCGCTCGGCCACGCCCAGCCAGATCGAGGCGATCGACATGGGCCGGCGCGGCCTGCACAACGAGGGCTCGCAGACGCTGCGCGACCGGCTGTCCGGCAAGATCGACGTGGATTTCGATACGGCGCGGCGGCTGTTCACGCTGATCTGCGTTCTGCACTGGCGCGGCTAGCCCCGACGTGAGCGCCCTGCCCCGCTCGATCCTGTTCATGTGCCGCATGAACGTGGTGCGCTCGCCGATCGCCGAGGCGGTCGCCCGCAGGCTGCTGCCCAAAACCATCTACGTCGCATCGGCGGGCGTGCGCCGCGGCGAGCCCGATCCCTTCGTCGACGCCGTCCTTCGCGAAGACGGGCTGGCAGCGCCGCAGCGACGCGCCCAGACGCTGGACGACCTCGAGGACGACTATTTCGACCTGATCGTCACGCTGGCGCCGGAGGCGCACCACGCCGCGCTCGAGCTGACGCGCTCGCTCGCGGTCGAGGTCGAATACTGGCCGACACCGGATCCGACCACCGCCACCGGCACGCGCGACCAGATTCTGTCCGCCTACCGGGACGTGCGCGACCGCCTGAAGGCCCGCATCGCCGCCCGGTTCGGCGCCTGAAAGGCGAAGAATATGCGTGTTCACAAAGGCCCGATAATCATATAGGTTCCGCGCAATTTTTCCGGACCAGTCCTCCGGAAGCACCATCCAAGAAAAAGGTAACGAATGCCGAAGGAAGAAGTCCTCGAGTTTCCGGGCGTGGTCACGGAACTGCTCCCGAATGCCATGTTCCGGGTGAAACTCGAAAACGAGCACGAGATCATCGCCCACACCGCCGGCCGCATGCGCAAGAACCGCATCCGCGTTCTCACCGGCGACAAGGTTTTGGTCGAAATGACCCCCTACGACCTCACCAAGGGCCGCATCACCTACCGCTTCAAATAATTTCGCCGGTCGGCTCCGGCTTTTCCCATGAGCACCCTACCGAAGCTTGTTCTAGCATCCGCTTCGCCCCGCAGGATCGAGCTCCTGCAGCAGGCGGGCATAGAGCCCGACCGCGTGTTTCCGGCCGATGTCGACGAGACGCCGCAGCGTGCCGAGCATCCCCGCTCGCTGGCCAAGCGGCTGTCGCGCGCCAAGGCGGAAAGGGCATGGGAGGCGCTCAAGGGCGATGCCGATCTCGCCGACGCCTTCGTGCTCGCCGCCGACACGGTGGTTGCGGTTGGGCGCCGCATCCTGCCCAAGGCCGAACTGACCGAGGAAGCCGCCAACTGCCTGAAGCTGCTGTCGGGGCGGGCGCACCGCGTCTATTCCGGCGTCTGCCTGATCACGCCGGCCGGCAAGGTCCGGCAGCGGCTGGTGGAAACGAGGGTGCGCTTCAAGCGTTTCTCGCGCGAGGAGCTGGAAGGCTACCTTGCTTCCGGCGAATGGCGCGGCAAGGCCGGCGCCTACGCCGTGCAGGGCCTGGCCGGCAGCTTCGTCGTCAAGCTGGTCGGCTCCTACACCAACGTCGTCGGCCTGCCGCTCTACGAGACGCTCGGGCTGCTGGCAGCCGACGGCTACAAGCCCTATGTGAACTGGCCAGCGGCTCGAGCCTGATCAGCCAGGGTATGATGAAAAACGAAAGCGCGAAAATCGAGCCCCTGAGGCCGAAGCGGCCATGCCCGGAATGCGGCCGGGCCTCGGCGCGCGAGACCTACCCGTTCTGCTCGCCGCGCTGCAAGGCGATCGACCTCAACCGCTGGCTGTCGGGCGCCTACGCCATCCCGGTGAAGGAGGAGGAAGAGGAGGACGACCCGCAGCGAGGCGAGCCGGGCTGAGGCCGGTCCTCCCCGCCGGCGCGAACCGCCGCCGCGACTGCCAACGCCTGGTGTCCGCCGGTTCGGGAGGTGCCGGAACAGCGGCCTCCGCCCGCGACGCGACGAACGTCCATTTTCCTTCCCGCCGGTGCTGGACAGCCGAAAATCCCATGCTATAACCCAGCCGCTTTCGCCGGATCGCACCGGCGCTCCCGCGGATCGGCGCCCGCCGTTCAAGGGAAAAGCCCAGGTAGCTCAGTTGGTAGAGCAGCGGACTGAAAATCCGCGTGTCGGTGGTTCGAATCCGCCCCTGGGCACCATTTTCCTTTTCCTGAAGTGCGCAGAATTCCAGAGCGGTCGGCCGCAGGCGAGGGCCTTGCTCCGTCTTGTCGATGCCGATAAACGCCATGCTGGCGGCGGGCGGATATCTGCTGCAGCGCGTGACTGGCACCGAAGTGGACGCCGGGGGCGATCCTGCCGAGCTGCAGCAGCAGGAACATCGGTGCGAGCAGCACGAACTCCAGTGCCGCAGTCGCGTGCCCCGACTGGCGGAAGCGGAAACACGAAGCCCACGCGGAAATTCCGGGGAGTGACTTTGCCCACGGCAGCGGCAATAGTACGCACGCTCGTATCAGGGTGAGGTGTTTCATGAACCGTCATGTTGCTCGCGGATTGACCGCCGCCGGCGCGGCCCTCTTCTTCTCGGCGACGGTCGCGGCGGCATCGCTGGAGCAGATGCAGGGCGCCTGGGTGATGGAAGGCGCCAGCTGCTCCGAGGCCTTCAAGAAAAGCGGCGGCAAGGTCGAGTTCGTCGACCGCGACTCCTCCATCGATACTGGCCTCATCGTTTCCGGAAAAACCATAACCACGCCCGAGCAGTCCTGCACGGTCGAGAAGATCAGGCAGGAAAAGGACCACATCAGCGTGCTGCTCGGCTGCTCGGACGCGGTGATGTTCAGCAGCATCTCCGCCTCGTTCCGGATGACCGACGCCGATCATTTCGAGCGCTTCGAGACGCTCTTTCCGGATGCCTCCTTCACCTACGAACGATGCAAATTCTGATCTGAAGAAATCCCCGCAACCGACAAGGCCAGACGGGCCGAGCGCGACGGCCTTTGTCTTGCCCTCGCTCCGCCAGACCGGGCTAGTGTCGAGCCGCGGTGCCGCTTCGGGCATGCGCAAAACAACCGCCCTGTTTGCGCCAAAATTCGGCGACCATGTTGCCATTTGCATTCGGCGCGCCGCAGCGGCCGCGCCGCAACGGCTTGCACCGTGCCGCGATGCGGCCGGGCGGCGCGACTTGCAACACGACCTATATCAACACAAACGGCCGCAGTGGACCGTTTTGCAAAGTAGCAGGCAGCTCTCGCCATGATGTCGCCCAAAAGAGGGATACCCGCAAGACAAGAATCGGCCGCCGGAGACGGGCTGCGCGGGCCGATCATCTCTTTTTTCCGGATGCCCACCTTGCACCGGAGCGAAGAATTATCACCAGCAACATGATGTTTTGATGAAATTCCGTCCTGGAGGGTGGACAGGCTTCTCAGTCCACGCTATCCGCATCGCGCTGGCATCAACCTTCAAGGGACCCTTGTCGACGTGTCGATCTCATCGTCCAATATCGCGTCACAGGTTCCAGCTTCCGGCAAACCGCCGGTGGCGGCCAGCAAATCGACCTTCGGCTATTCCGCTCTGCTATGGAGCGTCGAACTGCTGCTGAAGGTCAGCCGCAACGCGGAAGCGCGCCAACTGCTCACCTGGATTACAGCACAGAGGCAGGCCGACCGCCGCCTGCTTTCGCTCGTCTCGCGTGCCTGGAAAGGAACGGAAAGCGACAAGCGCATCACCGATTTGCGCCTTGCCCACCTGAACAATCTGATCGAACTGCCGCTGAGGAAACGGAACTACCCGCGGTTGCTCTATCTGGCGGCCAGGTATGAGGTGATCGGCAAGAACATGCCTGTCACCGTAGGCGACCTCCTTGCTCGGCAATTGGTCAGCGACGCCGGGCGGGTTCGCCTGCGCGACGCTTCGGTGGCCGCGCTCAAGAAGATGCCGAACAGCACGTTCCTGCTCTACCTGAACGCCGTGACAACGGCAAAGGCAGGCGACCCCGCGTCAGCCAGCGCCATGCTGAGCGACAAGCTGCGGGCGCTTTCGGCGCAGCCCACGCGTTCGGCGGCGGAGAGCAAGGCCGTCAAGCGCCAGTTCGACACGCTGAGCGGCACCTGGCGGGTAGTCGACCTGATCGCCCGCGAGGAGATGCTCTGGCTGGATAACGAGCGCGGCTCGAGCTACGCGACGCTCGCGCTTGAAGACAGTTTCGCGCGGGAAGGCACGGACAACCAGAGCGCTTCGTTGAACTTCAAGGAACCGCTTCTCCAGGCCCGCGACGAAGAGCGGTACCTGAATTCCTGCCTTGCCGATTTCAATGCCAGCCCGGCGCTCGTCGTCAAGCTGAAGACGATCAAGGAGATGCTGCGCCACGCCACGCGGCGCCAGCTGTCCTACCATCACGCCTACGGGGTCGCCCATCGCTGCTATGATGAGGTCCAGGAGGGGATCGATCGCGTCCTTGCGTCGGCAGAAGCGGACTATCCCGAGGACAAGCACAGAAAACTCGCCATCCAGACGCTGAACCTCGCCCTCGAGCTATGCATCAAGCTTCGACGCGCGCCGGAAACGGAGAAGCTGAAGACGAAACTGCTCGAGATCGTAAGGTGGCAGAGCTTCGAACCGTTCCGGTGGCAGGCGTTGCCTACCCTGGTGTCGGAAAATCTCGACGTGTGGAAGCCGGTTACGCTGAAGCTGCGCCGCGAGATCAAGGGCCTGCCTTCCAGCGAGGGCGAGCTCAAGGCATTCCTGCGATGGGCGATGCTGTGTCGCGAGTTCGAGGACGCCGAAAAGGTCTTCCGGAAGCTCAAGCCGGCCCTGCAGGGGTCGCCGGCAGCCCTCTATTTCGTCAATATCCTGCAACGGCAAAGCCGCTTTACCGATGCGCTCCACCTGATCAAGCGCGTCCATGCCTACATGCTGGCGAAACCGTCGAGCTTGACCCCGTTCAACCATTGGAACCTGGTGCGCCGTTACGGCGAGCTCGACTTCCTGCGCAAGACGTCGAATTTCTACCTGAAGGAAAAGCAGCCCAAAAATCCTGTCGGGGTGATGCTGCTTGCCGCCCGCAACATCGACCAGTTGCGGAAATACCCGCTGGTCGTGCTGATGATGCTGAAGCGGCGGGGCTGGGCCGTCATTCCGCTGGTCGAGGGACTGCTGCCGCGAGAGCTCACCGGCAATCCGCGCATCGACGTGCTGCACGGCTGCATTACCCTGGAGAACAGTTTCAGGCCCGAGGCCGAGTGGCAGCTTCCCGCTCTCGAGGGTTTCAAGGCCGAACCCCAGAAGGGTATCCTGCGCTGGGGCAACATCGACCTGTCGCACTCCATGATGGAGGATGCCCGAATTGGCCGCCGGGCCTTCAATGTCGACCTGACCTGCCCGTCACTCTCGACTTATCTGGACGGCCTGTGCCTGTGGACCCAACGCTACGCCAAGGCCGCGGCCTATGCGCGGGCGCATTTTTCGACCATGGGCCTGCGCTGCGGCTTCATGACGCTCTTCAATTCACGGCTGCCGGAGTCGCTGTTTCGTTCGTACTGCGACGAATTCGGCGATCCGGACACCTTCTTCTGCCTGCATACCGCGAACGGCTACGAGAACTACTTCAAGAACTTCCAGACATCGATCTCGACGCGCTGCGTTATCCGCAACGTGACGAAACACCGGCATGTGCGGGCATCGAGCATGCCCATACCGGAGTTCTTCGAAAGCTATTACCAGCTCCACAAGAAGAACATCGCCGATGTCCTTACCCGGATTGAAGCCGTGGCGAGCATCCGCCGGACGACGGCCGGTCAATCGAATCCGGATCCGGCCGTCGAGGCTTGCGAGAAACGGATCATGGAATGGCGGGCCAAGGGCGGCAAGGTCGTTTGCCTGTTGGGCCGGGTGGTGTGCGATTCGGCCGTGCCCTTCGACGGCGGTCCCGCCCACAAAGACCTCTCGGACTGGCTCAATCACAGCATCGAGGCGGTGCGCGACACCGACACCCTGCTTCTGATCAAGCCGCACCCGCACGAACTGAACGAGTCGATCGGCACCTACCTCAACGAGTATTTCGTCGACCTCATCAAGGTCGACATCCCGGATAATGTCATCATCCTGGGCCACAGATGGTTCGACATCCAGTCGCTCAAGCGGTTTGTCGACCTCGGGCTGCTCTACAATGGAACGGCTGCGGTAGAAATGGCGCTGCTGGAGATACCGACCGTCCTTTGCGGCCATTTCGGACCGATCGACTATCCGCTCGGCCATCTGGTTCCGACAGGCCGCCGGCAATACGAAAACATGCTCCGGTTCAAGTCACGCGCGAAAGCCGCGCCCGACATGCGGGCGCGGGCGGCGATCTGGCTGCACTATATGAGCACGTCGGGATTCATTCTCGACTACCGCTATCATGCCCGGCCGATGACGAACAAAGTCGTCTATCCACCCTATTGGATAGACGAGGATATGCAGTCGTATGTGAAGCATGGCGATGCGCAGGCGTCGATCCTGGCCAAGCGCGCGATCGGCATCCTCGACGAACCCCGAATTTGATCTTCGCCAACCGGCGCACTGCCGGCATCCGCAATTCATGATCTGTCTGTCAGGAGCATATGATGTCGCAAGCATCCGTGGTTGAAAAAGAAGACGCCCTCGCGGAAAAAGTCGCAACAAAAGGCACTGCCCGGAGCAAGGCAAGCCAGGAGAAGGGCTGGAAGAGCGTACTCACGGTCGCCAAGCGCTTCTTGAAGGACCGTCCCAACGACCACCTGTCATCCCTGCTCGTGGAGCTGCGGGAGCTGAATATCTCGCGAAAGGATCCGGGTCGCTACTACGTCGTCAAGGACATCGTCAAAAACATCGGCGGCGAAATTCTCGGCAACGAGGGCAAGGACCTGGGCGACGGCTTCTATTATCCGGACGTCCGCAATGGAAAATATGCGCTGGGTCACATCAGCCAGATCCGTTATCTCTCCCAGCTGATACGGCGCGACACGACCGGTATCATGGAGCTTGGCAGCGGCTGGTCGTCGAACCTCTTCCAGCTGTTCATCGCGCATGGCGCCACCAGATCGAAAAAGCTGATCTACTACGGCGGCGAATACACGCGGGAAGGCCAGATCTGCGCACGGTACATCGCGGGCACCGAACCCAACATGGCCTATCGCGCGTTCAACTTCGATTTCCGCGACCCGGACGTGACCTTCCTGAAGCGGCAGAAGGGCCATATCCTGCTGTTCACGTCCCACTCGATCGAGCAGGTCGACGCCATCAATCCGATTCTGTTCAGCCAACTAAAGGAAATCGCCAACGAGGTCACCGTGGTGCATTTCGAGCCCGTTGGCTGGCAGCGCGAGCCGGAGCTGCTGAACAAGCGCGAAAATCATGACGATGCGTTCTTCGAGAGCATCGGCGAGAAGGCGCTGGCCGGCAACATCGAGTCGGTCGCCGAAAATGCCGCCTGGTGGTCCTGGCGGCTCAACTACAACACGAATCTGCTTCGCATCGTAAAGGGCCTTGAGAAGGAGGGCTCGATCCGCGTCAGGCGAATGGAGTACGATTTCAACGGCCAGGCCAACGTGCTCAATCCCTCGTCGCTTATCCATTACGACTTCGTGCGTTGACAGCAGGGACGAGCCGTCGCGTGCCACAAGGACAGATACTGGCCATCATTCCCGCGCGCGGCGGCAGCAAGCGGATTCCGCGCAAGAACATTCGGCCTTTCGGCGGCCGGCCAATGATCCATTGGCCGGTAGCCGCAGCGTTGAAGAGCGGCCTGTTCGACCACGTCGTCGTATCGACGGACGACGACGAGATCGCAGCCGTTGCGGCAGAAGCCGGAGCGCTCCGACCGTTCGTGCGGCCGGCCAGTCTGAGCGATGATCACACACCGCTGCGTCCCGTGATCAAGCATGCGATCGCCGCCGCGGAAGAGCATTATGACAGACCGGTCGCTTTCGCTTGTTGTATTCTCGCGACGGCCGCCTTCCTGGCCGTCGACGATTTACGGGCCGGTTTCGACGCGCTGTCGCGGCCGGAAACGGATTTCGCCTTCGCCGCCACGCACTTTCCATCGCCCATCCAGCGTGCGCTCCGCCGCAGCGCCGCGGGCGGAGTGGAAATGCTCAATCCCGAGCATCGGTTTACACGATCACAGGACCTCGAAGAATGCTTCTATGACGTTGGCCAGTTTTATTGGGGTGCTCGCGCGCCCTTCATGGATGACGGATTGATGTATGGGCATCGCTCCGTGCCGATTATGATTCCGCAGAACAGGGCTCGTGACATCGATACTCTGGAGGATTGGGCAGAAGCCGAGCTGTTATTGAACTTTCATCGCCTCTCGGCCAACAACGAGGAAATCTCGTCTACGCCGAACTTGAGGATGACAAACCTCTGATCTTGGGTTATGTGGCTGCCGGGCGTCGCCCGTTAGCGATAGATACCCTTGCTGACGCAAAAAAGTCCTATCATCAACGCTTGAGGATTTCCCAGTGACACAATTCGCGACGGAACAGGAACAGTTTTGGGCCGGCGAGTTCGGTGACGAGTATGTCAACCGTAACCGCTACGACATCAGCGCGACACTGGCGATGTTCTCGCGTATCCTGTCAAAGGCATACGATGTTTCATCGATATTCGAGCTCGGATGCAATATCGGCCAGAATCTTCGCGCGCTCAAACTGCTGAAGCCGGGAAGCACGATCAGCGGCGTGGAAATCAACAAGACCGCCCATGCCAACGCCGTGAAGGATTTTCCCGGCGTCATCAACGGGTCCATTCTCGAGATCGATCCGGCGAGCGTCGGCGATGTCGACCTGGTCTTCACCAAGGGCGTGCTGATCCACATCAACCCTGAGCGGCTTCCGGAAGTCTACGACAAGATGGCGGCGATCGGCAGGAAATATGTGCTGATCTCGGAATACTATAACCCGGTGCCGGTCACGATCGACTATCGCGGGCACGACCAGCGCCTGTTCAAGCGCGATTTCGCCGGCGAATTCATGGACAGGCACCCCAACTTCCGCCTGGCGGACTACGGCTTCGTTTACCGGCGGGATCCGGTCTTCCCGCGCGACGACGCGACCTGGTTCCTGATGGAACGGAAGTAACCCGATCGGCGGCCGTCCCCGGCCGTCGTTTCCTCCCCTCCCCGAGCCCGGCACTCCCTCGACAAGGGGGAGCGTCAGGCGCGCGATGCTCTCCGGCGGCAGTTGGCTGTGGCCGGTGGACCGTCGTCCAAGGCTACTCGCGACCAAGCAAAGGCGCCTCCGGTGATGAAGTCACCGGGGCGCCGCCTGAACGACTGACGATGCAGGCGGCGAAACCCGCGCCCGCACTCGATGACGATCCCAAGCAGCCCGCCCGGGATCGATCGGCTTATGGGCCTTCGCTGGAAGGCGGTGCCAGGTCGACGCCGTTGAGGCGGCCGACATGGGTCGGCAGCATCGGCACGAACTCGTCGGCGGCGCCTGCGGCGACGGCCACGGCAAAGGCGTTCTTCGCAGCGTTGCCGAGCGGGTTGATCAGCCCGGCGGCGTCCGCCATCGATTCCAGATATTTCAGATCCTTGAAGGCGTTGGCGATGGTGAATTTGTGCGCGTCGCGGTCGCCTTCGAGGGTCCAGCGCATGAAGGTCTGGTAGAAGCCGCAATCCATGCGGCCGCCGCGGATCACCGCGTCGAAGCGCGCCGGCGAGATGCCCACCTTCTGCGCCAGCGCCAGCGCCTCCGAATAGATTGCCGCATAGCCGAGCGACAGGAAGTTGTTGAGCAGCTTCATGCGGTGGCCGTCGCCGGTGACGCCGATATGCACCACCTTGGCCGCCCAGGTCTCGATCACCGGACGCAGCCTGGCGAACACCGCGTCGCCGGCGCCGACCATGGCGCTGAGCTTGCCTTCCGCGGCCTCCTTGGGCGTGCCGCCGAGCGGCGCGTCGGCAAGCTCGATGCCGAGCGGAGCCAGTTCCGCCGCCAGCGCGGCCGTCGAGGTCGGATCGGAAGTGGAGCAGTCGACGATGACCGAGCCCGGCTTCAAAGCGCCCTTCAGGCCGCCCGGGCCGCGCACGATCGCCTCGACCTCGCGCGAGCCGGTCACGCACAGGAAGACGACGGTGGAGGCCGCCGCCACCTCTTCCACCGAGCGGACCTCGACTGCGCCGCGCGACACGAGGTCGTCGGCCGGCGCGCGCTTGCTGCGGCCGAGAAAGGTCACCGGATAGCCCTTGTCGACGATGTTCCTGGCGATGCCGTGGCCCATCAGGCCGATGCCGATGAAGCCGATCCGTTCGCCGGTGTCGCTGCTCATGTCGTTTCCTCCTGAAATCGGCGCCGCCTCCGTGGCGTCCCGCCGTTATGCGCTGTCTCGCTCGATGGCAGGCCGGGTCAGGCCGGCCGGACATATTTGCGCCAGTTGTGCGCCTCGCGGAAGCCGAGCACCTCCCTGGCCTTGCGGTTCGACAGCAGCGTCTCGTATTCACCCAGCTCGCGCTTCAGCGGCACGCCGGGATAGAAGCGGGCGAGCAGTTCCCTGGTCGGCAGGTCGGACGAGCAGTCGTCATTGGCGGCATTGAACACCTGGTAGCCGAGGCCGTCCTTCGCCACCGCCAGGTCGACGATCTGGCCGAGATCACGCGCGTCGATGTAGCTCCAGGCGATGCGCTTGCGGAAACCCGGGTCGGCGAACCACTTCGGGAACAACTTGTATTCGTGCGGCTCGATGACGTTGCCGATGCGCAGCGCATAGATGTCGAAGCCGCTGCGCGCCGCGAACGCCCGCGCCGTCTGCTCGTTGACGATCTTGGAGAGCGCGTAGCTGTCCATGGGATCGACGTCGTAATCCTCGTCGAGCGGAAAATAGCCGGGATCGCGCGGCTCGTTGGCGAAGACCAGGCCGTAGGTCGTCTCGCTGGAGGCGATGACGATCTTGCGGATGCCGAGCTTCACCGCCGCCTCGACGACGTTGTAGGTGCCGAGCGCGTTGATGCGGAAAACCTCGTTGTCGGGCGTGATCATGATGCGCGGGATGGCGGCGAAATGGACGAGGGCATCGACCGGCTGCGGTCGCAGCGACGGATCGAACTCGTGCCTGCCCATATAGCTCGACAGCGCGTTGAAGACCTGGCCGCTGTCGGTGATGTCGGTGATCAGGGTCCGCACATCCGGATGGTCCAGCGGCTTCGCATCGAGATTAAGCACCTGGTGGCCGCGCTCGACCAGATAGTTCACCACATGCCGGCCGGCCTTGCCGCTGCCGCCCGTGAACATGATCCGCTTGCCCATTCCTGTCTCCCTTGATTGCAGACCGCCGGCCATCGATCCCGAATGCCGGCTACGTCTCGCCGGCCCTGCCGATGCCTTCCAGATAGAGCTGCTTGCTCGGCTGCAGGTGGTCGACGCAGAGTTGCGCCAGCACCCAGCTGTCCCTGCCCGCCAGCGCCTCGATCATCATGCGGTGATGCCGGCGCGATATTTCCAGCTGCTCCCGGTCGGCGAGGGACTTGGCCCGAACCGGAAGGCTGAGCTCCATGTAGTGCTCGATCGATTCGACCAGGTACTTGTTGCCGCAGGCGGAGAACAAAGCGAGGTGGAAGCGGTCGTTGGCCTCGTGGATGCCGCGCAGGCTGCCGTTTTCGACATGTTCGCCGTGAACCCGGTCCAGCTCCGTCAGCTCGTCGATCAGCGAGACCGGCGCCGGCAGCGGGATCATCAGGGCCGCCTGGCGCTGCAGCATCTCGCGCACGGCATAGATCTGGAGCACCTCGTCGGGTGCAAGCCGCCGCACCGTCGCACCCTTGTTGCGCTCGCGCGTGACGATGCCCAGCCGCTCAAGCTGGTAGAGCGCCTGGCGGATGGCGTGGCGAGAAACCGGGAAGCGCGCCAGCAGCACGTCCTCCACCAGACGGGTGCCCGGCGCCAGCCGCCCGAAGATGATGTCCTCCTCGAGCGCCCGCACGACGTCGGCTTCCTTGCCAAGCTCCGCCCTGTTCAGCACGCAGGCCGCTCCTTGTCCCGAACCGCACTCTAGACGCCTTGGCGGGCGGACTGCAATCCGGTACCTGCAAGACTCATCGATAATGAGAGCAGGAATGCGCTCTATCTCCGTGGAAACGCCGGAGAAAACCAGGAATCAGGACAGGATTCTCGACAATCGGCTGCGCGGCAGCTTCGAAATTGCCGCCGGCGCGCCGGCGGCAACTCACGAACGTCGCGCAGCCCCTGGAAGGGCGCGGCCGTCAGCCCTGCGCCACGGCCCGCACCGCTTCCACTACCTTGTCCACGTCCGCCTCGGTCATGTCCGGGTAAAGCGGCAGGGACAGGCAGCGCGAATAATAGCGGTCGGCGCCGGGCAGGTCGGGCGAAGGCGACGCCTTCACATAATAGGGCTGCCGGTGGATGGGGATGTAGTGCACCTGCGTGCCCACGCCCTTGTCGCGCAGCCGGTTCATGAACTTCGCCCGGCTGATCCCCAGCCTTTCGAAATCCACCAGCGCCACCATCAGGTGCAGTGCCGGATCGCTGCTGGCCGGGGCCGGCACCAGGCTCAGCGAATCGTCGTTCAGCCGGGCGAACGCCTCGCGGTAGCGCGCCGTCAGCGCGCGCCGGCGCCGCAGGAAGTCCGGCAGCCGCGACAATTGCGTCGTCCCGAGCGCCGCCTGGAAATCGGTGAGGCGATAGTTCAGCCCGAGCCTCGTCAGTTCGTAGTACCACGGGTTTGTGGCGCCGTCGGTGTCGAAAGCCAGCGCTTCGTTGCCGAAACCCTCGCGCTCGCGCTCCAGTCCGTGGTTGCGCTCGAGCCGCATGCGGCGCGCCAGTCCGTCGTCGTTCGTGGTGATCGCACCGCCCTCCCCGGTGGTGATCGTCTTGACCGGATGGAACGAGAACACCGCGCAGTCGGAGAAGGCGCAGTCGCCGACGCGCCAGGGGCGCCCGTCCTCCGCCTCGGTGCCGAGCGCATGGCAGGCGTCCTCGATCACCTTCAGCCCGCGGGCCCGCGCAATCGCGGAAATTTCCGCCATGGGGGCCGGGTTGCCGCCCATGTGGACGACAAAGACGGCTTTCAGCCGCTGCGGATCGGCCCGGGAGATGGCGTCCTCGAGCGCCGCGGGGGTCAGCAGCGCGCTATCCGGGTCGACGTCGGCAAAGACGATTTCGGCACCGACGAGCCGCGGCCCGTTGGCGGTCGCCACGAAGGATATCGACGGGACGATCACCTGATCGCCGGGCTCGAGCCCGATGGCCAGACTGGCCAGATGCAGCGCCGCCGTGCCGTTGGAACAGGCAATGGCGTGTCTTGCGCCTACACTTTCAGCAAGTGCCGCCTCGAAGGCCCCTACTGCCGGTCCGGTGGTCAGATAGTCGCCGCGCAGGACGTCGACGACCGCTTTGATGTCGTCTTCGCTGATCGATTGCCGGCCATAGGGTATCATTCCGTCGGGCTCCGCCTTGTTTGGGACAAACTCTACGATGATCTGGCAACGCCGGGTGCAGCGCCAATGCGATTCGCTTTTGAACCACGCGTTTCGTCAGAAATATGACACAACGCAAGAAAACCGGCCGGACTATTGCCACAGCATTTCGGAAGGTCAAGGGTTTCTCGTGCCCTAACGACGCAACTGAACGAAAACCGGATTGTCGATACAAATCTTTATCTTCGGCTATGCCGCATATTGACTTTGGCAGCGAGCCGCTGTTGAACGTCCCCCGTTGATCACGTCGGGGTTGGGGCACCCGCGACCCATGTCCATAACCCGGGCAGTCGATGCTTCTGAGTGCAGAGGCTGCCAAAAAGATGGGAAAGATAATGCAGCTTATCGACCTGAACAACCGGAACATTCTCGTCACCGGCGGCACCGGCTCGTTCGGCAAAGCCTTCATCGAACGGGTGCTGACGACCAGCACGCCAGACCGGATCGTCGTCTACTCTCGTGACGAGCTCAAGCAATACGAGATGCAGCAGGCCCTGCGGCAGAAGTTCCCGAAGGAGAAGCTGCACGCGCTGCGTTTCTTCATCGGCGACGTGCGCGACCAGGACCGCCTGCGCATGGCCATGCGCGGCATGGATTTCGTCGTTCACGCGGCCGCCCTGAAGCAGGTTCCGGCGGCCGAATACAACCCGATGGAATGCATCAAGACCAACATCATGGGCGCCGAGAACGTGATCGCCGCCGCGCTCGACAATGATGTGGAAAAAGTCGTCGCCCTCTCCACCGACAAGGCCTGCAATCCGATCAATCTCTACGGCGCGACCAAGCTCGCGTCGGACAAGTCGTTCGTGGCCGCCAACAATCTCGTCGGCCGCAACCGCAGGACCCGTTTTTCGGTGGTCCGCTACGGCAACGTCATCGGCTCGCGCGGATCCGTGGTGCCGTTCTTCGCCGCGCTCGCCAAGCAGAACGCCGACATTCCGATCACCGACGAGCGCATGACCCGCTTCTGGATCACGCTCGAGCAGGGCGTCGATTTCGTGCTGTCCAGCTTCCCGATCATGCAGGGCGGCGAGGTCTTCGTGCCCAAGATCCCGAGCGTGAACATCATGCTGCTCGCGCAGGTGCTCGCTCCGAACTGCAAGACCTACAACGTCGGCATCCGCCCTGGCGAAAAGCTGCACGAGGTGATGATCTCGGTCGACGACGCCTACATCACCGTCGATCTGGGCAGCCGCTACGCGATCGAGCCGGCCTTCGACGACTTTGCCCGCAAATCGCTCACCGAGACGATAGGCGCGACCCGGGTGCCGGACCGCTTCTCCTATTCCAGCGACACCAACCACGACGTGCTCGACGCCGACGGCCTGCGCCGACTGCTGGCCGAAGCCGGCTTCTGATTCCACACGCCGTCGAAATAAAGAAAGGCCGCCCGGTCGACGGGCGGCCCTTTTTTTTGCGTCTCCGCTCGGGGGGCCTGGTGGATGCGCGGTCGTCAACCGAGACGACGGCGGAGTCCGCCCGACCACAGGCAGCCGGCTAATGAGCGGCAGTGACCCGCCGCTCATCGACCTGGAGCGGGGCGCTTACCCCAGAAGATCCCAGCTCACCGGCGTGCCCTTCTTGACCGCCTTGCTGACACGCCGGCCGATCAGCGCATCATAGAATTTCGGCGGCAGGCCGAGGCCCGGCCTGATGCTGCGGATGTTGTCGGCCGTCATCTCGCCGCCCGCCTCTATGTCCCTGGTCACATAGAGGGAGCGCCTGCGGGTGCGTCCCTTCTGCTCGGACTCCGTCGCCCCGTAGAAGATCGAGCCCAGCGCCGCCTGCGCCGTCTTCACCTCGTCGACCAGGCTCTTGAACTCGTGCGGCTCGAGCGAGAAGGCCGAATCGACGCCGCCTTCGGAGCGCGCCATGATGAAGTGCTTCTCGATCACGCCGGCGCCCAGCGCCGTCGCGGCGACCGCCGCGCCGATGCCGAGGGTGTGGTCGGAGAGGCCCGCCTCGCAGTCGAACAGCTTCGCCAGATGCGGGATGGTCAGCAGGTTCGAGTTCTCCGGCGAGGCCGGATAGGAGCTGGTGCATTTGAGCAGGACGAGGTGCTTGCAGCCGGCCTCGCGCGCCGCCGTCACCGCGTCGTCGATCTCGGCGATGGTGGCCATGCCGGTCGAGATGATCATCGGCTTGCCGGTCGAGGCGACCTTGCGGATCAGCGGAATGTCGACGCACTCGAACGAGGCCACCTTGTAGGCCGGCACGTCGAGCGTCTCGAGGAAGTCGACCGAGGTATCGTCGAAGGCCGAGCTGAAGGCCAGCATGCCGTGGCTTTTGGCGCGGTCGAAGATCGGCTTGTGCCATTCCCAGGGCGTATGCGCCTCCTTGTAGAGATTGTAGAGGTCGCGGCCGGCCCACAGCGAGGACGGATTGGTGATGACGAACTCGCCCTCCTTGACGTCGAGCGTCATCGTGTCGGGCGTGTAGGTCTGCAGCTTCAACGCATCGGCGCCGGATGCCGCGGCGGCATCGACGATTGCCAGCGCCTTGTCGAGCGAGGCGTTATGATTACCGGACATCTCCGCGATGATGAAGGGCGACGGGTCGTTGGCCCGCTCGGTGCCAGCGAAAAGGATCTGTTTCAGACGGACCATGAGCTTTGTCTCTCGGGGGCTGTGGAGTCTTTCCAAGGTGCTGGCGCCGACCGGCCGCCCGTTCCGGATCGGCGTCACCCATTTCAGGCTTTATCCCATGTGGCAAGGAAATCGGCCAATCCCTGGGCAAGGTTGTAGCGCGGCCGCCAGCCAAGGACCGCGCCAGCATGCGCAATGTCCACGCGCAGCTTGCGCGCCGGTGCCTCGTGCGAGGTGCCGAGGTCGAGGTTGCCGGCATTGCCGAACACCGCATTCACGGTCTCGGCCATTTCGGCGACCGTGTAAGCCTCGCCACAGCCTATGTTGAAGGTGCCGCCGGGGTTGCGCTCGTCGAGCGCCGCTAGGATCGCGCCGACGGCGTCGCGCACATAGAGCTGGTCGACGCTCACCAGCCGGTTGCCCTGCAGCGTCAGCGTGCGCTTGTCGCGCGCCTCGTTGACGAAGCGCATCAGCGCCGGCGTGCCCTTCTCGCCATGACCGTATACGGCGGCGAAGCGCAGGCTGGTAAGCCGCGGCTTGCCGTCGCGCGCATGGAGATTGGCGACCTGCTCGCCCATCAGCTTCGACAGGCCGTAGGCGTTGAGCGGCTGCGGCACCTCGGTCTCGCGGAAAGGCACCTCGTTGCCCGCCGAATAGACGGCGATGGTCGACGCAAGCATGACGCTCGGAACCGCGGCCGCCCTGGCGGCGCGCATCAGCCGCTCCACCGCGAGCACGTTCGGCTCTACGAACGGCGCCAGCAGGTTCGGATCGTCCTCCCGGGTCATGCGCCGGCCGGCGAGGTGCACCACTGCCGCCGCGCCGTCGAGCCGGGCCTTCAGGTCCTCCTCGGAATAGTCAGTCGCGCGAATCGTGAGCCGGCTGTCTTCTGCGGCGCGAGACGGTCCCCCGCGCCCGAGCGCGACAACGTCATGGCCGGCTTGCAGCAGCGTCTCCACCAGATAGCGGCCGATGAAGCCGGATGCGCCCGTCACCACAATTTTCATGGTCGCCTCCTCAATTCGCGCGATGTCGCGATCCGAGAACCGCGGGATCGACATGCTTCAGCTGGCCGAAGCAGCCTCTTCAGCGCTTCCGCACGTAATATCCAACCACTTCGAGCCGGCCGTTGACCGGCACCACCTGCTGTCCGTCCGCGTAGCGGTATTCATGGTAGAGCGCGTCCGCCGGCACCGGGAACCGGCTTTTGTCGAACGCCTGCCCGGGCGGCATCTGCTGGAACATCAGCTCGTAGACGGCGCCGGGCTCCTCGCGTCCCTGCTGCCTCGGTACGGATTCTCCGAGAAGCCGCCGCACCGCTCCGTCGAGGAAGTCGATACCGCGCGCCGCCTTGATCAGCCGCCACACATGGCAGCCGTCCAGACGCGGCGCGATCTCGACGATGCGCGGACCGTCCGGCGTGACGATCATCTGATAGTAGAGCGTGCCGTTCTCGATTCGAAGCGCGCGCGTGACCTCCTCGACCAGCTTGGCCGCGGCCTTCACATGGTGTTCCGGGACGTTGACGATCGGGATCAGGTGGCCGACCGGGATGCCGAAATTCGGACCGGTGTGGACCAGGCGCTCCGACAGCTCGGAGACCACGAGCTCGCCGTCGCTGACCAGCACGTTGCAGGAAATCTCGACACCTTCGAGGAAGGCTTCCAGTATGGCGCGGCGCGGTTCCTTGCAGGCGGCGATCGCCTCGTCCACCGCCGCGGCGAGATCGCCTTTCTCCAGGACCTTGGTGACGCCGCGCTGGCCTTGCGCGTCGGTCGGCTTGACCACGCAGGGAAACACGTTCCAGCCGCGCGCCTCGTCGGCTGAAGCCACTTCCGCGAAGGCCACGGGGCTGAGGCCGCGGCTGTTCAGGAACTCGCGCAGCAGCGGCTTCTTGTTGAAGACGTCGACCAGGCCGCTGTCGAAGAAATGCGGCAGGCCGAGCTTTTCGGACGCCTCGGTCGCGGCGGTGATCGCCACGTCGGAGGAGATCGAGTAGATTATTTCCGCCTGGCGCGCGCGCGCCAGCCCGCAGACGGCGTCGATGTCGCGGATGTCGAGCTTCTCGAAATCGTCGGCGAGCGTCTCGCCGGGGTCGCCGACCTGCCGCCCGGACACCGCCGTGACGGTCCAGTCGCGCTCCTTGAGATAGCGGATCAGGTCGGCCTGGCCCGCATTGGCGCCGAGCACGATGGCAGTGCCGTTCTTCATTTCCGTCTTTCCCTCAGCAAATGCTCGGCAAGCCGGCTCGCACCGCGGCCGTCCACCGCATCACGGCCGGCCGCCGACATGGAAGCGCGACGCTCGCGGTCGGCGATGAGTTCGAGCGCCCGATCCGCCAGCAGGCCGGTGGTGACTTCGGCACGCGGTCCCAGAAACACCGCGGCGCCCAGCTTTTCCCAGGCGTCGCATTGGCGAAGCTGGTTGTCGGCGAGCGCCATCACCAGCATCGGCAGGCCGCAGGAAGCCGCCTCATAGATGCTGATGCCGCCGCCCAGCACCGCAAGATCGCAGCTTGCGAACAGCCCCGCAATGTCCTTCGGCTCGACATGCAGCGTCACGCGATTCCCGGCATTCCGGTCGATCCATGCCTGTATCGCCTGATTGTTGGGGTTTCGTGACCCCGACATGACGGCAAGGCGAACCGTGTCGGCGGTCCGCCCCAGCAGCGCCTCGAGCGTCAGCAGGACCGCGCCCTGATCGTTGCCGCCGCCGAACGACACCAGGACCCTGTCGACTGCGCGCCCGTTCGGCCGCAGATGCGGCGGCGGAAACTCCGACCTGAGCACCGCATAGGCCGGACCGAACAGCATCTCGGTCTCGGGGTTGAGCAGACAGGGGCGCCAGCGCTCGGCCGTCTCGGAGGGGCTGCCGTGCACGATCATGTCGGCCCAGAAGCGGTACGGCTTGCTGGAATCGAAATGCTGCATCCAGACGAGGCCCGCGTCCCGCAGCACCTCCTGGAAGGTCTCGTCGGCGCGGTAGTCGTCGATCACCGCGCGCCGCGCGCCATGGGCACGCGCCAGGGAGACGAAAGTCTCCGCGTCGCTCTCCCCGGATTCCCATTCAGGCACCGGGATCCAGGCATCGAACAGCGCGGCGTCGACGTCGGAGCGATAATCGACGGACGGGCCGACCATGACGCAGCGCTGGCCGGCGCGCCGGAGTTCCGCGGCGAAGGTACGCGAGCGCATGAGATGCCCGATGCCGATCTTCGGGCTCACGTCGCAGCGGAAGATGACCGACGGCTCGCCGCTCACGCAGGCACCGTCCACCAAGCGGGCGAGACGATCGTCCTTGTCCGCGCGATTCGCCAGCCGCCGCGACCGGATGCTCGAGTGACAGCAATTCTCACCGGGAACACTATCTCCTGCCTGCAGGCGAACGCCAGAGGTCATCGAAAGTTGGCGGCGCAGCCCTCGGAAGTCGTCGAGCGGCAGCGTGGCTGTCATAGTCTGCGTATAATCGGGCAGTCAAGGTCCACGTAGCATGCAAATATGGGTGAAACCGTGTCCAGGATGACCATGTCACTTCATGTCCGGCTGGTGAACGCAGATGATTGCATCGTTTGACTTTCGGAGGGATATGACTAAGCACTCTCGCTGGAGCGCAGGATCGGCAGAGTGGCATGACCGGAACGGTCCGGGCGAGGTTGCGGTAAATGAATGAAGGCGTTGATCGTGACCCGATTGCTATCGCTTGTCCGCCCTGCGAAAGTGGCCGGCTAGCCGAAAAATATCGTGCTACCCACGAAATTCGGTCGCGGGAGTGGAGCGTTTCATGACGGTTGTTAATGCGAAGCCGAAACGTGGCAGGCTTCGGCATGATTGGCGCTACCGTTTTGTCGCCGGCCGCGATCGGCTATTGACCGAACTCGGCATCGAGCACTACGCCTTGGAACTCTATGGCGCCTGGACCGCCTCGCACGAGCGCATCGTGCAGAGCTTGGCTGAGTTTGCCAATGCGCGCCCGAAAACCGAAGCGACCGTCGGTTTTGGCCTGAAGGCGCTCGGGCTACGGAGAACCCAAAAGCTCTACCAGGCCGGCCTGATGACGCTGCGTAGCCGTCAGGGCGCTCACCACGACGCTTTGCCGCAATTGCTGGAGGCGATGGCCGAGTTCGAGCGCTTCAGCCGCGCCGCACCCCTTTCCGCAGCACGCAGAGTTCGTGAGCTGCTGTCTACGGACGAAGGCAGGAACGAACTCGCCCTGGCCGCGGGAAAAGCGCTCGACAAACATCCCGATAGCCCGTTTCTGATCTATCTGCGGAGCGCCTCGCTGGCGAAAGGCGGCGATCTCTCCAACGCCCATGATCTGGTCACGGCGGCGATCCGGCGATGTCAGGAAGCGACGGCGTCAGGCATCCTCACTGAACGGATCGACCGCCGCTACAAGAGGCTTGAGAGTGCCTGGCGTGTCGTTGATTGGATATCGCGTGACGAGGCGACTTGGTCCGACGGCAGCATCGGCACGCCCGAATGGGTGAGGTATGACGGTCTCGCTCCATTCGCGGCGGCGCACAACAGAGCTTCCACGAGCGATGCTTATCCCGACGGACAGTCTCCCGATCCCGAGCAGATGCTCGTTTTTTCCGAGCAATTGATTCAGGGCCGCCAGCACGAGCGCTACCTGGAAGCCTGCAAACGCGATTTCGACGATGCGGACGGGATATTCGCCAAGTTCAAGGTCGTGCGGGACATGATGCGCGAAGCCCGGCGTCCCATCGTCAGCTATCGCGCCGCCTATGATGCCGCGCGAGCCTCTTTCGAAGAACTCAGGCCGCGATGGGAGCGATTGGCCGAATTCTCCTATATCGATAGCCGGGCAGGTTCGAGCGCAATGCGCGCAAACGCACGTCAGCTTGCCGAGGCGTTGCGGATCGCCAGGCAATTGCAGTTGGAAGCGGATGTTGAACGGCTGGAACGCTCCTTGCTTTATCTTGCCGGGAAACCTGCCGCCGTAACTGCGCTGTGGTCCGCCTGCAATGCGCTCGTGGACGACAAGACCGATGCTTATATCGGGACAACGATCGCGCTTGTCGCGAAGGCGCGCCGAGCCCCTCAGGCCGTATCGGACATACGGGAATATTTCATCTGGACGCGGCATGTCCGGCGCTACGATCTGGCCCATGCCCTCTTCGACCGTCTGCCGGAGCGGCTCAAGCTCAGCAAAGCGAGCTTGCAATATGCGCATGTCCTCCAACAAGAGGGACAGTTCGCACGTGCGGCCGAACTGGTGCGCGCCATCCATGAAGAGGCGTTGCGGCACCCAGGATCGATCGATCCCAATTTCAGCTGGTCGCAGATCCGCCGCGCCGGAGAGCTGCAGTTCGCCGCCGAAACCGCCGAATATTTTGCCGCCTTTCCCCAGCCATCCGAACCACGCGGCGTGATCTTTCTCGCGCCGCGCAACGTTTCACAGATGCGACAGTATCCGCTGGTCGTGCTCATGGAGATGAAACGACACGGATGGGCGATCGTCCCGCTGACCAAGGGGGTGCTGCCGCTGGAGCCGACCGGCAACGCCAAGATCGACCGCTTTCTAGGATGTCTTACGGCAGACGGACGCTTCGATCCCCGCGTCGCCGAGACGTTCCCCGACATTTCGGGATTCGAGGCGGACGTCGAACAGGGTCGCCTACGTTGGAATGCGATCAGCCTGGATCACATATTGTGGGAGGAAGCGGCAATCAACCGAAGGCGCTATCACGCCGTCTTCACCTGCCCTGCACTCAAACCTTTCCTGGACCGGCTTGTCCACTGGACCAAGATCCATGCCATCCTGCTGTCAGAGATCAGGGACACTCTCGTCTCCGACGGCGCACGTTGCGGTTTCCTCGTGCTGCAGCAGGCCCGGCTACCTGAGGCGATGGTGCGGTTCTACCTGGAGGAGTTCGGTAGTCCGGACGATTATTTCTGCATCCACGCGACCAATGGATACCAGAACTATTTTGCCAACTTCAACGAACCCGTTTCGACGAGAATGGCACTGCGCAACATGACCCGTCATCAGACCCTGCGCACCGCCAGCGCTCCCGAACCCGGTGAATTCGAAGCGTTCTACCAGAAAAACCAGGCACGTGGCGGCGAACTGCTCCAGGCCGTGCAGGAAATAATCCGTGCGCGGCGCGCGACGGCGGGATTGTCGGAACGACTGCCGGAGGCCACGGCATGCGTCAACCGAATCCTTGAGTGGCGCCAGCGCGGAGGCAAGGTCGCCTGCCTGTTCGGCAAGGTCGTCTGCGATTCCTCCGTTCCATTCGACGGCGGTCCGGCGCATGCAAACATGAAGGACTGGCTGAACCACGCGATCGAGTCGGTACGCGACAGCAACACGCTGCTTCTGATCAAGCCGCATCCCCATGAGATCCGCAATGAGATAGGTCTGTTCATGACCGAGCACTTTCCCGATCTCATAGACTGCGACCTTCCGGACAATGTCATCCTGCTCGGCCATCGCTGGTTCGATGTCCACGATCTCGTCGGCCTGATCGATCTCGGCGTCGTCTACAACGGGACCAGCGCCGTCGAACTCGGCGTGCTCGACATACCGTGCGTGCTAAGTGGACACTTTGCACCGATCGACCATCCGATAGGCCATGCGGTGCCGCAAAGCCGAGACCATTTCAGGCGACTGCTGCGTTTTGAGGAGAAGGCAATCGTCGCGCCGGACTTGAAGGGACGAGCGGCAGCGTGGCTCAGCTTCATGAGCGGCGATGGTGTCGCACGGGACTATCGCTATCATGCTAGGCAGATCACCAACAAAAGGTTGCTTCCGCCCTGGTGGTTTCGCGAGGACATCGAGCGTTATCTGGCGGAAGGGGACCGCAACATCGAACTGCTGGCGGAGGAAATCCTTGCGACTGACGCCAGTTCTGCCGCGCCCAACCTGCAGGCCGCGCAGTAGGAGAAATTGAGCCGGCTTATGCATTCGCGCGTATCGATGTTGCCGGATTCGGCGGGTGAGTCGGCCCCCAGCCCTCGCGCGGGACAGGTCCAGGACGAGCCCGCCGCTGCTATGCCCGGATTGGTCAGCGGTCACCCGCGTCGTACAATCGGGCTGACCTCTCGTGGGCTGACGAAAGTCGAGCGAATCTCGGAATTTCTTGACGCGGACACGGTTTATCTCAAGCGCCGGATAAGTTCCTTCTGGCGCGATGACGTCGGGAGTTGCGACCAGCTTGCTGGATGGGGGAAGAAGCCTACGTCGAAAAGGGCGCAGCAGATCGCCGGGAAGTTTGGCCTGCCGTTTGTGGCACTCGAGGACGGATTCCTGCGCTCGGTCGGGTCTGGAAGCGAGGATTCGCCGCTGTCCATCGTAGTCGACGAGATCGGTATCTACTATGACGCGACCGCGCCCTCCACGCTCGAAAGACTGATCGCAACGCCACTGTCCCCAGCCCAAACCGAACGGGCCAAGCGGATCATGAACGCATGGCGCGATGGACGCGTTTCCAAATACAACAAGGCGCGCGACTATGATGGCATCCTGCCGCAACGTTTCGTTCTTGTCATAGATCAGACCTTTAACGACCATTCCATCCAGTTCGGCCTGGCCGACGCCTCCAGCTTTGAGCGCATGCTTGAGGCGGCAATCCGCGAAAATCCGGACAGCACGATACTCGTGAAAACCCATCCCGACGTTTGGGCCGGCACGAAGCGGGGGCATTTCAACCTGAGGTCGATCAAACAGCTTCCTCGGCTTGAGGTTCTCGCAGCCGACTGCCATCCAGCGGGCCTGATCGAAAGGGCCGAAACCGTCTACACGGTCACGTCGCAGGTGGGCTTCGAAGCCTTGATCTGGGGAAAGCCGGTCCGCTGCTTCGGAATGCCGTTTTACGCCGGTTGGGGCCTTACTGTCGACACGATCCCGTCGCCCGACCGCCGCGGCAAGGCGAGCTTGGAGCAACTTGTACACGCCTCGCTGGTCTCGTATCCGCGCTACATAGATCCAGAGAGCGGCAAGCGGTGCGAAGTCGAAGCCGTCATCGAGCACCTGGCGCAACAGCGAAAAATGCGCTCGCGCTTTCCCGAAACACTCCATGCAGCAGGGTTCTCGGCATGGAAGCGGCCGATGATTCGGGACTTCATGGCGGGCACCCGCCTCGATTTTCCGAAACGCCGCCACAAGATCCCGAGTGGCGCCACAGTCGCAATCTGGGGGAACGTCCCTGATGCCTCTGTTCCCGACGACGCGACGCTGATCCGGGTTGAGGACGGTTTTCTCCGCTCCGTCGGCCTCGGGGCGGAGTTGCGCCGATCGCTGTCGTTGGCCCTGGACCCGGTCGGCATCTACTATGATTCCAGCAGGCCGTCGGCGCTGGAGAACATCCTGATGTCGACGGATTTCGACCCCGCTCTGCTGAGCCGGGCAAGGGCGCTGCGCGAACGGCTCGTCGCCGAACGGCTCAGCAAGTACAATCTCGATGCCCAGCCCTGGAAGCGTCCCGACACGCGGGGGCCCGTCATCCTGGTACCCGGGCAGGTCGAGAGCGACGCCTCGATCCGCTTCGGCGCGCCCGAAATCCGCCGTAATATCGACCTGCTGCGGGCCGTCCGGAAGGACCGGCCGGAGGCCCATATCGTCTACAAGCCGCATCCCGACGTCGTCGCCGGACTGCGCGCCGAGGGCGAGGACGAGGCCCGCGCCGCGCAGGAATGCGACGAAATCGTCATGAACGGCTCGGTCGTGCAGATGCTCGACCATGTCGACGAGGTGCACCTTCTGACCTCGCTGACCGGATTCGAGGCGCTGATCCGCGGCAGGAGCGTCACCTGCTACGGGCAGCCTTTCTATTCCGGGTGGGGACTGACCAGCGATGTCGTGCCGGTCGAGCGGCGCACCCGGCGGCTTTGCCTCGACGAACTGGTGGCCGGCTGCCTGATCCTCTATCCGACCTATGTCAGCCGGACCAGCGGGCGCTTCATAACGCCGGAGCAGGCGGTGGACAGCCTCGTCAGGTGGCGCGAGAGCGGCGATGGCGCCATCTCGCCCTCCCACAAGGCGCTGCGGCTGGGCGCGCGCATCGAGCGGCTGTTCCTTTCGCCGCTCGCCTGGCTGCGCGCAGGTCGATAAGCCCGGCAACGACGGCGAGCGGCGGTCGACGACGCGGGCAATTTCGGCTCAGGCGCCGCCCTGTGAGGCCTCGTAGTATTTGATCGCCTTGTTGAGCGAACCGAACTCCAGCAGCCTGCCATTCTCCATGACGACGCCGTGCTGGCAGAATTCCTTCATGATGGAGGTGCTGTGGGATATCAGCAGGACCGTGGAGTCCTTCAGCCTGTCCGACAGCACGATCTTGCATTTGCGCTTGAAGGAGACGTCGCCGACGGCGATCACTTCGTCGATCAGATAGTAGTCGAACTGGATCGCCATCGACACGCCGAAGGACAGGCGTGCCTTCATGCCGCTGGAATAGGTGCGCACCGGCTGCTGCATGTAGTTCCCGATCTCGGCGAAATCCTCGACGAAATCGAGCAGGTCGGGATAGTTGCGGCCGTAGATGCGCGCGATGAAGGCCAGGTTCTCACGGCCCGTCAGCGAGCCGTGCAGGCCGCCCCTGAAGCCGAGCGGCCAGGAGACCGAGGCCCTGCGCTCGACCTTGCCGCTGTCGGGGACCTCCGCTCCGGAGATCAGCCGCATCAGGGTCGATTTCCCCGCACCGTTGCCGCCCATGATCGCGGTGTTTCGACCCGGCACGAAATCGATGGAGACATCGTTGATGACGGATTTGCGGCCCATCCGGGCCGGATAGGATTTGCAGACGTTTTCAAGATGGATCATGGCTTCAGCGTGCCGGTACTCGATATTCCAGCGATGCGATGCGGGCCGTCGCAGCCGGCCCGCATCGATGTCGCTCTCGTCTACACCGTATGATCGCGGACCGCCTGCACGATCAGGTAGCCGATCAGCCAGACGATCGACAGGATGCAGAGGCAGATGAACGTGTTGACCAGCCGCAACGGATACAGTGCGACCTCCGGGACGTTCGGCTCCACCGCGATGGCGAAATAGCGATCCTGCTTGCGGGCTTCCGCCTGCGAGGTCTCCAGGGAAGCGAGCGCGGTGGTGTAGGCCTTCTCGGCGAACTCCTGTTCCAGGGACAGCGCGTTGTATTCCGTCAACTGCGTCGTCAGCGTGCGATCGCCGGTCCCCTGCCCTCCGGAACCGATGCCGCGGCGCTTCTCCTCCAGTTCCGCCGTGTAGGAGGCGATTTGGCGGTCGAGCACGCGCACCGACGGTGAGTTCGAATCGACCGACGACAGCAGCGATGCCCGCCGCGACTTGAGTTCGATGATCGTCTTTTCGATGCCCTGCAGGATAGCCTGGTCCGATTCCGCGATCATGGTCGGGTTCGCTGTCTGCTCGCGATCGCGGAACACGGCGACCGCCTGCCGCGCCAGGACGAGACGATCTTCAGTCCGCGTCACCTCCGCCTGGGCATTCGAGATCAGCTTGAGGCGAGCCTTGGTGGACAGCTCATTGACCAACTCGTCGGACACTTTGAGCACGGCCTGGGCGATCTCGGCAGCGTCGTCGCCGTTGAAAGCCGTAACCTGAAACGTGGTGATGGCCGTGGTCGAGTTGTAGCTGGCATCGACCATCCACCGCCAGTATTTTATGAACTCCTCCAGAGGCATGTTCGGATCGATGCGATAGGCGAAGTCGATCTCCGGCCTGGCAAAGAACTTTCGCACATCGATTCCGAGCTTCTGCTGGATGTCGAGCAGCACCTGCTTGGAGTGGATGTAGTCGATGACGATATAGGCGTCCGCCGCCTGCGTGGTGGAGCCGGTCAGAGCGTTGAGCCCCAGATTCTCGAGCGACGACGTTTCGGTGCCGCGCACGGCGAAACGCATCTCGGAACGGTACTGATCGGACGACATGAAAAGATAGTAGAGACCGACCAGGAAGACAGGCAGGATCACCGCGAGCAGGAAGGACAGACGGGTGGGGCTCAGGCTGCGCCTGGCCTTCTTCGACCCGGCGACCGGCAACAGCTTGTCGAGCGCGGGTTGAAGCGGCGGCGCCTCCGCCGGAGTGACGGGCTTGGGCGCGACGGGTGCTTTCCCGACAGCCGGCGCTTTCGCAACCACCGGCGCCGGCATCATATCCATACCGGCCTTCTTGAAGGCGAGTTCCGTCTTCTTTCGCGCGGCCACCATTCGCGCCTGCGCCTGGGGTGCCGGCTTGGCTCCAGCCGCCTCCAGCGCCCTTTCCGCGGCCGCCTGATGGATCTCGGCCTTTTTCCAGCCTTCTTCGGCTTTGATCAGAGCGGCTTCGAGGTTCTCCTGCGCCAGACGATCGGTCGGGTCTGCCGAGTCCCCGTCGCTCCTGGCCGACAGCACACGGGCGGCATCGTTTCCGGCCCGCCGCCATGCGGCTTCCGCACCCTTGAACTTCGTCTCCACCGGATTTTCCGGCGCTACGGGGGCGGCAGGCTTGGCTTCGGCGGCCGGTGCGGCGGCTGCCGCCTTGGCCGGCACCACAGCCGGCGCTGCCGTTGCCGCCTTGCCATCGTTGCCGGGCGGGGTAGGCTTCACTTCGGCCGGCGCGGCGGCGTCAGCCGGCTTGACCACCTGCAGCCTCGGCGGGGCAGGCGTGACTGCGGCCGGCGCCTGCTGCGGCTTGGCGGGTTCAACCTTCTGCGCCGGCGCGCTGTCCGGCGCGACGGCCCGAACGGGGCCGGCAGCCTCGGCGGCTTTCGCCGGCGCGCCGTCTTGCGCCTGCGATGGTTTCGCCTCGGCCGGCTTGGAAATCGCATCCCCCGAGGGACGAACGGCGGTGGACGGAGCCGGCGCGGCCTCGCGCTTCTCCGACTGTTGAGCCGGGCTGCTCGGAGCGACCGGCCTCGGCGCCGGAGCACTGTCGTTGCGGGCCACCACTTCCAGCTTGGCCACCGGCATCGCCGGCCTGGCCGCCTGCGGGGACGGCGCCGGACTGCCAGCCGTGCCGGCATTCGGCGCGGCCGCATCGGCGCGCGGAGCGGCCGGGATGGGCGGCGCCTGCGTCACGGGCCTGGGCGCAGGAGCGGGACCGCCGGCGATGGGAGGAGATGGCGGGGGAGCCGTGACCGGACGGGCGGCTGGCAGGCTTGCCGCCGGCACGGGCGAAAGCCCCGGCAGCGGCTTTGCCGGCATGGGCGTTACCGGCCTGACGGCGGTTGAGGCCGAAAGCGCCGCCGTCACGGGCGCGGCGGGGCGGATATTTGCGGCCACGGGTGCAACGGCGGGAGACGCCGTGCCCCGGCTCGGCTCCGGCAGCGTGGGCGTGGCCAGGCCGAAAAGCGGCTTCTGCAGCGATTGCAGCGACCGCGCATCCGTCGCGATGGCGGGCGCCGCAACGGTTCTGTCGGCAGGCGGCGCCGGTTGAGGCGTCGCCGCCACGACCGGCGGCGCCGGCTGCGGTGCCGGCCTGCGCTCGGACAGGGTCGATCGGAGCATCTCCAGCGCGCTCGGCGCCGCGGCTGCCGCTTGGGCTGGCGGCACCGGTCGGGCGTCCGGCTGTTCGGTGCCGACGGCCCGGCCGGCTGAATCGCCGGCTGCGGCCTTAGGTTGGGCGAATGCATCGCCGAAGGTGGGGTCGGAGCGCAGGGCTTCGACAATCGCGTCTATGGTGTCGGTTTCGTTCACGTGTGAGCCGTCCGGTTGTTGACCACAGGGAACCTCCCCTTCGACCCGCCGCAAATGCCTGTCGAGTTTGTCAAAATCTCGACAGTACAAGCGCAAGCCCGACAAGACACCGTCGCCGCTCGTCGGCAGCGTCGCAAATCACAGTTCCATCTTATAGGGCGAAACGGGTCGCAATGCACCCCTATCCTTTCGCACCGGCCTCACCGAGGCACCCGCTCGACCGTTACGGCCGCGCAGCCGTGCATTTTCCTCCCCAGCTCATTGGAGCGCAGGCGGAGCCGATTTGCAACTCCTGTGGGACAGACAACCAGCCTGGAAGGCCGTGACCGTATTTTCCTCACCTGTCGATGATGCACGGAGCAATCCGGGCAAAACGGCAGAAAAAGCCACAGCGCTTCATTGACAATCCGACATGCCGTGACGGAAAGTGCTGCGCAGGACGGCGCCGGCATCTCGCTGAAAGCCGCGATTTCGCGCCTCCGCATCAAAAAGAACAAGCCAGAGGGTGAGCAGGAGACTTCAGATGCCTCACGACATACGCATGACCAGGTGGGCGGCAAGCGCCCTTGCGCTTTGCGCGACCGCCTTCCTCGCCTCCGCCGGACCGTCGGCCGGCCAGGAATCCACCGATCCGATCAAGCTGGCGCTGCACGACTGGACAGGCCAGCTCATCACCACCGAGATCATGGGCGAGGTGCTGAAGAAGGCGGGCTACAGCGTCGAATACGTGCAGGCCGACTATCTCGCCCAGTTCGCCGGGCTCGAGACGGGCGACCTGCATGTGGCGATGGAGATGTGGGAGACCACGGGCCGCGACGCCATGGACGCCTCCACCGCCACCGGCAAGACCGAGGTTTTCGGCCCGACCGGCATGAAAGCCAAGGAAGAGTGGTGGTATCCCGAATACATGAAGGAGAAATGCCCGGGGCTGCCGAATTGGGAGGCCCTGAAGGACGAGGCTTGCGCCGAGGCCTTCTCCACCGCCGAGACCGCGCCGAAAGGCCGCTATCTCGGCGGACCGGTGACCTGGGGCGGCTTCGACGACGAGCGTGTCGAGGCGCTGGACCTGCCTTTCGAGGTGGTGCATGCCGGCACCGACGCCGCTCTCTTCGCCGAGCTGGAATCGGCCTATCAGCGCAAGGCGCCGATCCTTCTGTGGATCTACGCGCCGCACTGGGCGCCGGCCAAATACAAGGGCGAGTGGGTGGCGTTCCCCGAATACACCAAGGAATGCTACGGCGATCCCAAATGGGGCTCCAATCCCGACATGGCCTATGACTGCGGCAAGCCGCATGGCGAGATCTGGAAGGTCGGCTGGGCCGGCGTGAAGGAAAAATGGCCCGGCGCCTACAAGGTGATCAAGGCCTTCTCCATCGACAATGACGAGATGGGCGCCATGATCACCGAGGTCGACCTCAACGGCAAGAAGGTGAGCCACGTCGTGGCCGAGTGGATGGGCAAGAACGAGCCGCGCTGGTCGGAGTGGATCAAGAAGTAGGGTGGTTGTCCGTCAGATCGAGGTTCGGTCGCTAGCGTGGCAGAAGCCGTGATCCTTCGCACCCCCCTCTGGCCTTCCGGCCATCTCCCCCGCAAGGGGGGAGATCAGCCGGCCGCCTGGTGCCTGCCAATCACCGAGGAGGCAGAAGGAGCGCCTAGGATGCAACTGCCAATCTCCCCCCTTGCGGGGGAGATGGCCGGAAGGCCAGAGGGGGGTGCGAAGGAACGCCGGCGCTCCTACCAATGAGCAAGAATCAACCCAAGCTCGTCTGCCGCAACGTCTGGAAGCTGTTCGGCTCCGGGGCCGTGGAGTTTTTTGCCGGCGGCAGGACATCGGCGACACCTGAGGAGATCGCCGCGGCCAAGCTGATCGCCGCCGTCCGCGCCGTCGATCTCGCGGTCAACGAGGGCGAGATTTTCGTCATCATGGGGCTGTCCGGGTCGGGCAAGTCGACGCTGGTGCGCTGCCTGTCGCGGCTGGTCGAGCCGACCGCGGGCGAAATCCTGTTCAACGGCGAGAACCTGCTCGCCGCCGGCGAAAAGCGCATGATCGAGATCCGGCGCCACCAGATGGGCATGGTGTTCCAGAATTTCGCCCTTCTGCCGCATCTCAGCGTGCTTGCCAACGTCGCCTTCCCGCTGGAGGTGCAGGGCCTCGAGCGACCGGCCCGGGAGGCGCGGGCGAAGAAGATGATCGAGTTGGTCGGGCTCGCCGGCAAGGAAAGCTTCTTCCCGCGCGAGCTCTCCGGCGGCCAGCAGCAGCGCGTCGGCATTGCCCGCTCGCTGGCGGTGGAGCCAGAGCTGTGGTTCCTCGACGAGCCGTTCTCGGCGCTCGACCCGCTGATCCGCCGCGAGATGCAGGACGAGTTCTTGCGGCTGCAGGCGGTGCTCAAGAAGACGATCGTCTTCATCACCCATGATTTCGACGAGGCGATCCGGCTGGCCGACCGTATCGCCATCATGAAGGATGGCGCCATCGTCCAGGCCGGCACGCCGGAGGACCTCGTGCTCAACCCTGCCACGCCCTATGTCGCCGAATTCACCCGGGCCGTGCCGAAGGCAAAGGTGGTCAAGGTCGGTTCGATCATGAAGCCGGCGCCGGCCGGCCTGAACGGCGCCGCCGTGCCGGTCCGCGCGACGGTTGCCGAGGCCGCGCCGCGCTTTTCCGCCGGCGCCGAGCTGCTGCGCGTCGAGGACGGCGAGGGCCGCACCGCCGGCGCGCTGCACCGCGCCGACGTCGTCGAGCTGATGATGCGGGGGTGAGGATGTTTTCGCTCCTTCGCACCCCCCTCTGTCCTGAGCTTGTCGAATGGGCCGGACATCTCCCCCGCAAGGGGGGAGATTGGCCGTCCGCCCGGTTTTCGCCAATCACCAATGTTGAAGGTGAAGCGGCAAGACCGAAGCTGCCAATCTCCCCCCTTGCGGGGGAGATGTCCGGCAGGACAGAGGGGGGTGCGAAGGAGCGCCGGCGCCCGTCCCGCAAAATGGCGGTCGCGTTCCCATGAGCGTGCCCGGCATCGACACCCGCCCACTCGCCCCGCGCCTAGACGGCGGCATGCTGTCCATCCCCTGGCTCGTCGCGGGCATGGCCTTCATCCTGCTCTGGCAGTTCGGCGAGCCCCTGGCGAAATGGGCGTTCGACTATCCGCGCGCCTGGCGCCTGCCGGCGCAGCGCTGGATTGGCGACGCCATGAAATGGCTGCTCAACGACGCGCATTTCGGCCTGTTCACCTTTACCGAACTGACCCGGTTCATAGCGGCTGCCATCGACGTCCCCTACCGCCTGGCGCTCAGCCTGCTGTCGACCGGCTTCCTGTCGGGTCAGGGATCGAGCGCGGTGCAGATCGTCCCGCCGCTATCCTGGCTCGCCGTCGTCGGCATCGTCTCCCTGCTGGGCTTCTATGCCGGCGGGCGGAAACTGGCACTGCTTTCCGGCGGCTGCTTCCTGTTCCTCGCGATCTTCGGCCAATGGAGCAGCGCCATGGTGACACTGGCGTCGATCCTGGTCGCCGTGCCGATCGGGGTTGTCGGCGGGCTGGTGCTGGGGCTCGCCGCCTACCGCTGGCCGCGCTTCGAGACGGCGCTGACGCCGATCCTCGACCTGATGCAGACGATCCCCGTCTTCGCCTACCTGGTACCGATCCTGTTCCTGTTCGGCTTCGGCCCGACGGCGGCGATCGTCGCCACCCTGATCTACGCCATGCCGCCGATGACGCGCATCACCGCGCTGGCGCTGCGCTCGGTGCCGTCGGAAATCCACGACCTCGGAAAAATGATCGGCTGCACGCGCCGGCAGATGACCTGGCGGGTGCTGGTGCCGTCGGCGCGCGACAGCCTGATGGTCGGCGTCAACCAGGTGATCATGCTGTCGCTCAACATGGTCATCATCGCCTCGATGATCGGTGCCGGCGGGCTCGGCTTCGACGTGCTCGCCGCGCTGCGCCGCCTCGACATCGGCGCCGGGCTGGAGGCCGGGCTCGCGATCGTGGCGCTGGCGATCGCGCTCGACCGCCTCAGCCAGGCTTTTGCGGAAAAGGCGTCCGCCGCATCGTCCCGACCCACCGCCGGCCCGCCCGTCGGCCGTTATCCCTACACCGCGGCGGCCGCCGCATTGGTGCTGGTTTCCGGGCTGGCAGGGCTCGTCCTGCCGGCCGTGCAGAGCTATCCGGAGGCGCTGCAGGTCTCGACCGGCACCTTCTTCTCGCGCGCGGTCGAATGGATCAACGTCAATTTCTTCGATGCCTTCGAAGCTGCGAAGAACGCGGTCCTGCTCAACCTGCTGATCCCGTTCAAGCGGCTGCTCGCCGGCCTGCCGTGGCTCGGCGTGACCGCGCTGCTGGCCTTCGCCGGCTGGCGGCTGGGCGGCGCGCGCCTCGGCGTGCTGGTCGGTGTTCTTGCCCTCCTGATCGCCGCCACCGGCCAGTGGGAGAAGGCGATGGTGACCGTCTATCTGTGCGGCATCTCGGTGGTCGTCGCCACATTGATCGGCCTGCCGATCGGAATTCTCGTCGCCGAGCGGGAAAAGCTGTGGCGCTGGGTGCAGGTGGTCATCGACACGCTGCAGACGCTGCCGTCCTTCGTCTACCTGATGCCGGCGGTGATGCTGTTCCGCGTCGGCGACTTCACCGCCATGATCGCGGTGGTCGCCTACGCGATCGCGCCGGCGATCCGCTACACCGTGCTCGGCCTCAGGCAGGTCGATCCGCGCATCATCGAGGCCGGCCGCGCCATGGGCTGCACGCCGGGGCAGCTGCTCACCAAGATCCGGCTCAGGCTGGCGCTGCCGGAGATCCTGCTCGGGCTGAACCAGACGATCATGTTCGCCCTGTCGATGCTGGTCATCACCGCGCTGGTCGGGACGCGCGACCTCGGCCAGGAGGTCTATATCGCGCTGACCAAGGCCGACACCGGGCGCGGCATCGTCGCCGGGTTCGCCGTCGCCTTCATCGCCATCATTGCCGACCGGCTCATCGCCGCCGGCGCGGCCCGCGCCCGCGCGCGGCTCGGGCTGGTGTGAGGGCATGCCGGCCGCCAATCAACAGTCAAGAACAACAAAATACGGGATGAATCGCCCATGACCCTGCCCAGCCACGCCCGGATCGTCGTCATCGGCGGGGGCATCATCGGCTGCTCGACGGCTTACCACCTCGCCCGCGATCACAAGGCCGAGGTGGTGCTGCTGGAGCAGGGCAAGCTCACATCCGGCTCGACCTGGCACGCCGCCGGCCTGGTCGGCCAGCTCCGCTCCTCGGCCTCGATCACCCGCGTGCTCAAATATTCGGTCGAGCTCTACAAGAGCCTCAAGGCCGAAACCGGCCTGGAGACCGGCTGGAAGATGACCGGCTGCCTCCGGCTCGCCACCAACCGCGACCGCTGGACCGAGTTCAGGCGGCTCGCCACCACGGCGAAGAGCTTCGGCATGGAGATGCACCTGGTCTCGCCGGAAGAGGTCAAGCGCATCTGGCCGCTGATGGAGGTGTCCGACCTCGTCGGCGCCTCATGGCTGCCGACCGACGGCCAGGCCAGCCCCTCCGACATCACCCAGTCGCTGGCCAAGGGCGCGCGCATGCATGGCGCGAAACTGTTCGAGGACGTGCGCGTCACCGGCTTCGACATCAAGGACGGGCGCATCACGGCGGTGAAGACCACGCAGGGCGCCATCGCCTGCGAAAAGGTCGTCAACTGCGCCGGCCAATGGGCGCGGCAGGTCGGCGCCATGGCCGGCATCGAGGTGCCGCTGCAACCCGTAAAACACCAGTACATCGTCACCGAGAAGATCGCCGGACTGGCCTCCGACGCGCCGACCATCCGCGACCCCGACCGGCGCACCTATTTCAAGGAGGAGGTCGGCGGCCTCGTCATGGGCGGCTACGAGCCGGACCCGATCGCCTGGGACACCGGGCTTTCCGGCGGCGACGTGCCGGACGACTGGGAGTTCCGCCTGTTCGACGACGATTTCGATCATTTCGAGCAGCACATGACGCAGGCGATCGCCCGCGTTCCCGCCCTGGAGACCGCCGGCGTCAAGCAGATGATCAACGGGCCGGAGAGTTTCACCCCGGATGGCAACTTCATCCTGGGAAGCGCGCCGGAGTGCGGGAACATGTATGTCGGCGCCGGCTTCAACGCCTTCGGCATCGCCTCGGGCGGCGGCGCCGGCTGGGTGCTGGCGCAGTGGGTGGTGGACGGCGAGGCGCCGCTCGACCTCTGGAGCGTCGACATCCGCCGCTTCTCCGGCCTGCATCGCGACCGCGGCTGGGTGCGCGAGCGCACGCTGGAAGCCTATGGCAAGCACTACACTGTCGGCTTCCCGCACGAGGAGTATCTTTCCGGCCGTCCCCGCATCGTCTCGCCGCTCTACGATCGGCTGAAGGACCACCGTGCCGTGTTCGGTTCGAAACTCGGCTGGGAGCGGCCGAACTGGTTCGCGCCGGCGGGCACGGAGCCACAGGACGTCTATTCCATGGGCCGGCAGAACTGGTTCGACGCCGTCGGCGACGAGCACCGGCATGTGCGCGAGCATGTCGGCATCTTCGATCAGTCGTCCTTCGCTAAATACGCGGTGACGGGAGCGGACGCGGCCCGGGCGCTCGACTGGATCTGTGCCAATGACGTGTCCAAGCCGGCCGGCAGGCTCACCTACACGCAGCTTCTCAACACGCGCGGCGGCATCGAGGCCGATTTGACGGTGGCCCGACTCGGCGAGGATCTTTTCTACGTCGTCACCGGCACCGGCTTCCGCACCCACGACCGTGCCTGGATTTCCGAGCATGTCCCCGACGGCCTGGATGTGGCGATCGAAGACATCACCGAAACCTTCGGCACGCTGTCGCTGATGGGACCGAAGGCGCGCGCGGTGCTGGCGGCCGTCACAGATGCCGATGTCTCCAATGCGGCCTTCCCGTTCGGCCATGTCCGCGAGATCGGCATCGCCGGCCATAGCGTGCGGGCGCTGCGCATCACCTATGTCGGCGAGCTCGGCTGGGAGTTGCATGTGCCGATCGCCGCCGCCGGCGAGGTGTTCGACGCACTGATGGCGGCAGGCACGCCGCACGGCATCCGGCCGGTCGGCTACCGCGCGCTGGAATCGCTCAGGCTGGAAAAGGGTTATCGCGCCTGGGGCTCCGACATCACCCCCAACGACACGCCCTTGGAGGCGGGCCTGGGCTGGGCGGTGAAGCTGAGGAAGAACACCGATTTCATCGGCCGCCGAGCGCTGGAAAAAATCAATGGCACGCCGCCGGCAAAACGCTTCGTCGGCTTCACGGTGGACGATCCCGGCATCGTCCTGCTCGGCCGCGAGACGATTCTGCGCAACGGCGAGCCTGTCGGCTATCTCACCTCCGGCGGCCACGGCTACACGGTCGGCAAGGCGATCGGCTACGGCTATGTGCGCAATGCCGGCGGTGTCGACGACGGGTTTCTCGGCTCCGGCGACTACGAGCTGGTTGTGGCGATGGAGCGTACGCCGGCGCGCATCCACAGGGAGCCGCTCTACGATCCGAAGGGTGAGCGGGTGAAAGGCTAGGCCTTCCCTCCCCCTTGAGGGGAGGGTGGCCGCGAAGCGGCCGGGTGGGGTCGCTGCTGAAGCGCTCGACGCCCTCTCGAACGTTGTGCGTTCAGGATGTGGCGGCCGGCCGCAACGACCCCACCCGCCTCGCTGCGCTCGGCACCCTCCCCTCAAGGGGGAGGGATCATCCGCGCCGCAACGCCAACCCTCTGCTCGGCACCGTGCCGGCCTCTCCGGGCATGGAGACATAGGGCTCCGTCTCCTCGACCCGCGACACCAGGCGCGCCGCCTCCATCTCGGCGATGCGGGTGGCAAAGCCGCCTTCCCACAGCGTGTTCTTCACCGTCAGCACCAGCACGCCGCCCGGCTTCAGGATGCGGATCAGCTCGTCCAGGCCTTCGGCGCCGACATGGCCGGAGGTGAAGACGCCGGCCGAGACGATTCCGGCGTAGGTCGCATCGGCGAAGGGCAGCGGCCCGCCCAGCGCCAGGCGATGCAGCGCCGCATAGGCGCCCTTGCGCGCGGCCACGGCCAGCATGCCTTCGGAAATGTCGAGCGCCTCGACATCGCCGTAGCCCATGATGCCCAGCCACTCGCCGATCAGCCCGGTGCCGGCGCCGGCGTCGAGGATCGGGGTGGAGCCGCGCGGCAGATGGCGCGCCAGCAGCGCCAGGCAGATGGTCGGATGACGGTAGCCCGCCGCTGCCATTTCACCGTCATAGGTTTCCGCCCAGTCGTCATAGAGCGCCGCCACCTCGTCCGGCCGCGTCGCGCCGTAGACCGCGCCGAGCGCCCCGCTGTGTTTTCCGTCGGCCATTCGTGCTCCTCCCGCCATTGGCGCGAACCCATGATAGCCAAGCGACGAAAACTGTGGAACCGTCGCGGCGGGAACGAAGCAGCAAAAGGAGGGCTCATGAGAGATGACGGGGATGCGCATGCAGCGCTGAGGGCGATCCCGGCGCTGGCCGGCTACGAAGGCCCGCTGCAGCGCCTAGGTGGGCTCACCAACCGTGTCTACCGCGCCGGCGACCTCTGCCTGCGCATGCCGGGCCAGGGCACGGAGGAATATATCGACCGCGCCAACGAGGCGGTCGCCGCCCGCGAGGCGGCAAAGGCCGGCGTCAGTCCCGATGTCGTCCACGTCGATGCCGGCAGCGGCGTGATGGTGACGCGCTTCCTCGACGGAGCGCATACGATGTCCCCGGAAAGCTTCAAGGCGCGCAAGGGCGCACCGGCTCGGGCGGCAGCGGCCTTCCGCAGGCTCCACACAAGCGGCGCGGTGTTCCCGTTCCGCTTCGAGTTGTTCGCAATGATCGACGACTACCTCAAAATCCTGTCGACCAGGGACGTGGCGCTGCCCGACGGCTATCACGACGTGGTGCGCGAGGCCGAAGCGGTGCGCGCCGCGCTGGCGGCAAACCCGCTGCCGCTCGCGGCCTGTCACTGCGATCCGCTGTGCGAGAATTTCCTCGATACGGGCGAGCGCATGTGGATCGTCGACTGGGAATATTCGGGAATGAACGACCCGATGTGGGATCTTGGCGACTTGTCGGTGGAAGCCGGCTTCGACGGCGAGCAGGAGGAGGAGATGCTGCACGCCTATTTCGGCGGCGCCCCCTCCCCTTCGGAACGCGGCCGCGTCGTCATCTACAAGGCCATGTGCGATCTTCTGTGGACGCTGTGGGGCCTGATCCAGCTCGCCAACAACAACCCGGCGGACGATTTCCGCGCCTACGCCGACGGCCGCTTCGCCCGCTGCAGGGCGCTGATGGCGACGGACGCGTTCCCCCGGCATGTGGCGGCGGTGCGGGGATGATGCCATACCGAGAGGTGCGGACGGAGAGGCCGACGACCCGACTTGCATGCCGTAAGCAAACATCAATGGGCCTCGGTTAAGCTGCTCACACAACGGGAGGAAGCAATGACCGTCCTCGTCACCGGCGGCGCCGGCTATATCGGCAGCCACATGGTCTGGAAGCTCCTCGATGCCGGCGAGGATGTGGTGGTGCTCGACCGGCTGTCGACCGGCTTCGACTGGGCGGTGCCGGCCGAGGCCGAGCTGGTCGTCGGCGACATCGCCGACCAGGACCTCGTGGAGGCGACGATCCGCCGCCGCAGGATCGACGCGATCATCCACTTCGCCGGCTCGGTCGTGGTCCCGGACTCGGTGTCCGATCCGCTCGGCTACTATCTCAACAACACGGTCAGGTCGCGCGCCCTGATCGAGAGCGCCGTGCGCGCCGGCGTGCCGCATTTCATCTTCTCGTCGACCGCCGCCGTCTATGGGGGCGCCCACGGCGAGCCGGTCGCCGAGACCGCCCCCACCCTGCCGGAATCGCCCTACGGCACCTCCAAGCTGATGACGGAGACGATGCTGCGCGACGCCGCCGCCGCGCATCCGCTCGCCTACACCGCGCTGCGCTACTTCAACGTCTCCGGCGCCGATCCGAAAGGCCGCACCGGCCAGTCGACGCGCGGCGCCACCCATCTGATCAAGGTCGCCTGCGAGACCGCGACGGGCAAGCGGCCGTTCATTGAGGTGTTCGGCACCGACTATCCGACCGCCGACGGCACCGGCGTGCGCGACTACATCCATGTCTGGGACCTTGCCGAGGCGCATCTGCTGGCGTTGCGGCGCCTGCGCGCCGGCGGAACCAGCCTGGTTGCCAATTGCGGCTACGGCAACGGATACTCGGTCCTGCAGGTGATCGAGGCGGTGAAGCGCGTCGTCGGCCACGACTTCGACGTGCGGATCAGCGGCCGCCGCCCCGGCGATCCCGTCTCCATCGTCGCCAATGCCGACCGTGCCCGCGCCGAGCTCGGCTGGCGGCCGCGGCTCGACGACATCGACACCATTGTCGGCCATGCGCTGGCCTGGGAGGAGGCGCTCAAACGCCGCAATAGCTAACTCCATTGTTTTCGGCTATTGGCGTGCCGCAACGTCGGCCGCGCCCCTGGCGCCCGATCCAAAGGAGACCATCGTGAAGATCCTGGTGACGGGGGCTGCCGGCTTTATCGGCGCTGCGACCGCCGCCGCGCTGCTGGCGCGCGGCGACGACGTCATCGGCCTTGACGATCTGAGCGATTATTACGACGTGGCGCTGAAGCGGGCCCGCCTGGCCCGGCTGGAGAAGCGTCAGACGTTCCGCTTCGTCAAGGCGGACCTCGCCGACCGGCCGGCGATGGAGGCTCTGTTTTCGGAAGCCGCGCCCGACCGGGTGATCCATCTCGGCGCGCAGCCCGGCGTCCGCTACGGCATCGACCACCCGCATGCCTATGCCGATTCCAATCTCGTCGGCTTCCTCAACGTGCTGGAAGGCTGCCGCCACGCCGGCGTCGAGCATCTCGTCTTCGCCTCTTCGAGCTCGGTCTACGGCGCCAATGCCCGCCTGCCCTACAGCGTGCGGGACAATGTCGATCATCCGCTCAGCCTCTATGCCGCTAGCAAGAAGGCCAACGAGCTGATGGCGCATTCCTATGCCCATCTCTATCGGCTGCCGGTCACCGGACTGCGCTTCTTCACCGTCTACGGCCCGTGGGGCCGGCCGGACATGGCGCCATTCCTGTTCACCCGCAACATCCTCGCCGGCGAGCCCATCGACGTCTACAATTTCGGCAACCACGCCCGCGACTTCACCTATGTCGACGACATCGTCGAGGGCGTCGTGCGCACGCTGGACACGGTCGCCACCGCCGATCCCGACTGGGATGCCGCAAATCCCGATCCGGCGACGTCGACGGCGCCCTACCGGCTCTACAACATCGGCAACAACCAGCCGGTCGAGCTGCTCGACTTCATTCGCTGCATCGAGCAGGCGACCGGCCGCAAGGCGGTCATGAACATGCTGCCGATGCAGCCGGGAGACGTGGCCGCGACCTTCGCCGACGTCGACGCGCTGGCCGCCGCCACCGGCTTCCGGCCGCGGACGCCGCTCGAGGTGGGCATCCGCCGTTTCGTCGACTGGTACAAGGATTTTTACGGGGTTCGGTAAGGCGCCTGTGAGGGTTCATGTGCGCCCTTCGAGGCTCGCCCCAGACAGCCTACCTGCGCCGGATCCACTCCGCGATCCTGCCGGCCGCCTCCTCCACCTGGTCGACACGACGGTGGAAGCAGAGGCGCAGAAATCCCTGGCCGTCGGCGCCGAAGGCGGTCCCCGGCGCCAGTCCCACCCCCGCCTCGTCGATCAGGTCGAAGGCGGCCCGGGTGGAATCCGTCAGCCCGTCGATCGCGAAGAACAGGTAGAAGGCGCCGGGCGGCACGCTGAAGCGTACCCGCCCTGTCTCGCCGAGCACGCGGCACAGCGTGTCGCGCGCCCGTTCCGCCTGCTTCACCTGCTCGGCCAGGAAACCGTCGCCCTGGTCGAGCGCGGCGATGCCGCCGCGCTGCATGAACTGCGCCACGCCCGAGGTCGAGTACTGGACGAGGTTCTCGAAAATCCGGCCGAGCGACGGATGCGCCTTGATCCAGCCGATGCGCCAGCCGGTCATCGCCCAGTTCTTGGAGAAGGTGTTGACGAAGAGGATGCGGTCGTCCTCGCGCATGATGTCGAGGAAGGAGGCGGCGCGTTTGCCGCCGAAATGGAAGAGCGCGTAGATCTCGTCGGCGATGATCCACAGCCCCTTGCGCCGCGCCAGGTCGAGGATGGCGCTGAGCGTCTCCGGATCGGCGGTCCATCCCGTCGGATTGGACGGCGAATTGACAAAGATCATTTTCGTACGCTCGGTCACGGCGTCTTCGACGCGCCCGACGTCGCAGGACCAGCCGTTTACCGAGAAGTCGAGCGGCACGCCGACCGGCCGCACTCCGGCGATCGCCGCGGCGGCGGCGAAGTTAGGCCAGGCGGGGGTGAGGTAGATCGCCTCGTCGCCGGCGCCGGCGGTCGCGTCGATGCACATCTGGATGGCATGCATGCCGCCGCCGGTGGCGATGAATTCCTTCGCCTCGAAAGGCCTGCCGAAATGGCGGCCGTGATAACGGGCGAGCGCCTCGCGCAGGTCGGGAATGCCGCCCTGCCAGGTGTAGAAGGTCTCGCCGCCCTGCAGCCCGGCGGCCGCCGCCGCGGCGATGAAGTCCGGCGTCGGCAGGTCGCTTTCGCCGGACCATAGCGGGATGAGGCCGGGCCGGCCGCGGCCGTGATCGACCGCCGCCTCGATGCCGCTCACTGGAGAATTGCCCGCCCGGGCGCTCAGCACGTCACGAAGATCGACACTCACCGACAGTCCCCAGAACAATCCCGCGCCAAAACCGTCAGCCCCGGCACGGGCACCGGGGCTGCTGTCCCGCGCTTTAGCAGAGACGCTATTTCCTGGCGAGCAGGTCGCGGATTTCCGTGAGAAGCTGGACGTCGGCGGGCGGCGGCGCGGCCGGCCCCTCGGCCTTCTGCCTTTCCATTTTCTTGCGCATGGTGTTCACCGCCTTGACCATCAGGAAGATGATGAACGCCAGGATCAGGAAGTTGATCACCACGGTGATGAAGTTGCCGTAGGCGAAGACCGGGCCCTGCTTCTTGGCCTCTTCCAGCGACGGGGCGGTCACCGCATCGGAGAGCGGGTAGAAATAGTTGGAGAAGTCCGCGCTACCGGCCATGCCGACGATCGGCATGACGATGTCGCCGACCAGCGAATTGACGATCAGCGTGAACGCCCCACCGATGATGATACCGACGGCGAGGTCTATGACATTGCCCTTGGAGATGAACTCCTGGAATTCCTTCAGCATCAGCACCCTCCATGAATGCAGCCGGCCTGTCCCGATTCTCCGCCGGCAATGCCACCCACAATAGCAAAAACGCCGCGTTGCAAAACCGGCAATGGTGCATGCGCCGAAAGCCGCGATTGCTTTTCCGGAAGGAATGGTGATCCACTGGCGGCTGGGAGGTATCTTTCCGCGTGCAGGGCTGGTTCGTCGTCCTCGTCGCCGTCGCCTATGTGACGCTGCTGTTCGTGATCGCCAGCCTCGGCGACCGCTGGGCCGCGTCGATCGGCGGCAGCCGCCTGCGGCCCTATATCTACGCGCTCAGCCTCGCCATCTACTGCACCTCCTGGACCTTCTTCGGCTCGGTCGGGCTCGCCACCGAGCGCGGGCTCGAATTCCTGGCCATCTACATCGGCCCGGTGCTCGTCTTCGTGTTCGGCTTTCCGCTGCTGAGACGCATCGTCAAGCTGGCCAAGGCGGAAAAGATCACCTCGATCGCGGATTTCCTCGGCGCGCGCTACGGCAAGAGCTTTGCCGTCGCCTCGATCGCCACGCTGATCGCCACGGTCGGCGCCATCCCCTATATCGCGCTGCAGCTCAAGGCGATCTCCGGCTCGGTCAGCCTGATGATCGAGCACTATACCGGCGCGCCGCCCTCCTTCGATCCGTTCCTCAGCGACATCTCGCTCGCCGTGGCGCTGCTGCTGGCGCTGTTCGCCGTGCTGTTCGGCACGCGCCACGCCGACGCCACCGAGCACCAGGACGGGCTGATCCTGGCCGTGGCGGTGGAATCGGTGGTCAAGCTCGCCGCCTTCCTCGCCGTCGGCCTGTTCGTCGCCTTCTTCCTGTTCGACGGCCCGGACGACCTGTTCGGCGCGCTCGCCGAAGATCCGGCCGTCGACGCCGCCATGGGCTACGGCACCTCGCTCGGCACCTGGCTGGTGATGACGGTCATCAGCGGCTTCGCCATCGTCATGCTGCCGCGCCAGTTCTACGTGATGATCGTGGAAAACCGCAGCGAGGCCGAGCTCAGGCGCGCGACCTGGGTCTTTCCGCTCTATCTTGTGGCGATCAACCTGTTCGTGCTGCCGATCGCCTTCGTCGGCCTGGCGGCGGTCGGGGATGCCACCACCAGCGACCTCTACGTGCTGTCGCTGCCGCTGCTCGCCGGACACGACACGCTGGCGCTCGCCGCCTTCGTCGGCGGGCTGTCGGCGGCCACCGCCATGGTCATCGTCGAGACGGTGGCGCTGGCGATCATGATCTCCAACGACCTGATCATCCCGATCTTCGTGCGCCGCCTACACCGCACCGCATCGCGCGAGGGTGGCGACTGGTCGACCCTCATCCTCAATGTCCGCCGGGCGGCGATCTTCATCATCCTGATGATCGCCTTCCTCTATTACCGCGAGAGCACCACCAATGCGCGGCTGGCGTCGATCGGCCTGATGTCCTTCGCCGCGATCGCCCAGTTCGCGCCGGCCTTCATCGGCGGCCTGGTGTGGCGGCGCGCCAATGGGCGGGGTGCGGCGCTCGGCATGTCGGCCGGCATCATCGTGTGGGCCTACACGCTGCTTTTCCCCTCGCTCGCGGCGCCCGACACGGCGCTGCTGGTCGAAGGCCCGTTCGGCATCGAGGCGCTCAGGCCGCAGGCGCTGTTCGGCACCGTCGCCGAGCCGCTGAACCACGGCGTGCTGTGGAGCCTGTCGGTCAACCTGCTGTTCTACGTGCTGGGATCGCTGTCGCGCGCCTCCATCCCGCTGGAGCGCATCCAGGCGGCGATCTTCGTGCCGCGCGAGGTGGGGCCGATGCCCAGCCTGCGCCGCTTCCGCACCGCCATCACCGTCAACGACCTCAAGGACACCATCGCAAAATATCTCGGCGTCGAGCGCACCGAGCGTTCCTTCCAGACCTTCGAGGCGAGCGGCAGCACGAAACTCGACGGCAACGAGCAGGCGAGCATGGCGGTGGTGCGCTTCTCCGAGCAGCTTCTGGCCAGCGCCGTCGGCTCCTCCTCGGCACGGCTCATCCTGTCGCTGCTGTTCCAGCGCCACGACAGCTCCTCGCGCGACGCCTTCCGCCTGCTCGACGACGCCACCGAGGCGCTGCAGCACAACCGCGACCTCCTGCAGATCGCCCTCGACCAGATGGAGCAGGGCATCACCGTCTTCGACCAGGATTTCCGCCTCACCTGCTGGAACCGGCAATACCGCGCCCTGTTCGCCTTGCCCGACGAGATGGGCCGGGTCGGCGTCTCGCTCGACGAGGTGCTGCGCCTGCTCGCCGAGCGCGGCGAGATCGCGCCTGAGGCGACGGTGTCGATCCTCAACCGCTTCACCAGCTTCGGCAGCCCCTGGCAGCTCGAGCTCAAGCGAAGCGGCCGCATCATCGAGCTGCGCTCCAACCCCATGCCGGACGGCGGCGTCGTCGCCACCTATGCCGACATCACCGCCCGCGTCGAGGCGGATCTGGCGCTGAAGCGCGCCAACGAATCGCTGGAGCAGCGCGTGCGCAGCCGCACCGCCGAGCTGACGCGGGTCAACGAGGAGCTGGCGCAGGCGCAGATGCTGGCGGAGGAAGCCAACCTCGGCAAGACGCGCTTCCTCGCCGGCGCCGGCCACGACATCCTGCAGCCGCTCAACGCGGCGCGGCTCTACTGCGCCTCCCTGATCGAGCGCGCCGGCCGGGGACCGCAGAGCGAGGCGGCGCGCAACATCGAATCCTCGCTGGAATCGGTCGAGACCATTCTGGGCGCGGTGCTCGACATATCGCGGCTCGACGCCGGCGCGATGAAGCCGGTCGAGACGGTGTTCCGCCTCGACGGGCTATTGCGCCAGATCGCCACCGATTTTCAGCCGCTGGCGCTCGAGAAGGGGCTGTCGCTCACCATCGTGCCGTCGTCGCTCAGCGTCGAGACCGATCGCAACCTGCTGCGCCGCCTCGTCCAGAACCTGGTGTCCAACGCCATCAAATACACGCGCCACGGCCGCGTGCTGGTCGGCGTGCGGCGGCGCGGCGGGCTTGCCGAGATCCAGGTGTTCGACACCGGCATCGGCATTCCGATCGACAAGCTGAACACGGTCTTCCACGAGTTCACCCGGCTCGACGCCGGCATGCGCGAGGCGCAGGGGCTGGGGCTCGGCCTCTCCATCGTCGACCGCATCGCCCGGGTGCTGAGGCTGGAGATCCAGATCGATTCGGGCCGCGGCAAGGGCACGCGCTTCTCGGTGATCCTGCCGGTATCGGCGGCTGCCGAGCCCGAGCCGATGCCCCAATCGAAGCCCCGTCCGGCTGCCGCCGCCGCGCTCGGCGGGCTTTCCGTGCTGTGCATCGACAACGACGCGCGCATTTTGGAGGGCATGCGCCTGCTGCTCGAAGGCTGGGGCTGCCGTGTCGAGACGGCGACCGGCTTCGGGAAAATTGTCGCCGCCGCGCCGAGCGTCGGTCGGCCCGACCTCATCCTCGCCGACTATCATCTCGACGGCGAGACCGGCCTCGACGTGATCCGCAAGCTGCGCGCTCGCTGGGGCGAGCGCCTGCCCGCCATCCTCGTCACCGCCGACCGCTCCAACGAGGTCCGCGCCGCCGCGGAGGAGATCGAGGTGACGGTGGTCAACAAGCCGGTGAAGCCGGCCGTGCTGCGCACGCTGATGACCCGCGTGCGGCGCGTCGCGCAGGCTGCGGAGTGAGGGGGCTCCCTACCCGCCCGCCGCCGGCGGCTCGCCGCCGATCTTGCCCAGCATGATCACCGCTTGCGTCCGGTTGTCGACGCCGAGCTTCTGCAGCACCGCAGAGACATGCGCCTTGATGGTCGCCTCCGAGACGCCGAGCTCGTAGGCGATCTGCTTGTTGAGCAGGCCGTCGGCCAGCATGCCGAGCACGCGGGTCTGCTGCGGCGTCAGCGATTGCAGCCGCCGGATGATATCGGAGATCTCCGGGTCCTGCTCGGTGCCGAGGTCGACGCCGACCGGCGCGGCGATGTCGCCGGCGAGCACGGTCCTCACCGCGGCGCGGATATCCTCCATGCTGGCGGATTTGGAGATGAAGCCGGAGGCGCCGAGCTCCAGCGAGCGGCGGATCGTCTCGGGATCGTCATGCGCCGAGACCACGACGACCGGCACCGAGGCGTGCAGGCCGCGCAGCGAGATCAGTCCCGAGAGGCCCGACGCGCCGGGCATGGAAAGATCGAGCAGCAGCAGGTCGAGCTCGCCATTGCCGGCCACCAGCGCCTTGGTCGCCTCGAAATTGCCGGCCTCCAGGATCTCCGCCACGCCGTCCAGGCCGGAAAGCGCCTGCTTCAGCGCGCCGCGGAACAGCGGATGGTCGTCCGCGATCACGAACCGGTAGCCAGAAGGCAAATCTTCCTCCCCCGTGCCGCCCGACATTCTTGTGTTCGAAGCGGGATGCGCCGCGATTATGCGGCCGGGTCGCCGTTTTTCAAGCGCAAAGGCCCGAACCGCACAGATGATCGTCCCATGCTCGCAAATCCGAGGCCGCTACTCCCAGAAAGGCCGCGTCTCGTGCAGCTCCCGCCACAAAGCCTTGGCACCCGTCCAGCCGAGCTCGGCGCGCGCCTGGCTGGCGCCGAGCATCCAGCCGACGGCGCGGTGCACGACGATGTCGCCGCCGGCGAGACTCGCGTCGGAGAGCATCGCCTTCACCGTCGCGGCGTCGTTGAGGTCGCCGAACACCAGCTGCAGCCGCTTCAGCCGCTTCAGGAACGGCGCGACGCGCTTCTTCGGATAGAGCGCGGCGAAGAACTCGACGGCGTAGCGCAGCTTCTTCAGCGCCTTGCGCAGCTCGTGCCGCTGCTCGACGTCGAGGCTCTCCAGCCCCTTGGCGCGCCTGCGCACCTTCTTCCAGCACCTCGCCAGCGCCGCGCCGGCGAGGTCGGCGACCGCCGGCGCCGGCCGCCGCGGCTGGTCGGAAGCGCCGGCGGCAAGCCAGCCGCGCGTTTCCGCGAAGCAGGCAAGATCGAGCAGGAAGCGCTGCGCCCGCCCTTCCGCCAGCAACAGGCGCAGCTGCCGGCGCTGCCCGCCCGCCCGTTCGGAAAGGGCCTGCGCCAGCACCATCAGGCCGGGCTCGCCCGGATGCCGCTCCGCCTCGCGGCGCACGATGCCGTCGGCGGCGACGTCGAGGTCGCGCAGCAGCCCGACCTCCTGTCCGAGCCAGCGGGCCTCGCCGGCCAGCCGCTCCATCTCCGCGCCCCCGAGCACGGGCGCGTGGACGGAAAACACGCTGCGCAGCCGGCGCAGGCCGACCCGCAGCTGGTGCGGCCCTTCGGGATCGTTCAGCGCCCGCACCACCAGCATGTTGGTGGCGATCTGGTCGAAACACTCGCGCAGGATGTCCTGCGCCGCCTGCTCGGCCGTCAGCCCGCGCCGGGGGTTCGTCGGCAGCGCGTTGCGCGGCTCGAGCGGCGGATCGATCGCCCCCGTCTCCGCCAGAAGATAGCCGCGCGCCGCCTTGGAGAAGCGCGAAAAATGCAGTCCTCCTTCCGGAAACAGCATGCCGGCGACACCGAACAGGCCGGCGGGACTGCCTTCGAGCAGCTCGATCTCGGCTTCGCGCAATTCGGCGGAGCGCCCAGCGGCGCGGATGTCGCCGACATCCACCGCGAGTTCGGCCAGCGTGCCGTCGGCGAGCGCCACCCGCCCGGCGCGCCGCTCGATCAGCGTCTCGCAGACGGGGTGCAGCGCGGCGCCGTCGACACGGCGCGAGACTTCGGCGCGCACAGCCTCGACCGGAATCGCCTCGATGCACAGCTTTCCGCCCGGCGCCGGGCTTTCCACCTCCTCGGCCTGCGACAGCCCGCCATGCAGGCCGGCCCTGATCTTGACGGTCTGGATCCAGCGGCGACCGTCGCGGCGCAGCCGCAGCGAGATGCCGGCGGCCTTCAGCGCATGGTCCGGCGTGTCGAAATAGATGCTGCGCAGCGTCCGCCGGACGGGCTTTTGCGTCGCCAGCTTCAGCGCCCGGGCGCGGCCCCAGACCGCGTTCGCCGTCGCCTCGTCGAGGACGAGTTTCAGCTCGGTTTCGCTCATGCCGCCGCTTTGATTGGCCGGCGCAAACCTAGCCGCGCGAGCGCGGGCGGGCAAGAGTGACCGCCAGCACCCCGATCTCCCGCGACGCAATGGTCAAAAAAACCCCATTCGCTCTTGCCCCCTCTCCGTCTCGCCCTTCGGGCTCGCCACCTCTCCCCCGCTTTGCGGCAGGCAATCGCATTTGCGTTTTACCCCCACCCCTAACCCCTCCCCTCAAGGGGGAGGGGGATTCTGAAGCCGTCGGGCGGGGCGAAATCGCTGACGGTTAGCGTCTGGCAGAGCTGCGGCTGAATCCCCTCCCCCTTGAGGGGAGGGGTTAGGGGTGGGGGTAAAATGCGATTGCCCTGCACTTCGCGGGGGAGAGGTGGCGAGTCCGAAGGGCGAGACGGAGAGGGGTCTTACTGGTCCACGTTCGTGACCGGCGGAACCAGACACCCCGGATTCATGATGCCTTGCGGATCGAAGGCGGCCTTGAGCGCCAGGATGGCGGCGCGCTGGTTGGGCGAGAGCCCGTCCAGAAAAACATCGCGGCGGCTGCGGCCGACGCCGTGCTCGGCGCTGAAGGAGCCGCCGAGGTCGCGGGCGACGGCATAAAGGCCCTGCAGCAGGCGCCTGCCCTCCTCCCGGATGCGCTCCGGCGCAAGGTCGAGCGGCGGCATGACGTTGAAATGGATGTTGCCGTCGCCGGCATGGCCGTAGGCGATCGGCAGCCAGCCCGGCCAGTCCGCCGCGACGTAGGCGCGCGCCTGGTCGATCAGCCGCGGCACGTCGCTCAGTCGCACCGACAGGTCGGTGCGGACATGCATGCCGCGCCTGGCCTGGCCCTCGACGAGATCCTCGCGGATCGCCCAGAAGGACTGCGCCTGGGCGCGGCTCTGGGCGATGGCGCCGTCGCCGAGCAGGCCGGCCTCGAAGGCTTCGGCCAGCAGCGTCTCGAGCAGCGCGCGGCCGTCGATCGCCGCGCTGCAGGCGAGCTCCATGACGATGTGGACGGGCCACTCCGCCTCCAGCGGCACGCGCGTCGCCGGATTGCTCAGCACGGCGAGCGGAATGCATTCGGCGCCGATCACCTCGAAGGCGGTCAGCAGGTCGGAGCAGACGCGCCGCGCCAGCCCGAACAGCGCCATCGCCTCGGCGAAGGAGCGGGCGCCGAGATAGGCGGTTTCGACATTGGCCGGCCGCGGGAACAGCTTCACCTCTACGCCGGTGACGATGCCGAGCGTGCCTTCCGAGCCGATCAGCAGTTGCTTCAGGTCGTAGCCGCGATTGTCTTTCCTAAGCCCGGTCATGCCCTGCCACAGGCTGCCGTCAGGCAGCACAGCCTCCAGCCCGAGCACAAGGTCGCGCGTCATGCCGTAACGCAGCACGTTGATCCCGCCGGCATTGGTGGCGACGTTGCCGCCGATCTGGCACGAGCCCTGCGCCCCCAGCGCCAGCGGAAACAGCATGTTTTCGGCCTCGGCCGCATCCTTGAGCGTCTGCAGCACCACGCCGGCATCCGCCTGCAGGGTGAAGTTGGCGGCGTCGATGCGGCGGATGCGGTTCAGCCGCTCCAGAGAGACGATCACCGCCGGCCGGGCGCCGTCCGAGATCGTGCCGGCCACCAGCCCGGTATTGCCGCCTTGCGGCACGATGGCGATACCCTGCCCGGCGCAGAGCCGGACGACCGCCTGGACCTGCTCGACCGTGGCCGGCCGCAGCACCGCCAGCGCCGCGCCGCCATAGTCGCCGGTCCAGTCGCCGAGATAGCGCGCGGCGTCCGCAGAGCCGCCGTCGATAACGCCGGAAGCATCGAGCACGCCGGCAAAAGCGGCAAGCACGGCCGCCCTCCGCTCGTTCATGCCGGCCGCACAGGCCGACGGCCCGGAAGCGCGAGACATCAGCCGAAATAGCGGACGCGGAAGGCGTCGATGGCGACGGCGATGAAGATCATCAATCCGCCGATGATGCCGACATAGAAGGACGGCACCGAGATGATCGCCAGGCCGACCTGGATGACGGTGAGCAGCAGCACGCCGCCGAGCACGCCGACGACGTTGCCGCGGCCGCCGAACACGCTGACGCCGCCGATGATAGGTGCTGCGATCGCGTAGAGCAGATAGCTCGAGCCCTGGTTGGAGGTGATCGCCATCTGCCAGGAGGCGAGCAGGAAGCCGCCGACGCCAGCCAGGAAGCCGGCGATGGTGAAGGTGATGATCTTGATGCGGTCGACGCGCACGCCGGCGGAGTTGGATGCCACCGGGTTGCCGCCGACCGCATAGATGCTGCGGCCGAGCACGGTGTTGCGCAGCAGCACGGCGACGGCGACCAGCGCGACGATGAAGATGACCGGCATCACCGGCCAGCCGCCGATCGCCGCCTGGCCGATCCACACATAGCCGTCCGGCAGGTTGGTGATGGTGCGGCCTTGGGTCAGCGCCAGCAGCGCGCCCTGCAGGATGATCATCATCGACAGCGTCTGGATCAGCGACACCATCCGGAGTTTCGTGATGCACAGACCGTTGAAGAAGCCGATCAGCGTGGCCACCGCCACGCCCACCAGCATGGCGAGCACCCAGGGCAGGCCGAGGTCGGAATAGGCCATGGCGCCGATCGCCGAGGAGAAGCCGAGATTGGCCGGCAGCGACAGGTCGATCTCCGCCACCAGCAGCGGCAGCGCCACGGCCAGCCCGATCATGCCGAGCACGGTGGCCTGCACCATGATGTTCTGCAGGTTGAAGGTGGTGAAGAAATACTCGTTGAACAGGCCGAAGATCACCACCAGCGCGATCAGCCAGATCCACACGACGTTGTGCAGGACCCAGCCGAGTACCGAGCGCCCACCTTCCTGCGCAGCGGGGGCGGAAGCTGGCTTGGCCGCGGTTGTTGTCGCTTGGCTCATGGTCTTCTTCCCTGACTTCCGGTCCTCACGCACCCGCCTTGTCCCTGGAGGTGTGGCGCAGGCGCTCGCTGGAGATCGCGTCTCCATAAATCTCCTCGCGGATCGCGCCGTCGTCGAAGACGCAGACCCGGTCGACGGCGCGCACGATCTCGTCGGTGTCGGTCGACACGATGATCACCGCTACGCCCGAGCGGCTGAGCTCGTCGATGATGCGCAGCACGTCCTGCTTGACGCCGATGTCGATGCCGCGGGTCGGCTCGTCGAGGATGAGCAGGCGCGGCTCGGTCGCCAGTACGCGGCCGAGGCACACCTTCTGCTGGTTGCCGCCGCTCAGCGTATCGGCGACGGTGGCCGGCCCGGCCGCCTTGATCCCCATCGCCCTGAAATAGCGGCCGGCCAACGCCTGCTCCGCCTCCGGCCGGAGGAAGCCGGAGCGTGCCACCGCCGACAGCGACGACAGCGAGATGTTCTCGCCGATGGTCATGCCGGCCACCAGACCGTCGCGGCGGCGGTCGTCGGACAGGAAGGCGATGCCCATGTCGAAGGCGTCACGCGGCGTGGCGGGCAGCGCGCGGGCCGGCTCGCCGGCGAAGGCGATGGTGCCGGAACGGATCGGCGCCAGGCCGAAGATGGCGCGCGCCAGCTCCTTGGCGCCGGCGCCGGGAAGGCCGGTGAAGCCGACGATCTCGCCGGCATGGAGATCGAGCCGCGGCACCGCGATCCGATCGCTGGCGATATCGCGCAACTGCACAGCCGGCGCGCCGTCGGTGAAGGTCCGGCGCTGGCGCTGGAACAGCACCAGGCCGCGCCCCAACACAAGCTCGGACAGCTGCTCGGAGGTCAGGCTGGCGACGTCCTCTGTGCCGCCGGCGAGCGCGCCGTCGCGCAGCACCGAGCAGGCGTCGCAGATCTCCAGGATCTCGTCGTTGTAATGCGAGATGAAGATGAAGGTGACGCCTTGCGCCTTGAGCTGGCGCATGAAGTCGAAGAGCTGGAGGCGGTCGGCGACCGTCAGCGCCGCCGTCGGCTCGTCGAGGATGATGACCTTGCCGCCGCTGAACATGGCGCGCAGGATGTTGAGCTTGCGCCGCGCCACCGCGTCCAGCCTGCCGGCCATCGCCTGCGGGTCGATGCCGGTACCTGTCAGCATGCGCGCCGCGTCGGCCTTGAGCTTGCGCCAGTTGACGAAGCCGCGGCGGCTCGGCCAGATGCCCAGCATCAGGTTCTCGGCCGCCGTCACGTGATCGATGATCATCGGCTCCTGGGTGACCAGGAACACGCCGGCCTTCTCCATCGCCTTGACGTCGACGTTCTCGACCGGGCGGCCGTCTAGATAGATGGTGCCTGCGGACGGAATGCGCTGGCCCGAGATCAGCCCGACCAGCGTCGACTTGCCGGCGCCGTTCTCGCCGAGCAGCCCGTGGATCGTGCCGCGGCGGATGCCGAGCGACACATCGCGCAGCGCCAGCGTCGGGCCGTAGCGCTTGCTGAGGTTCTCGACCCTCAGGATGAACGGGTCTTCGCCGGTCTGTCTGACGGAAGCGGCTGTCAATACAAACTCCGGATCGGTTGGACTGGCATCACGCGGTGCATTCGCTCACGCGGCAAGTGCCACGCCGGCGCAAACCGGCGTGGCACGGGGAGGACGCGGCTAGCGCGGTCGATCAGGTGTAGGGGATGCCCCATTCCTTCTCCGAGATGGCGCCCCAGTGGCGCTTGTCGGCGGAATTGCTGCCGTCGATGACGAAGGGCGGGATGATCAGCGTCGGGCCGGTGGCGCCGGCGACGATGTCGCCCTTCTCCCAGAAATACTTCTTGTTCTCGTAGGCGCCGATCGGCACGGCCTCGCCCTTGATCGAGTGTTTTGTCAGCATCTCGACCGCGATCTCGCCATAGGCGATCGGGTCCTGCGAGACGCAGGAATCCATGAAGCCATCCTGGATCCATTTCAGCGCGACCGGCTCGCCGTCGATGTTGACGAAGATCACGTGGCCTTCCTCGCCGACCTTCTTCCAGCGACCCTTCTGCTGGAGAGCGGTGACGATGCCGCGCGACGGCGAGTCCGACGGCGCATGCACGGCGTCGAGGTCGGGGAACTCGGAAAGGGTGGAGAGGGTAACGGCCAGCATCTGGTCGAGCGCTCCCTCGGTCGGGCGAGCCAGATACTTGATATCAGGATATTTGGCGAACTCCTCGTCCATGCCTTCCTTGCGCAGGCGCCAGGCGACGCTCTGGAGCGCGCCGAAGCAGTTCAGCACCGTGCCTTTCGGGCTGCCGTGCTTCTCGACGAGGCGCTTGATGATCTCCTGCGCCGCCATGACGCCGCCGAGCTTGTTGTCGAAGCTGACGGTGATGGCCACGTCGCCGCCGTCCGACGGCGTGTCGATGATGGCGACCGGGATGCTCTTCTGGTTGTAGCGGCGGATGGCGCTGACGATCGCCTGGCTGTCGATCGGATCGGAGACGATCGCCGACGGCTGGCTCAGCATCAGGCTCTGCCACTGCTCGAGCTGGCGGGTGTTGTCGAAGCTGGCGTTGGTCGCCTGGAAGCGCATCTTGTTGGCTTCCACCGCGCGCTTCACCGCCTCCTCCTGGATGACGAAGAAGTAGTAGTCGAGGCTCTTGTTGCTGAAGGGGATGAAGCCCCCCTCCTGCGCCCAGGCGCCCTTGCCCAGCAGCGCGCCGGCGCCCAGCGTCGCGCCGATTGCCCCGCCGGCCTTCAGCAGGCCGCGACGCGAAATTCCATTCACTCGATCCATCAGTACCCTCCCTGGATGCATGATCTAGCTTTACTAGCTCTTCCGATTGGACGCAAGAGGCTCCGGCACGAGCGTGACGGAATCGTGAAACGACTTGCCGGAAGTGCCAATACTTCTACAATCAACAAGCTTTTACAGCAGCTTACGGCGACACGCCACAGAGCCTGCCGGGGGCCAAAAGGCATCCGTCGCTCGACGCGTCCGTGCCGAGCATTCAACAAAAAGTAGGTTTCACTACGCTCGCATCGCGACGTGGGTGCTTCACGCGCCACGCAATGCGACGTAAGTGCTGCCGTCGAAGCGGCCGACCACCATGCCTCGCGACTCGCGCGTGAACAGGCCGTTCTCGACCACACCCGGAATGCGGTTCAATTCGATCTCCAGCCTGGCCGGTGACGGGATGACGCCGCAGCGGCAGTCGAGGATGAAGTTGCCGCTGTCGGTGACCACCGGCTGGCCGTCGCGCATGCGCCGCTCGATCACGGCATTCCTGATGCGATGGTCGGCCAGCGCCTCGGCCACCATGCGCTCCGTCTGCTTCCAGGCGAACTGCACGACCTCCACCGGCAGCGGGAAGCCACCGAGCCGATCGACGATCTTGCTCTCGTCGCAGACCGTGATCATGCGCTTGGAGGCGTGCGCGATGATCTTCTCCCACAGCAGGCAGGCGCCGCCGCCCTTGATCATGTTGAAGTCGCGGTCGATCTCGTCGGGCCCGTCCACCGTCAGGTCGATCACGCCGATCTCGTTGGGATCGGTGAGCACGATGCCGACCTCGCGGGCGACGTCGTTGGTGGAGCGCGACGTGGTCGTGCAGGTGAGCTTCAGGCCGTTGGCGACATGCTTGCCGAGTTCGCGCACGAAAAAATGCGAGGTGGTGCCCGAGCCGAGGCCGAGCTTCATGCCGTCCCTGACGAATTCCTCGATGACCCTGCGGCCTGCCGCCTTCTTGGCTTCGTCCTGTGCGCTCATGAATGCTCTTTCCTTCGGCTTGGCCGCCCGGCGGCGACGTCTAGATCTTCTCGGTCTGCCAGGAATCGAGGGCGGGCAGCTGGTCGGGGAACTCGCTGCCGCTCGTCATGGCGATCGCCGTCACCAGCATGTTGACGACGAGATGGTGGTTGAGCCGCGACGCCAGCGGCGTCATCAGTTCGGTGCGGTCGTAGGGCAGCACGGCGATCAGCCCGTCGGAGACGTTGGCGAGCGGACTGTCGGCCGCCGTCACCGACAGCACCCGCGCGCCGCCGGCGCGCGAGGCGATCGCCACGTCGACCATCTGCTTGGTGTGGCCCGACTGCGAGAAGATCAGCGTCACCTCGTTGGGCCGCGCCGTCTCGGCATGCAGCCACTGCTTCTTGCGGCCGATCAGGGCGGCGCAGCGCATGCCGAGGCGCTGGAACTTGTGCTCCGCGTCGATCGCCGTGATCTCGGAGATGCCGCTGGCGTAGATGCCGACCCAGGAGGCCGAATGCAGCAGCTTCGCGCCTGCCTCCACCTGCTGCGGCACGAGATCCTCGAGCAGGCGCTGGATGGCGTTCAGCGAGTTGCGCGCCGTCTTGCGCACGACGTTCTGGATCGAATCGCCCGGCACGATCTGCTCGTAGGCGAAGGGGGCGGACGGCACGAGGCTCTGCGCCAGGTGCAGCTTGAAATCCTGGTAGCCCTGGAAGCCGAAGCGCCGGCAGAAGCGCATGATGGTGGGGTCGCTGACGTCGCATTCCTGCGAGAGCCGCGCCATGCTCATATGGATGACCTCGCCCGGATTGGCGCTGACGAAGCGCGCCACCCGAAGCTCGGCCGAGCCCATCTCGGCGCTCTCCTGCACGATCCTCTGCAGAAGACTCGTGGCCATCTCTATCCCCCTTGCCCGACACGAACGGGTTCGGAGTTGGCGCCGAGATCGCGCAGCCGGTCAAGCCGCCATTCCGGCGCTACCGCCACCTCGCCGCCGCCACCCCAGGCGACAGCGTAGAAGGGCACGTCAGCCGCCTGGGCGGTGGCCTGATCGACCTTGGTGTCGCCGACATAGGCCCACGACAGGCCGTCCAGCCCCATGCGCCCGGAAACCGCAAGCAGGTGCGCCGGGTCCGGCTTGCAGGCGGGCGCCGCGTCGGCGCCGACCACCACCTCGAACAGCGGCGCGATGCCGAGGATGTCCAACACTTTCAGCGAAAGATCCTGCGGCTTGTTGGTGCAGATGCCCATGCGGATGCCGGCCCGGTGCAAAAATTCCAGGTCCTCCCGCACATGCGGGTAGAACAGCGTGCGCTCCGCCGGCGAGCGCGCATAGTTGGCGAGATATTCGCGCACCGCCTCGTCGACGGTGGTATCGTCGCTGGGCAGGCCGAGCTCCACGAACAGGTCGAGCAGCAGCCGGCGCGGGCCGAAGCCGATGAATTTTTCCACGAAGGCGACGCTCTGGACCGGCCAGCCGCGTCTCTCCAGCACCTGGTTGACCGACGCCGCTATGTCCGGCGCGCTGTCGATCAGCGTGCCGTCGAGATCGAAGACGAGCGCCTCGTAGCGCTGCATCCGAAGAGTCATCAGGCGAGGCCTCCGCTTGCTTTTACCGGTCCAACCGGGCTGCGCCGATGGCGGCGAAGCTCGGAGAAAGAGCATCGTAGAGGCCGCGATAGACCTCGAAGGCGGACCGCATGGCGTCGCCGGCGGCCGCGTCGGGAACCTCGCGCGTTACCGGATGGCAGGCCTTCGCCGCCTCGTCAGCGCTCGGCCAGACTCCCACGCCGACGCCGGCCACAAGTGCGGCGCCGAACGCGCCGCCCTCGGCTGCGCCCTCGGTCGTCACCACCTCGCAGCCGAACAGGTCGGCCTGCATCTGCCGCCACAGCGCCGAGCGCGCGCCGCCGCCGGATGCCTTGATCACCGTGCGGCCGATGTCGACCTTCTCCATCAGCGCAAAAATGTCGTAGAGCGCGAAGACGACGCCCTCCATGACGCTGCGCGCCATTTCCGGCGCGCCCTGGCGGGTGGTGAGGCCGACGAAGCCGCCCTGCGCCGCCGGGTCTGGATGCGGGCAGCGCTCGCCGTTGAGATAGGGCAGGAAGAGCAGCCCCCGCGAGCCTACCGGCGCCTGCGCGGCAAGTGCGGCGATCCGCTCGGCCGTCGGCGCGGCTCCGTCGGCGAAGCCCGCCAGCAGGGCGCGCAGCCACTCCACCGCCCCGCCGGCATTGAGCGACACGCCCATGCAGTGCCACTTGTCCGGCGCGACGTTGCAGAAGACCTGCAGCCGCCCGTCCGGATTGGACACCGGCTCGTCGAGCGCGGCTGCGACGATCCCGGCCGTGCCGATCGTGGTCTGCAACTCGCCCGGCGCGATCACGCCCGAGCCGATCGTCTGGATGACGCTGTCCCCGCCGCCGCCGACCACCGGGATGCCGGCCTTCAGGCCGAAAAGCTCCGATCCCGAGCGGCTCACCCGGCCGCTCACCACATGCGATTCATGGCAGGGCGGCAGGACGGCCGGATCGATCTCCAAGAGGTCGAGCAGGCCCGTTGCCCAGGCCCGGCGGCGCGGGTCGAACAGCCCCGTCCCGGATGCGTCGGAGACCTCGGTCGCCAGCTCGCCGGTCAACACGAAGCGCAGATAGTCTTTTGGATTGAGCACATGGCGCAGCCGGCCGAACAGTTCCGGCTCGTGGTTGCGCATCCACAGGATCTTGCCGCCGGTATAGCCGACGAGCATGCGGTTGTTGGTGTGCCGGAGCAGTCCTTCGATGCCGCCGGCGCGCGCCGTGATGTCGGCACATTCGGCGCCGTTGCGCTGGTCGTTCCAGAGAATCGCCGGCCGCAGCACCTGGTGCGCCTCGTCGAGCGGCGTCAGGCCGTGCATCTGGCCGGAGAGGCCGATTGCCCCGACCTCGACGTCGGGCCGCAGCGCCAGCACGCCGGCGACCGCGGCGCGCGCGCCGTCGATCCACAGCCGCGGATCTTGCTCGGTCCAGCCCGGGTGAGGCTGCGACAGGCCGTAGGTTTCCGTCCGGCTGGCCAGCACGGCGCCGGTCGCGTCGATCAGCAGCGCCTTGCAGCCGGACGTGCCGATGTCGATGCCGAGAAGGCTTTGGGTCAAAACCTACCTCCCCTTCGGCTCGTCGTAGCGGATGCGGACATGCTTGAAGTTGAGGTATTCGAGCATGCCCTCGCGGCCGTGCTCGTAGCCGACGCCGCTCTGCTTGCGGCCGCCATAGGGCGCGTTCATGATGCCGGCGTCGACGTTGTTGACGGCGACATTGCCGTAGTCCAGCCGCGCCGACAGATAGCGGATCTCGTCCATGTCCTTGGCGTAGACGTAGGATGCGAGGCCGTAGGGCGTGTCGTTGGCAAGCTCGATCGCCTCGTCGAGGCCGTCGAAGGCCATGACGCCGACCAGCGGCCCGAACGTCTCCTCGGTCATCACCTTCATGGCGTGGCTGCAATCCGAAACCACGGTGGGGCGGAAAAAATGCCCGCGTGCAAAAGCCTCGCCCCGCGGCGCGCCGCCACCGGCGACCAGCTTCGCGCCCTTGGCCAGCGCGTCGGCCAGATGTTCTTTTGTCTTGGCGAGCGGCTCGGCCGAGGCCATTGCGCCGACATCGGCGTCCGGCTTGTCGATGCCGTTGGCGATGACCAGTTTGTCCGCCGCCTCGCCCAGGCGCTTCACGAACTCGGCCGCAATGGAGCGCGCCACATAGATGCGGTTTATGGCGATGCAGATCTGGCCCATGTTGCGGAAGGAGCGCCGCACCGCTCCCTTCACCGCCGCGTCGAGGTCGGCCGAGGCCGTCACGATCAGCGGGCAGTTGCCGCCGAGCTCCAGCGACAGCCGCTTGATGGTCGGGCACGACTGCTGGATGCGCAGGCCGACGGTGCTCGATCCGGTGAAGGCGATCTTGTCGACCCCGGGATGCTCGACCAGCGCCTGCCCTACCTTCGCGCCCGGTCCGGTCACCACGTTGACGACGCCTGCCGGAATTTTCGCCATCTCGGCCATCCTTGCAATGGCGAGCGCGGTGAACGGCGTCAGCTCGGCCGGCTTGATGACGATGGTGCAGCCGGCGGCGAGCGCGCCGCACAGCTTCCAGCCGATCAGTTCCGCCGGGTAATTCCAGGGCGTGATCGCTCCGACTACCCCGATCGGCTCGCGCACGACAAGACTGTCGATGTCGGTCGTCGTGTTCGGCACGATCTCGCCATGAATGCGCACCGCCTCCTCGGCGTAGAAATGGCAGGCTTCGGCCAGCTTCAGGATCTCGCCCCTGGCCTCGTTGAGCGGCTTGCCCTGCTCCTGCGTCATGGTGCGCGCCATCGCGTCGGCTTCGGTTGTGATGGCATCGCCCAGCCGCCGCAGCGCTTTCGCACGCTCGGCCGGCGCAACGCGCGACCAGATCCTGAACGCCTTGCGCGCCGCCGCGACGGCCGCGTCGATCTCGGCCGGCGTCGCCGCCGCGATGTGGCCCAGCACCTCGCCGGTGGCGGGATTCTCGACCGGAATCCGCTCCCCCCCGCCTCGGCGCCAATCGCCGTCTATGAAGAGTTTTTCGGCAAGGTCCTGTATCAAGGCCGGCATTCCTCCGCACTGCACGCGCGCCGCTCCACGAGCGACAAACCCTCATAATATAGATTTACTACTTCAGGCAAGCACCCGTTCCACGACCATGGAGGACCGCCTGTCCGGCAGCCGTTTCGGATCAAGGTATTATTCGCAAACGATTTTATTGCGAATTGGGGACGGTGAGCACGCCGCTTGAGGCCTTCCTATGCCATCGGAATGCTGCTTTTTGCACGATGCCTTGATCAACAAAGTGGCCAAATGCTAGTGCTACTAACATCACGAGCCCGGCTGCTTCCGGCAACGACGTCTCGCATGGTATCTCGGCGCGGGCGTAGGGCTTACCCGCGCATCAAGGGAGGAATCGAATGTCATACATGTCGCAGTTCGAGTTGACCGGCCGCCTCGCGCTGGTCACGGGCGCGGGCCAGGGGATCGGCGAAGCCTGCGCGACGGCGCTCGCCGAGGCGGGCGCGCGCGTCATCGTCACCGACCTCGATCCGGCGCGGGCCGAAGCCGCCGCACAGCGGATCGCGGCCCGCGGGCTGCAGGCCGAGTCGCGTCCGCTCGACGTCACCCGCACGGACCAGCTCGATGCCCTCGCCGGCGAGCTGCCGCCGCTCGACGTGCTGGTGTGCAATGCCGGCATCGCCTCCAACACGCCGGCCGAAGAGGTCTCAGACGCGGAATGGGACCGCGTCATCGGCATCAACCTGACGGGCGTGTTCAAGACCTGCCGCGCCTTCGGCCGAAAAATGCTCGGCGCCGGCAAGGGCTCGATCGTCAATATCGGCTCGATGTCGGCCGACATCGTCAACACGCCGCAGCCGCAGTGCCACTACAATGCCTCCAAGGCCGGCGTCCACCATCTGACGCGGTCGCTGGCGGTGGAATGGGCGCTGCGCGGCGTGCGCGTCAACGCCGTGGCGCCGACCTATATCGAGACGCCGCTGCTCGCCAACCTGGAGGACCAGAGGGGCATGGTCGACCGCTGGATCGACCTCACCCCGATGAAGCGCATGGGCCAACCGAGGGAGATCGCCTCGGTGGTGCTGTTCCTCGCCTCCGACGCCTCCAGCCTGATGACCGGCAGCATCGTGACGGCCGACGCCGGCTACACCTCGATCTGATCAACCCGCTCGACCCTCCATCGAGAGGGGAAGGACGGCAGGCTCGGCATTACTCCCGCCCCCTAGATGGCAGGGCGGTCGCATACGAGTTCACCCCCACCCCTAACCCCTCCCACAAGGGGGAGGGGAATCGGCTGGCACCTCGACCGCGCGCCACTCGTTGACGGTTGCGCGCCGCCATCGCGGCCGCAAAGTCCCCCTCCCCCTTGTGGGGAGGGGTTAGGGGTGGGGGTAGCGCCACGGCGACTTGCCCTCACGGGAAGGTGCCGAGCGCAGCGCGCGGCCGACGAACGGCGTGCCGGACCAAGCCCCCCAGATCTCAGGCCAGATCGATCGCCCTCTTCTCGGCGATGCTCCGTTCCGCCGCCAGCACGATGCGCAGCGAGTTGACCGCCGCGTCCATCGATTCCGACAGGTCGATATCCTCGCGGATCGCCTTCAGGAAAAACGCCTGCTCGCGATCGCACAGCTCCTGGTGGCCGGGCTCGTCGGACATGGAAAAAATCTCGTCCGGCTTCGACCAGTTCTTGTCCTCGTCGACGGCCGCGTGGTGGATTTTGATGGCGTCGGTCTTGGTATGCTTGTCGATGTCCGCGGAATCGGACAGCTTTTCCGCCTCCTTCGCCCCGCCGCCCTGGTTGGCGACGATCGATACGGCCCCCTTCGGCCCGACCACGTCCTTCACGAAATAGGCGACCTCGCTCATCATCGGGCCCCAGCCGGCCTCGTACCAGCCGACCGAGCCGTCGTCGAAGGTGACGTGCAGGTGCCCGTAATTGTCCTTGTCGGCCTCCGCCCACAGTTTTGCGCCGATGCCGTGCACCCGCACCGGCTTGGCGCCGGTGAGCTGGCACATCACGTCGACATAATGCACGCCGCAGTCGACGATCGGGATCAGCGAGTCGATAAGGTTCTTGTGCCAGTGCCAGGCCGGGCCGCTCGACTGCTGGTTGAGGTTGAGCCGCATCACCAGCGGCTTGCCGAGCGTCCGGCCCATCTCGATGAATTTGATCCAGGATGGATGGACGCGCAGGATGTAGCCCAGCACCAGCTTCTTGTTCCTGGCGCGCGCCGCGGCCACCACCTTCTCGGCGTCCTCGATGTTGGTGGCGATCGGCTTTTCCATGAACACGTGGCAGCCGGCGTCGAACGCCTTCAGCGTGTATTCGGCATGGGTGTTCGGCCAGGAGTTGATCGACACCGCATCGGGTTTGGCCTCCCTCAGCGCCTGGTCGTAATCCTCGTAGAGCGGGTAGCCCTTCAGCTCGTCCGGGATCCTTTTGGCTTTGATCGAACGGCTCATCAGCCCGACGATCTCGAAACCGGGATTGCGATGATAGGCGCTGGCGTGCGACGCCCCCATGTTGCCGAGGCCGACGACGAGGATTTTGACTTTGTCAGGCATGGTGCCCTCCCGATAGCGCTATAGTTCCGGTGCTTCTTCGCACCCCCCTCTGTCCTGCCGGACATCTCCCCCGCAAGGGGGGAGATCGGCTGGCCGCTTTGCCGGCGCCCAGGCTGCACCGCCGACGGCTGGCGAAATCCGAGGTGACGGCCAATCTCCCCCCTTGCGGGGGAGATGTCCGGCAGGACAGAGGGGGTGCGAAGAGGCACCAACCGAGCCGCCAGACATCAGTGCCGCTTCAGCGCTCCGATCACACCGCGTCGTCGAACATGTGCGCCCGCACGTTCTCGACGTCGATCGCCGCGAACGCGTCGCTCAGCTTGTAGGCGTCGGCGTCGGCCTTAACCTTGGCGTGGTCGAAATCGTTGGCAGCCTTGATCAGCTCGTTGGTGCAGACGTCCTCGGCCTTCACCGCCTCCTTGATCTGGCCGAGCTTCAGGGTCAGGTCGAAGAAGCTCTGCCAGCTCGCCATGTCGTGCGAGCCCCAGCCCTCGCGCTTGTCCATGTCGCCGCGGAAGACGTTGTCCTGCTGGAGCAGCGAGGTGGTGCCGAGTTCGGGTCCCGTGTTCTTGGCAAAGGCCGGGAACTGCTCGAACACGGCTTCGACCGCCGCGCGTGGGTTCTGGTGGCCGAATTCGAGGCCCATCGCCCAGCCGCGCAGGTATTTTTCCAGGAAAGCCTTCTTGTCCGGGTCCTCCAGATCGGCGGCGCGCACGACGAAGGTGTTGGCCGGCAGCTTGGATTTCTGCACGCCCAGCCAGTAGTCGAACTTCAGGCCGGTGGCGATCCATTCGGCGCGCAGGCCCTCCCAGGACAGCGCCGCGTCGCCCTGGCCGCCGGCCAGCGCCGTGCCCCAGGTCGGCCAGCCGGCCTCGACATATTTCACCTTGCTGACGTCGACGCCCTGGGCGGCCAGCATCGGATCGGTGATGGCCTGCCAGGCGGCCGAGCCGAGCAGCATCGTCTTGCCCTCGAGGCCCCTGAGGTCCGTCATGCCCTCGCCCTTGCGGAAGGCGATCGAGAAGGTGTCGCGCGCGCCCATGTGGAACACGGACTTCAGCTTCATGCCGTTCTGGAGGGCGAAGGAGAACACGCCGGGCGACGGAAAGCCCATGTCGGCCTGGCCGACGTCGACGAACTTGACCGTCGCCGTGCCGTCCGACGGGCCGGGCTGCATGTCGGTGTCGAGGTCGCCGAAATAGCCTGCCTTCTTGGCCGCCCAGTAGGGATAGTCGTCGAGCACCTCGAGCGTGCCGCGCGGCGATATCCAGGTGAATTTTTCGTAGGGAGCCGCCTCGGCGCGGCCGAACAGGCCGGAAGTGCCGAGCGCGGTGGCGGTCAACATGCCGGTGCCGGTCACCTGCAGGAAATAGCGGCGGCTCATCCCGCCGGCAAAAGGTCTCGTCATGTCATTCTCCCATTGTCGTTGACGCTCGTGTTCTTGTCTTCTTCGCGCCGGTGGCTCCTGTCGCTCAGGCCTCCCAGCTCGCCCATTTCTTCCCGATCAGGAAGAACAGCACGTAGATCAGGATGCCGAGGATGGAGAGGATCAGCACCACGGCGAAGAACTGCGGCATCTGGATCATCGAGGAATAGGTGGTGAGGCGGTTGCCGAGACCGAAGCCGCCGCCCACCATCTCGGCGCCGACGGCCGTCAGCAGGCCGAAGATCGCGCCGATCATCAGCCCGACCAGGATCATCGGCAGCGCCATCGGCGCCCGTATCTTCCAGAAGATCTGCAAGGTGCTCGCGCCATAGGAGCGGGCCAGCGCGATCTTGGCGCTGTCGACGCGGCGGAAGCCGGTGGCGGCGTTGATCATCACCATCGGCCCGGCGGCCAGCGCCACGGCGATGATGCGCGGCGTGTAGCCGAAGCCGAAGCGCAGGATCAGCAGCGGCACCAGCGCCAGCATCGGCGTGGTGACGAGCAGCAGGATGTAGGGTGCGACGATCTTTTCGGCGAAGGGGAACTGGGTCACCACCGCCGCCAGGATGAGGCCGACGACTGCGCCGATGGCGAAGCCGGACAGCAGCTCCACCAGCGTGTAGCCGAGATGCGGCGCGATCAGCGGGAACTCGTCGAACAGCGCCCAGGCGATCAGGCTGGGCGGCGGCATGATGTATTGCGGCACTTCGAAGAAACGCAACGCGAACTCCAGCCCGCCGATGACGATCACCGCCACCGCGACGATGGCCGCGACCTCGCGGCCCGACTTCACGCCCGGCCCGCCGGAGAAGGCGGAAAGGTTGGTCAGGCTGACGTCCCGCCCGTCGCCCGCCTTGGCCTTGTGGAACTCCGGAATGGCGTCGCTGCTCACGATCGAGTCCCTCAAGCCGCGGTTTCGGCCGGCCGGCGCGCCTTGGTGCCGGTACGGCCGCCGACGATGTCCATCTTGATGGCGTTGGTGAGATCGAAGACCTCTTTGGTCGCCATGATCTCCATCGAGCGCGGCCGCGGGAACGGCACCGGATACTCCTTCGCCACCCGCCCCGGCCGCGGCGACAGCACGATCACCCGGTCGGACAGGAAGATCGCCTCCTCGATCGAATGGGTGATGAAGACGATGGTGGTGGGCGCGTCCAGCCAGATCTCCTCGACCAGCCGGTTCATCTCGTCGCGAGTGAAGCTGTCGAGCGCGCCGAACGGCTCGTCCATCAAGAGCACCGACGGCTTCAGCGACAGCGCCCGCACGATGGCGGCGCGCTGCTGCATGCCGCCGGACAGCTCGCGCGGGAATTTTCCGCCAAAGCCGTCGAGGCCGACGCGGTCGAGCAGATGCGCGATCCAGGCGCGGTCGGGCTTCTCGCCCTTGATCTCGAAGGGAAAATTGATGTTGGCGTCGAGATTGCGCCAGGGCAGCAAATTGGCTTCCTGGAAGACAAGACCGATGTCGGGATGCGGGCCGGTGATCGGCTTGCCGTCGAGCAGGATCTCGCCGTCCGAAAGGCCGTGCAGGCCGGACATCGACCACAGCAGCGTGGTCTTGCCGCAGCCGGACGGGCCTACGACCGAGACGATCTCGTTGGCGGCGACGTGGAGGGTGCAGCGGTCCAGCGCCAGCAGGTCGCCCGACGCCGTGTGGTAGATCTTGGTCGCTTCCCGCACGCCAAGCTTCGGGGTCTTTGCATCGCCCGTGTTCATCCGCCCCTCGGAGAATGCGCGACGACCTCATGGATCGTCCGTCCGCGAAAATCAGTGTGTAACTATCCTACTTGCCTGTCAAGGCGCCAACCGGCGCCGCGACGCGCACGGCCCCACGATATCTATTATCCGATTGATTTTGCGTCCCTATCCGTTCCTTGAAAAACATGTTACTTTCCTACATACTGATTGCGCAACGGCGCCATACGCTACCGTCCCTTCACGCCACCGCGACGTTCACGGCCGGACATGGTAGGGCTCGGCAACGGCGCGACACGCGCGGCAATGAACGAGGCGCACCGATGACCGAAGCTCAAGGCGATGTCCGGCGGAGCGCAAGCGACGCCGCGCCCGGCCACGCGCCGCGCATTCCCGACATCATCTCGCAGGTGAAGGATTCCTACGCCGATCTTCGACCGGCGGAGCGTCGCGTGGCGGACGTCGTGCTCGACGATGTGCAGTTCGCGGTCGACGCCTCCAACGCGGCGCTGGCCGCGCGGGCGCGCGTCAGCGAGCCGACGGTCACCCGCTTCTGCCGCGCCATCGGCTGCGACGGCGTGCGCGACTTCAAGCTGAAGCTGGCGCAGAGCCTGGTGGTCGGCTCGCTCTATCTCGCCAAGCCGCCGGCCACCGCCGGCAGCGATAACGGCATGCCGTTCTGGAGCGCCGTGTTCGGTGAGGCGCAGCGGGCGCTGCACGAGGTCGAGCGGCAGCTCGACCCGGCCGAGCTGCAGAAGGCGGCCGAGCTGATCGCCAGGGCGCGCCAGGTCGCGGTGTTCGGCCTCGGCGGCAGTTCCTCCGCATTGGCGCAGGAGACGCAGTACCGGCTGTTCCGCTACGGCGTCACCGTCAGCGCCCACAGCGACCCCTACCTCATGCGCATGACCGCCTCGACGCTGAAGCCGGGCGACCTCGTCATCGCCATCTCGGCCACCGGGCGCACGCGCGAGGTCATCGAGGCGGTCGAGCTGGCGAAACACTACCGCGCCTCCGCCATCGGCGTGACGGCGCCCGACACGGAGCTGGCGCGGGCCTGCGACGTCCGCCTGACCGCATCGATCCCCGAATATCCGGACACGCTGAAGCCGACGGCGTCGCGCTACGCCTTCCTGGCGATCGTCGACCTGATGGCGGTGGCCGCCGGCTACAAGCTCGACGCCCCGGCGCGCGAGACGCTGCGGCGCATCAAGTACACCATCCAGTTGCACCGCGCCGGCAAGGAGATGGAGCCGCTGGGGGATTGACGCACGCCGCCGGGAGAATGCCTACCGCACCCGCCGCCGCTCCGAGGCCGGCTGGAAGGCGATGCGCGCATGGTAGCGGCAATAGGGCCCGTTCTCGGCGCAGTCGTTGCCGCAGAAGTGGAAGCCTTCGGCCAGCGGATCGCCGATCGGCCATTTGCAGGTCCGCTCGTTGAGCTGGATGAGCTGCAGGTTGCGCGAGATCGGAACGACGACGTTCTCCTCGTTGCGGACGCGCTCGCGCACCAGCGGCTCGGCGTCGAACTGCGTCTGCAGGGCGGTGGCGCCGAACGAGGAGGGAGCGGGCCGCGGCGCGGGGGCCGGGCGCGGCGCCTTGACCGTCGGCTGCGCGGGCTTCTTCTGCCGCGGGGTGGCCGTCTGCGTGCGGCCGCGGCCCGACAGCTTCAGGCGGTGGACCTTGCCGATCACCGCGTTGCGGCTGACCCCGCCAAGCTGGGCTGCGATCTGGCTGGCGCTCAATCCCTCGGCCCATAGCTTTCGGAGGGTCTCGACACGCTCGTCCGTCCAAATCATGGTCTTGCTCCTGCGCCGCCCGTGCGGGCGTCCGAATCCGTCAACACCCCGGCCACCGCCGGGTCGACACCACATATATATGTGTGGGTAGGCCGCCGCACGAAATCTAGCTATCTCGTAGTCTTTAAGTACCGTATTGACTGACTCCGTGACAAGAGTCCGTCATGCAACACGAATCAGAAAATTGGGTTTTCCCCAACTTGCCGACAAGTTGGCGGAACGGCCGACTCCACTGCGGCCGACGTTTCCGTTGACTTCACGGCCGAAAACTCCAATATGCTCGGCGAGGCCGCCGTTTTGGCGGCTTTTTTGATTTCTTCGAGGACGCATGCCCATGAGCGGATCGGCGCTTTTCGAGACTTTCGCCCGCGCTCCCCTGTCGTTCGAGCGCGGCGAGGGATGCTGGCTGATCGACGAGCGCGGACAGCGATATCTCGACTTCGCCGGCGGCATCGCCGTCAACTCGCTGGGCCACAGCCACCCCGCTTTGGTAAGCGCGCTGACCGAGCAGGCGCAGAAGCTCTGGCACGTCTCCAATCTATACGAGATCCCGGGCCAGCGCCGGCTGGCCGAGCGGCTTGTGGCCAACAGCTTCGCCGACAAGGTGTTCTTCACCAATTCCGGCGCCGAGGCGCTGGAATGCGCCATCAAGACGGCGCGCCGCTACCAGTATGTCTCCGGCCATCCCGAGCGCTTCCGCACCATCACCTTCGAGGGCGCCTTCCACGGCCGGACGCTGGCGACCATCGCCGCCGGCGGCCAGGCGAAATATCTGGAAGGTTTCGGCCCCAAGGTGGACGGCTTCGATCAGGTTCCGTTCGGCGACATGGAAGCCCTGGAGAAGGCGATCGGGCCCGAAACGGCGGCGATCCTGATCGAGCCGGTGCAGGGTGAGGGTGGGGTGCGCGAGGTGCCGACAGCCATGCTGAAGCGCCTGCGCGAGCTGTGCGACCAGCACGGCCTGCTGCTCGTCTACGACGAGGTGCAGTGCGGCATCGGCCGGACCGGCAAGCTGTTCGCCTATGAGCGCGCCGGCGTCGCGCCCGATCTGATGGCGATCGCCAAGGGCATCGGCGGCGGTTTTCCGATGGGCGCCTGCCTGGCGACCGACGACGCGGCCTCCGGCATGACGCCCGGCGTGCACGGCACCACCTTCGGCGGCAATCCGCTCGCCATGGCGGTCGGCAACGCCGTGCTCGACGTGGTGCTGGCGGACGGTTTCCTCGACGAGGTCGCGCGCAAGGCGCTGCTGTTCAAGCAGGGGCTGGCCGGACTCGCCGACGAGTTCCCCGAGGTGATCGAGGAGGTGCGCGGCGCCGGCCTGCTGCTCGGCATCAAGTGCCGCCAGCCCAACGCCAAAGTGTCGGCGGCGCTGCGCGACGAGAAGCTGCTCACCGTCCCGGCGGGCGACAACGTCGTGCGCCTGCTGCCGCCGCTGATCGTCGGCGACGAGGAGATCCGAGACGCGCTCGGCCGCATCCGCGCCGCCGCCGCCCGGCTGTCCACGTCTGCCGCCGCGTGACGGGACGGCGCCCATGACCAGCGACATCAGGCATTTCACCGACCTGTCGGCCGTTCCGGCGGCGGAGCTGCGCTCCATGCTGACCGACGCCGGCGCCCGCAAGGCCGAGATCAAGGCCGGCCGCCGCTCGCGCCCGCTGGACGGCAAGGTGCTCGCCATGATCTTCGACAAGCCGTCGACGCGCACCCGCGTCTCCTTCGACGTCGGCATGCGCCAGCTCGGCGGCGAGACCATCATGCTGACCGGCACCGAGATGCAGCTCGGCCGCAGCGAGACCATCGCCGACACCGCAAAAGTGCTGTCGCGCTATGTCGACGCCATCATGATCCGCACCACCCAGCACGAGCGGCTGCTGGAGCTCACCGAGAACGCCACCGTGCCGGTGATCAACGGGCTGACCGACGACACCCATCCCTGCCAGCTCATGGCCGACATCATGACCTTCGAGGAGCATCGCGGCCCGGTCGCCGGCAAGACCTTTGCCTGGGTCGGGGACGGCAACAACGTGCTGCATTCGCTGCTGGAAGCCTCGGCCCGCTTCGACTTCAACCTGCGCATCGCCGTGCCGGAAGGCAGCGAACCGGCGGACCGATATGTCGACTGGAGCAAGGCCAATGGCGGCGACATCCGCCTGACCCGCTCGGCCGAGGAGGCGGTGGAGGACGCCGACTGCGTCGTCACCGACTGCTGGGTGTCGATGGGCCAGGAGCACCGCGCCCGCGGCCACAACGTGTTCCTGCCCTACCAGGTCAACGAGCGGCTGATGCAGCGGGCCAGGCCCGACGCGCTGTTCATGCACTGCCTGCCGGCGCATCGCGGCGAGGAGGTCACCGACGCGGTGATCGACGGGCCGCATTCGGTGGTGTTCGACGAGGCCGAGAACCGGCTGCACGCCCAGAAGGCGGTGCTCGCCTGGTGCCTGCGCGCTTGAACGGTCTCGCCGGCGCGCCTATCTCTGCGGCATCACCCCGAAAGTGAACGCAATGCCTGCGGCGGCCATGACCGGCACCGCATGGCCAAGGGATTTGGTGCGATGACGGACAAGCAGCGCAGGCTCGGCGAGATCGGCTTTGCCGGCGACGACGACGTGGTGCCCTTCGAGGTGGAGGCGCTCGACGTGCGCGGCCGCGTCGTCCAGCTCGGCGCCATGCTCGACCGGATTCTTGCCCGCCACGCCTATCCCGAGCCGGTGGCGCGGCTGGTCGCCGAGGCCTGCCTGGTCACCGTGCTGCTCGGCACGTCGCTGAAGTTCGACGGAAAATTCATCCTGCAGACGCGCAGCGACGGGCCGGTCGACATGGTCGTCGCCGACTTCGCGACGCCGTCGTCGCTGCGCGCCTATGCGCGTTTCGACGAGGAACGGCTGGCCGCGGCGATCGCCGCCGGCGAGGATGCGCCGGAAAAGCTGCTGGGTGCCGGCGTGCTGGCGCTCACCATCGACCAGGGCGACCACACGCAGCGCTACCAGGGCATCGTGGCCCTCGACGGCACCGGCCTACAGGAGGCGGCGAAGGCCTACTTCCGCCAGTCCGAGCAGATCCCGACCGACGTGAAGCTGTCGGTCGGCAAGCTGGTGCTGCCCGGCGAGGGCGGCAGCCGCGAGCATTGGCGGGCCGGCGGGCTGCTGGCGCAGTTTCTGCCGAAGTCGGCCGAGCGCAGGCACGCGCCGGACCTTCCCGGCGGCGACGGCGATCCGCTCGCTTCGCCGCAGGAAGTCGCGGACGCCGCCTGGCAGGAGCTGCTGGCGCTGGTCGCCACCGTGGAGCACGAGGAACTGCTCGACCCGAAGGTCGGATCCGAGCGGCTGCTCTACCGGCTCTTCAACGAGCACGGCGTGCGCGTCTTCGAGGGCACGGCGGTCGAGGACCGCTGCTCCTGCTCGGAAGAGCGCATCCGCGGCATCCTCGCCGGCTTCACCGCCGAGGAAATCGAGGAGTCCGTCGAGGACGGCGTGATCCGCGTCAACTGCGAGTTCTGCTCGAAGGGCTACGCGTTCCAGCCGTCGGAGTTTTCTTCGGCGGAGGCGTGAAGGCCCACCAAGCCGTCCGGGGCGTATCGCCCGCTACGACTGGGCGGCTTGGCACTCGCGCAGCTTCTCGAAGGCTGCGTGGGTGCCGGTGAGATTCAGGACGAGCGAGTGCGGCATTGCCGCCCGGGCCGGACGGCTTGGCATGCCCGGTATTTGACGAGAAGTGTAATTCACCCGCTCAATCACCGTTAAGCTTGACGCGAGTGAGCGCTTTCGCTGGCGCAAACCTTTGATATCGTTTGTGCTTCTCATCAACGGAGCACTTCGATGCCTGTTGCCCGTCTCGCCGCCCTGGCCGGCCTCGCCGCGGCCGCCGCGTTCCTCGCCGCCCCTGCCAATGCGCTGACGATGCAGGAATGCAGCGCCAAGTACAACGCCGCAAAGGAAGCTGGTACGCTCGGCGACGTGAAATGGAACGATTTCCGCAAGTCCCAATGCGGGTCGGACGACGAGGCGGCAATCGCTCCGCCAGTCGAGAACAAGCTGAAGACTTCCAGCGTAAAGCCCGCCGCTGCCGCCGCCATGCAAGAGGCCAAGGGCCTGACGATGACCGAGTGCAGCACCAAGTACAAGGGCGCGCAGGAAGCCGGCGTGACGGGGTTGAAATGGAACGATTTCCGCAAGGCCGAATGCGGCCCCGGATCCGATCCGGTAGCGCTCAGCACCGACGGCGCGGCGGAGCCGGCCCCGGTCAACTTCGCGGCCCCGCGCGGCGTGACCTTCCCGCGCGGCGTCCCGGCAAAATATGCTGGCGAGACGCCGGCAAAGGCACGGATGCGTACCTGCCTCGACGCATACTACGCCAACAAGACCAACGACACGCTCGGCGGTCTGAAATGGGTGCAGAAGGGCGGCGGCTACTACAGCCTCTGCAACACCAGGCTGAAGGGGTGACGCCACCCGGCGCCGGCGCGGCTTCCTCGAAGCGCAAGCCTTGCAGGACGTCGACGCAGTGCCTTCGATCGAACTCGGCGTGTTCGAGCGTCAGAAACCCTGACGCGTTCGCAGGCTTGGCTCAGGGGACAGTTTACTTTCTTTCGGCAGAAAGCCGCAGCGGTTCAGAAGTCGCGCGGGCCGAAAAAAGTAAACTGTCCCCGGCGCTTATTCCTCAATTCACCGTGCGCCTCCCATCCGGGAGGTCGAGCGAAAAAGCCGGAATGGCGACGTCGAACGTGTCGCCGCGCGCGTTGCGCATGGTGTAGCGGCCGACCATGATGCCGGACGGCGTCGAGAGCGGGCAACCCGACATGTACTGGTAGCTGTCGCCCGGATCGAGCTCCGGCTGCTCGCCGACCACGCCCGGCCCGCGCACTTCCTCGACGCGGCCGGTTCCGTCGGTGATGTGCCAGTAGCGCGACAGGAGCTTCACGTGCTCGTCCGACTGGTTGTCGATGGTGACGCGGTAGCCCCAGACGTAGCGGCCCGCCTCGGGGTCGGAGCGGTCGGCCAGGTAGAAGGGCTCGACGCTCACTTCGATGTCGTGCGTCATGGTCCGGTACATGATGCGCTCCATAACGCCGTCAGGATCAACCTTGAAGACGGCGAGGTCAACCCGTCCTTTGGGTCCGGGAGGCCTATGCCGCCGCCTTCAGCGCCCGCTCGATGTCGGTCACAAGGTCGCCGGCATCCTCCAGCCCGACCGACAGCCTGACCGTGCCGGGGCCGATGCCGAGCTCGGCCCGCGCCTCGTCGGTTAGGTTCTTGTGCGTGGTCGTCGCCGGGTGCGTGATCAGGCTCTTGGCGTCGCCGAGATTGTTGGAGATCAGCACGATCTTCAGCGCGTTCTGGAAGGCGAAGGCCGCCTTCTTGCCGCCCTTCAGCTCGATGCAGATCAAAGTGGAGCCGCCGCTCATCTGCCGCTTCACCACGTCGGCCTGCGGATGGTCGGCGCGGCCGGGATAGATGACCCGGGCGATTTCCGGGCGCTCCGCCAGGAAGTCGGCGATCTTTGCGGCGCTCTCGGTCTGCTGGCGCACCCTGAGCGGCAGCGTCTCCAGCCCCTTCAACAGCGTCCAGGCGTTGAACGGCGACAGGCTGGGGCCCGTATGGCGGAAATAGTCGTGAAGGTTCTCGTCGATCCACTTCTTGTCGGAGAGGATGACGCCGCCGAGGCAGCGGCCCTGCCCGTCTATGTGCTTGGTGGCGGAATAGACGACGACATGCGCGCCGAGCTGCAGCGGCTTCTGCTGCAGCGGCGTGGCGAACACGTTGTCGACCACCAGCCGCGCGCCGATCTCGTTGGCGAGCTTCGCCACCGCGGCGATGTCGATCACCTCCAGCGTCGGATTGGTCGGGCTTTCCAGGAAGAACAGCTTTGTGTTCGGCCGCACCGCCTTGTGCCAGTTGGCGATGTCCGTGCCGTCGACCAGCGTCGCCTCGATGCCGTAGCGCGGCGCCAGCGTCTCCACCACCCAGCGGCACGAGCCGAACAGCGCGCGCGCCGCCACGATGTGGTCGCCGGCGCGAAGGCCGCACAGGATCGCCGAGGTGACGGCGGCCATGCCCGACGAGGTGGCGCGCGCGTCCTCGGCGCCTTCCAGCGCGCACATGCGCTTCTCGAACATGTCGACGGTGGGATTGGCGTAGCGCGAATAGATGAAGCCCGGCGTCTCGCCCTTGAAGCGGGCTTCGGCGGCTTCGGCGCTTTCGTAGACATAACCCTGGGTGAGAAAGATCGCCTCCGACGTCTCGCCGTGGTCGGAGCGCAGCGTGCCCCCGTGGACGAGGCTCGTCGCCGGCTTCCAGTCGCGTTCAGCGTCATGCGTCATGGGCGTTCCCCAAAAAACAAAAAACCGGCCGCGACGTCGCAACCGGTCCATATGGCCTTGGCGGCCCGACGGTCCTTTAGCGACTTGTTTAACGTGGCTGCAAGCCGACCGGCCAAATCACCACGGGATAAACCTCCCCATAAACCCGCCACACGCTTGCGTCAATCATGCGGTTGGCTAAAGCAGGATGTCCAACCGGAGCCGGCCGTGCGCGAAGAGGGAATATTAGCCGATCACCAGATCGCAGCCTTGTTCCACGGCGGCGCTCTGGCCGCCGCCCGGCCGCTCGACGCCGACCAGATCCAGCCGGCCAGCCTCGACCTGCGCCTCGGCGAAAAAGCCTACCGCGTGCGCGCCAGCTTCCTGCCGGGGCGCGAGCATCGCGTCGCCGACAAGCTCGCCCGGCTGAAGCTGCACGAGATCGACCTCAGCAACGGGGCGGTCCTGGAGACCGGCTGCGTCTACATCGTGCCGCTGCTGGAGAGCCTGAAGCTGCCCGCCGACGTCGCGGCCTCCGCCAACCCGAAGAGTTCGACCGGCCGCCTCGACATCTTCACCCGGGTGATGACCGATTTCGGCCAGGAGTTCGACAAGATCGCCACCGGCTATGCCGGGCCGCTGTGGCTGGAGGTCAGCCCGCGCACCTTCCCGATCGTCGTGCGCGCCGGCTCGCGCCTGTCGCAGATCCGCTTCCGCAAGGGCAATGCGGTGATCGGCGAGTTCTCGCTGCAGATGCTGCACGACACCGAGACGCTGGTCGCCGCCGAGGAGCCGAACATTTCGGGCAGCGGCATCGCGCTGTCCATCGACCTGATGGGCGACGCGAACGGCCTGGTCGGCTATCGCGGCAAGCACCACACCGGCATCGTCGACGTCGACAAGCGCGCCGCCCACGATGTGTTCGACTTCTGGGAGCCGCTCTACCGCCGCGGCGAGCCGGGCGAGCTGGTGCTCGACCCCGACGAGTTCTACATCCTGGTCAGCCGCGAGGCCGTGCACGTGCCGCCGTCCTACGCCGCCGAGATGACGCCGTTCGACCCGCTGGTCGGCGAGTTCCGCGTCCACTATGCCGGCTTCTTCGACCCCGGCTTCGGCCATTCGGCGGCCGGCGGCACTGGCAGCCGCGCCGTGCTGGAGGTGCGCAGCCACGAGGTGCCCTTCATCCTCGAGCACGGCCAGGTGGTCGGCCGGCTGGTCTACGAGCACATGCTGTCGCGGCCGAAGACGCTCTACGGCACCGACCTCGGCTCCAACTACCAGGCGCAGGGCCTGAAGCTGTCGAAGCATTTTCGCTGAGCGGGGCGTGGCGCAGGGGACAGCCATTGGTTTCCGGAGGGCGACCGGGCGGCAAAGCGTTCGATCGCGCAATGCCCTGTAGCTCGGAGTACGCTCCCCAGTTCTGCGCCGCCGGCACTCTCCGCCACCGGTACGGCATGGATCCTAGGGTCTTCGCCTCCGCTGCGCTCCGGCTCCGCCCTAGGATGACGAATGCATTGATATTGTTGGCTAATCGCCAAGGTTGAAGATTTGCGGAAACGCTCCTCTCTTCGTCATCCTATGGCGGAGCAGGCCGAAGGCCGTCGCGCAGACCATAGGATCCATGCCGGAACGCCAGCGAAGTGCTCCGGCGGTGCGGAAGTCCCACATCCTTGAGCAAAGCCGGGTGGTCGGTTAGCTGGTCTAAGAGCATATGCTGACCCCGCCAAAGGCGCTACGGCACCGACCTCGGCTCCAAATCAGCGAAACATCGCATCCTTCGCCGAGCCCAGACATGCATAGAAACCGCCGATGAACATCAGCTCCCGCACGGTGTGGTGCGATCTGCCCCAATGGCGATAGCTTTTCTTCGCATCGAGGTCTTTCGAATCCCGAAGCAGCCCAGGCATCATGCTGCGCGTGCATCCGAGAACATGGGCGCGGGCGGAATCGATGCCGCAGGCCTTGCTTCCCGCGTTGAGGTCAGCCACCCGAAGACGACCGGTCTGCTGATCGGCATTGCGCAGCAGAAACCGGACTTGCCCGCTCGAATAGCCTTGGCCCGACAGGTATTGGCTGAGTTGGGCGCGCCCCGCCTTGTAGGAAACCTTGCTGCACTGGGCGGCCCCGGATGCATTGACCGCAGAAGCGAGCAGCGTGCTCAGCACGACGCCGAAGATCGTCAAGCTTCTTGCCATAGCCTTCCCCCGCAATGCCGCCGCTATCGTCCTTGTTCGTATACCGTCCGCAACTCCCGCAGCTCCGCGCGCAACGCCTTGAGCTCGGCAAGAATGCTCTCCTGGTCGTCTTGCAGCGCCTGGCGCTCGGCGGTTTCCACCGCCTCGTGCTCGGCCTCCATGGCCGAGACGATGACGCCAATGAACAGGTTGAGCACGGTGAAGGAGGTGGCGACGATGAAGGGGATGAAGAACAGCCAGGCATAGGGATGGACCTCCATCACCGGCCGCACCACGCCGTCCGACCATCCTTCCAGCGTCATCACCTGGAACAGCGTGAACAGCGATTCGCCGACGTCGCCGAACAGCTGCGGGAACTGCGGGCCGTAGAGTTTCGTCGCCATCACCGCGAAGACGTAGAAGACCAGGCCGAGCAAGAGCACGATCGAGCCCATGCCGGGCAGCGCGGCGATGAAGCCGGTGACCACGCGCCTGAGCGACGGCACGATGCTGATCAGCCTGAGCACGCGCAGGATGCGCAGCGCCCGCAGCACCGACAGGCCGCCGGTCGCCGGCAGGAGCGCGATGCCGACGACGAACAGGTCGAAGATGCGCCAGGGATCGCGGAAGAAACCGGCGCGGTAGACGATGGCGCGCGCCGCCAGCTCCGCGACGAAGATCGCCAGGATCACCCGGTCGATGGCCGCCAGCAGCCCGCCGAAGCGCTCGACGGCAGCCGGCCACGTCTCCAGCCCGAGCGTCACGGCGTTGAGCAGGATCAGCGCCGTGATGGCGAGCTCGAAGCGGCGGGATTCGATCAGGGACTTCAGCGCGTTCATACAATCCTCGACGGTGTCGGAGCGCCGCAGATGTGGCGAGCGGCGGCTGCCGCGTCAAGCGCCGATCTCCGGCGCTGCGCAGAAAGGCGGCGGCGCGCGTCGTGGGAAGGAACAGGCAAGCTCGCCACGGGGCGATCGCATGAAGAATACCCCCACCCTGTGCAACCGATCAGATGCTTGACATTATGGACCGGGCACATGGTTGACACTTTGGCTGCCGGCGTTTGGTGTATGGGTGTTGGTTTGCTTCGGCCTCGGTGGCCCGAAGCGGCGGAATTTTCCG
>JAESFZ010000006.1_pt1 | contig 145552 bp, 131 predicted proteins | sample 9269561 | NCBI WGS metagenome assembly JAESFZ01 (sample SAMN14515552, study PRJNA621657) | algae metagenome | isolation source: Tildeniella nuda ZEHNDER 1965/U140 and co-occurring heterotrophs from wet... | place: Switzerland: Stansstaad, Zurih | collected 1965-01-01 | reverse complement strand
CGGAACGCCGCCATGTCGAAGCACGATTTCGAACTTTCCGAATTCCAGGACCGCCGCCGCCGCGTCCACGACGCGATCGCCGCGGCGGGGCTCGACTGGTTCGTCGCTTTCCATCCGGTCACGATCCATTGGCTGACCGGCTCCGACGCCAAAAGCTATCAGGAATTCCAGTGCCTGTTCGTGCCGGCCAAGCCGGGACCGTTGACGGTGCTGACCCGCGAAGGCGAAGTGAACGAATTCCGCGACGACGCCCATGTCGATACGATCGTCGGCTGGGGCGGGGGGATCGTCGAAGATCCGATTCCGCGTTTCGCCGCACTCGCCGAAAAGCTCGGCCTGCTGCGCGGTCGCGTGGGCATCGAGGTGCCCGGCTATTACCTCCACCCGCATCATTATCTGCAGCTGCGCGACGTGCTGGGGAGCGCCTTGGTCGCCGAGCCGTCGAACCTCGTTCACGATTTGAAGATCGTCAAATCGCCGGCCGAGTTCGCCTATATCAAGCGGGCGACGCGTTATGCCGACGACGCGATGGATGTGTTCCGGCGCGAATTGAAGGCCGGCCGCAGCGAACTCGCCGTCGCGGGCAAGATCCTGGACGCGTTGCTGTCGGCGGGCAGCGGGATCGCCGCCAGCCCGATCAATCTCGTCTCGGGCGAGCGTTCGGGCTTCAGCCATGGCGCGCCGACCGAACGCGTGATGCGGAACGGCGATTTCGGCAGCGTCGAATACGGCGCCACGTGCCGGCGCTATACGGCGACGATCGGCCGGCAATTCGTGCTCGGCACGCCCACGCCGCGCATGCTTGAGATCTACGATGTCGTGCGCCGCGCGTCGGATGCGTGCATCGGCGCGATCCGGGACGGCGTGCCGGCGGTCGTGCCGCATGAAGCGGCGCGCCAGGTGATCGTTGCCGCCGGAATGGAGCGGGGCCGCGTCCATACCAGCGGCTATGGCTTGGCGCCGGGCTTCCCGCCGAGCTGGGGCGAGCCGCTGCATATGCTCGACAAGAGCGATTACGTGCTGAAAGCCGGCATGGTCGTGACGATCGAGCCGCCGGTGTTCCTGGGCGACGAGTTTCTCGGCGCCCGGATCATCGACAACGTCCTGGTCACGAAAGACGGCTGCGAATTGCTGTCGCGCAGTTCGCGCGATCTGATCCGGGTCGGCACGTCGTCCTAGATCGCGGCGATCTTTTCGCGCTTGCCCGACCGGATCGAGCTATAGGCCGCTTCGATCATCGCCAACGCCCGAATGCCGTCGTCGAGCCCAACCGGGGGCGTTGTCTTGGCGCGCAGCGCCTGCGCGAAGGCGATGGCGTTCTGGTGATGGAACTGGCCGCGCTTGAATTGCGGGATCAGATCGCTGATGCGCCATTCGCGTGTCGGCAGATCGCGACGGAAGGTTTTGAGGAAGCCCGACGGCGTGATGTCGCGCGAGGCGAGGTCCACGCCCGAAACGATCGCCGTCCCTTCGGTGCCGAAAATCTCGATCGAGGAATCGGCCGCCGCGAAGGCGAAGCTCGACGCGATTTCGGCGATCAGGCCGTTCGTCCAGGAGAACGTCGCGATCGCCTGATCCTCGACTTTCAATCCCAATGCGGACGACGCACTGGCGACGACGCTGTCCGCCAGGCCGAAGGTCCAGCACAGGAAATCCGCGGCGTGAACGCCTTCGTCGAGCAGCGCGCCGCCGCCGGAATTCGCGGGGTCCACGTACCAGCGCTGCCCGAACTCGGGATCGAGGCCGTAGAAATGGCCGTGCCGGATGCGCACCATGCCGATGCGCCCAAGCTCGCCCGAGGCGACGAGGCGGCGCAACTCGTGCGACACCGGGTCGAAGCGCTTGGGGAAGCTCTGCATGAAGGCGATGCCGGAGTCGCGCACCGACGCGGCGATTTTCTTGGCGTCGGCCAAGTCGCGGGCGATCGGTTTCTCGCACAGCACGGCTTTGCCGCGCGCGGCGGCCGCTTCGATCAACGGAACGTGTTTCACCGTTTCGCTGCACACCGCGACGGCGTCGGCGCCGTCGATCGCTTTGGCGAGATCGGGTTCGAACGCCACGCCGAAACGCGTCGCGGCTTCGCGCCCGCGCGCTGCGTCGTCGTCCCAAATCGCGCGGACCGTAACGTCTTTCTCGGCCAGAAAGGCTTCGGCCCAGAAATTCGCGTGATAATGCGCGAAGCTGAGGATGGCGATGCGGATCATGGCTGTTCGACTTCCGTGGCGGCACCGCCCTGGGCGGCGGAACGCTCGATCGCTTCCGCGATCAGCAATCCCGCCAGCGCGTCGCGCGCGGTGGTTTCTTTCGGCTTGGTGGCCGACAATCCGTCGAGCCAGCGCTGATGGTGACGCTGTCCGAGCGGCGGCGTGGGTAGGGCGGGCGTTTCCCACGCGGTCGCCCCTTTGCGGCGCAGGCGTAGCGCGCCCGCGACGCCGCGCAATTGGATCGTGCCGTCGGTGCCGTAGATTTCCATGCCGAAGCGATCCGTGCCCGCCGCTTCGATCATCGACATGTCGTGCGATGCGGCCACGCCATTGGCGAAGCGATAGGTTGCCCAGGCGCTGTCGGGGTTCTCGACCGTCACGACGCGCCCGTCGGCCAAAAGCCGTTCGGGGCGCAAGATCGCCGTCGTGGCATTGAGCGACGCGACGGGGCCGAAGAGTTGGGTCAGCAGGTCGATGCCGTGCACGCCAAGCTGCAGCACCACGCCGCCGCCCACGCGCGATTTCTTGAAGAACCAATCGCCCCAATCGGGGCCGGGTGTGGCGTTGCGCATGCGCGCACTGGTCGGCGTGCCGATTTCGCCCGCCGCGATCAATTCGCGCGCGGCGGCGAACTCTTCGAAATAGCGATGCATGAAGCTGACTTGCAGATCGACCTTTGCGGCCTGTGCCGCCGCGATCATCCGCCGGCAGGCGGCGGCGTCGGGCGCCATCGGCTTTTGCACCAGGATCGCCTTGCCCGCTTCGATCGCTTTCAGGCAGATCGCCTCGTGCGTGTCGTCGGGCGAGGCGACGACGATGGCCGCGATATCGCCGCGCGCCAGCGTCGCATCGAGATCGCTTGTGCCGGCCGGAATGCCCCGCTGGGCGGCGAAAGCCGCCGCCTTGGCGGGGTCGCGCCCGACGACGACCCGGATATCGGCATCCGGTATCGTCGCGAGCGCGTCCAGGTGATAACCGGCGATGAAGCCGGTGCCGACGAAAGCGATCCCGATGCGCGCCATCGTGGTTAGGCCTTCCAGCGCCCGGCGCGCTTGACCAACGCGGCGTCGGCCGCCGCAACCGGATCGGTGAAGGTGTAGTCGAGCGGCGAGCGGGTGTTCCGCAGACGGCCCGAGGCGACGAGATAGGCGCCCAGCGCGTCCATATCGGCGACATAGGCGTCGTCGAAGGCGGGGTTGAAGTCGTAATCGCCCCAGACCGCTTCGACCAGCGCCTTGTCTTGGCGGGTCTTCTGCGCGACGAGATCGATCACTTCCGCGCGGTTGGCGGGGTTGGCGACGTATTTTTGGCCGCGCACCAGAATGGCCATCAGCGTGCGCGTGGCGATCGGGTTCTTGCGCACGAAGGCTTCGCTCGCCACGAACAGCGAGCGCGTGGCCGAGACCTGCACCTTGGCGCCCTTGTTGGCCGCGAAGCCGCTGGTCGTACCCGAATGCAGCATCGTCGTGTTGCCCAGACGCAGCGCGTTATGCGCCCAAGGCTGCCAGCACAGCAGCGCTTGGATGTTGTTGTTGGTGAGGCCCGCGAGCTGCTCGGGCGGGGGCATGTTGACGATCTGGAGTTTCGATTCGTCGAGCTTGTAGTGCTTGGCGAGGATATGCAGCGTCGCCGAGGCGGTCGAACCCGCCAGCAGGCCGATGCGGATCTTGTAGAGATCCTCCGGCTTCGTCACGTTCGCGTCGTTGCGCACGATCAGCTGCTCGGCCTGCGTGGCGATGCAGTTGGTGCCCAGCACCACGGCCGGCACGCCCGAATTCGCCATGGAGATCGGCGGCAGATTGCCCGGCGTCCAAAGCTGGATCTGATCGGCGATCAGCGCTTCGCCGGCCAAAGCACCGCTGGTGAAGCTGGGGGTCGCGATATCGGTGAAGCCTGCGTCGCGCAGCCAGCCTTTTTCCATCGCCACGATATGCGGTGCGAACACCGGGTCGAGGCCGAAGCCGATGCCAAGCTTGCTCACCTCGGGCTTGGCTTGCGCGTGCACGAAAGCGGGTGCGGCGAGCGTCGCGGCGGCGGTCGTCAGGAATGTGCGTCGTTTCATGGTCTAGCCTCCCTTTATTGGTTAAAGCGCGTGCCAGCGGCCGATCGTCCGGCCGATCAGCCGGGCGAGCTGGCGATCGGCGATCAGATTGACGATGCCGATCAGGAAAATGCCGAAGATGGAAACGCCGAGCTGGCCGAGCTGGCGCGCTTCCATGACGAGATGGCCCATGCCGCGTTCGGCGGCGATCAGCTCCGCCGCGACCAGCACGCCGAAGCCGAGACCGAAGCCGATGCGCAAGCCCGTGGCGATGTCGGGCATCGCGGCGGGGATCGCGACCTTCACCAGCAATCGCACGCCGTCGACGTCCATGGTGCGCGCGGCGCGCAGGATGACGGGCGGGATCGACGCCATGCCGCGCGCGGTGGCGGTGAACACGGGGAAGAACACGCCGATGACGATGACGAAAATCTTCGACGGTTCGCCCAGGCCGAACCAGACGATCGCGATGGGAATCCAGGCGAGCGGCGGGATCGGGCGCAAGATCTCGATGAACGGCCGCGCGACGAGCGCAACAGGCCGATACCAGCCGGCGGCGATGCCCAGCGCGATGGCCGCCCCCGCACCGATGCCGAACCCGGCGACGACGCGCCACAAGCTCCACGCGACATGTTCGACCAGTTCGCCCGGCGGCAGATGGGCGATCGCCGCCAGTATCGCTTGGCTGGGGGCGGGCATGATCGACGGGTCGCGCCAGCCGAACCGCGCGGCGGCTTCCCACAGCGCCAGGAAGAACGCGATGCCGAACCAGCCCGCATGCCGGGCGAAGTAACCATGGTCGCGGGTCATTTGGATTGCCCCTCGACCCGCGCCTGCCAGGGGATCAGCCACGCTTCCAGCTTCGCCATCGCCGTGGTGATGGCCAAGCCGAACGCGCCGATGCACAGCATGCCGACCATCGTGATGTCGGTGCGATAGAAGGTGCGCGCTTCCATGATCAGCGAGCCGAGACCGCGGATCGTGCCGATCATCTCCGCACCCACGATCACCATGAAGCCCACGCCCAGCGCCACGCGCGCGCCCGACATCAAGCGCGGGGCGGCGGCGGGCAGGATCACGCGGCGGAAAATCTCGGCTTGCGGCGTGTCCATCGTGCGTGCCGCACGGATCAGTACCGGATCGACGAGCTTCACCGCACCGATCGTCGCCGACAGCATCACCCAGAAACAGCCATAGCCGATCAGGAAGATCTTCGACGCCTCGCCCGTGCCGAACCACACGAGGGCGAGCGGCAACAGGCTAAGCGTGGCGATCGATCGGCAGAAAGCGACCAGCGGCGCCGTCGCGCGGTCGAGCAGCGGATACGAGCCGATCAGAATGCCGAGCGGAATCGCCAGCGCAACGGCCAGGATATGGCCCGCGAGGATGCGTGCGACGGTGATGCCCGCATGCGTCCACAAGGTGATGCCTTGCGGAAAGCCGCGTGTGGCGAGATCGACGAAGCTTTCGGCGAGACGGCTGGGCGGCGGGAATTGAATCGGGCGCAGCCAGCCTTGATCGGCGGCGAATTCCCAGATTCCCAGGAACGTCGCGAGGACGGCGGCGGGAACGAGCCAGGCTTGCGCCCGGGGGCTCAAACCTGGCCTCCATGCAGATGCGACCAGATTTCGTCGTAGAGCGCGACGAGCGTGGGATCGCTGCGCCGGCGCGGGCGCGGCAGGTCGATGCGCCGTTCCAGCACGAAACGGCCGGGGCGGGGCGCCATCACCAGCACGCGATCGGCCAGGATCAAACCTTCCCAGATCGAGTGCGTGACGAACACGACCGTCTTACGCCGCTGCGCCCAGACGCGCAGCAGCTCGTCCTGCATTTCGTTGCGCGTGATTTCGTCGAGCGCGCCGAAGGGTTCGTCCATCAGCAGAATTTCGGGATCGAGTGCGAGTGCACGCGCAATCGCCACGCGCTGCTGCATGCCGCCCGACAGCTCGAACGGATATTTGTCGGCGGCGGCGGCAAGGCCGACAAGGGCGAGGAGTTCCAGCGCCAGCGCGTCCGCCGCGTCTTTCTTCATGCCGCGATTGACGGCGGCGAAGGCGATGTTCGCCTTGGCGGTGAGCCACGGGAACAAGGCCCCTTGCTGGAACACCATGCCCTTGCCCGCACCGGGCCCGGTCACCTTCTTGCCGCCCACGCGCAATTCGCCCCCCGACGGCGTTTCAAGGCCCGCGATCAGATTGAGCAGCGTGGTCTTGCCGCAGCCGCTGCGGCCGAGCAGCACGACGAACTCGTTATCGGCGATCGACAGGTCGACCTCGCCCAGCACCGGCGCGCCCGAATCGTTCGCGAAAACTTTCGAGAGTTTGGATATCTCGATCATCGCGGCGTTCCCGTCATCTCGACGAAAATCGGGCTCGACCATGCGATCCCGCCATCCCATTGGCGCACGCGGAACCAATAGGCGTTCCAGCCCGGCTTCATGGCACTGTCGCGGAATTCGCCGCGCCACGATGCCGGCCCCAAATCCTTGGGCAAGAAGCGCAGCTCGAGTTCGCGATTTGGGATCTCGTCGGCGAAAGTGGCGGGGCCTTGGCGCAAGCGCGACACGGGCACGGCGACGGAGATTTGCGGCGTATCGATCGCTAGCGTCGCGTCGTCGGGGGCGGCGAGCGTGGCGGTGATGCCGTCCCAATCGCCGCCGGTGGCCGAGCGCCACGCGATCTTGCGCGGCTCGACGCCGACAATGCCTTCGTCGGGCGTATCGAGCGCATAGCCTTGCGGATCGGCGAAGGTACCGGCCGACAGCGTCGCCGCACCGTCCCAAACCATCCGCGCGCGCGAGAAATTGCCCGGCGCCGTGGCGCCGCGCCAGGCGATGCGCAAACGGTCGGACAATTCCGCGTTCTTGGCGTGCGGTTCGATGTGGTGGACGATCTCCGTCCCCCGGAAAATATCGATTGCTTCGATCGGCGCGGTGCCGTCGATCTCGATCGACAGCAGCGGCGGGCGCGGGGCCTGAAACTCCGCACCCATCTTCTGCCCGTCGGCGGAAAAGCGCAGCACGATGCGTGCGCCATTGGTCGCGTAGCAATTGCGCGCGTGAAGGGCGGCGAGCAGCGATTTGCGGTCGAGGGCGGGTACAGCCGCCGCGACCAAACCGCCGCGCACATTGCGCACCGCTTGATGGCCGGGATGGCTCGCACCCGGCCGGCCGTCCACGCCGTCGCTGCCGGCGGTCACGCCCATGCGATAGCCGCGGCGCAGCGCTTCCAGCACGAACCATTCCGACGTCGCATGCGTCGAATGGATTTCGATCAGGCGTTCGACCGACGGTTCGTGGCGCGACAAATCCGTCGTGCGCCCGCCGACATGCAGGCCGATGACGACGTCGCTGCCGCGATATTTGGCATGAAAATCCTCGGCGAGCGGCAGATCGCTCGCAATATCGGATTTGTCGTCGACATATTCGTGGCTGCAGCGCGTGATCTGCGCCGTGTCGCCGGGGAAGAACAGATTGCGGTCGCCGCCGCGCGCCGTGTCGGCCGACCATTCGAGGCCGAGCAACGCGACGAACCGGCCGGGATCGTTATAGGCGGCGGTGACGGTTTCCGTCTCCGTCCATTCCGGCCCGGTCACCAGGAAGCAATTCGCCTGATGGCTGGCGAAATCGATCCGGGCGAAATCGCGGGCGTGACGGAAGAAGGCGTCGACCGTGCGCGCCCCGCAACCGACCAGCGACTGGGCGTGGATATCGCCCCAGAAAATGCGCGTCGCCGGTGCCGTCGCGTGAACGCGAATGGGATTGGAAACCGCGCGGCCAAGCGCGCCGATCAATTCCAAGCGATGCAGGCCGGGTGTGTCGATCGTCGCGCGCCAACGGCGAATGCCGGGCAGGTCGGGCAAAGCGTCGAGCTTCGCGCCCGACGGGGCGGGGCGTTCGGCGAACTCGGCCGGATTGCCCCATTCGTCGGCGATGCGATAGACGAGTTCGAAGCATTCGCCCGCGACGGTCTCGCTCGGCGCGATCAATTCGCCGACCGCCGCACGCGCGGCGATCACCTCGACGTTCAGCACGTCGATCTCGATCCATTCCGCCTTCGCCGGGCGCACGCGCACCGACAAGGGCGATTGCTCTTCGATGAAGGTCTGCGCGCGGCCTTTGGTGGCGACCGTCAGCACGGCGCCGGCGGGCAAGCCGTCGGGAAACTCGATCTCGAAAACGTGATCGAAGGGATGCCAATCGATCGAGCGGCGCGTGCGCCAGCGATGCGGCCGCGCGGGTTCCACCTTCACGGTGGTGAAACCGGGCTTGCCCGGCTTGTCGGTTTGCGGCGTGTCCCAATCGCTGGGCCAGCGGCGGATCAACGCGACGGCACCGCCCGGCGCCAAACCGTTCGGGCCGGCCGAGTAGGTGACGGTCCATTCGCCGGACATGCCCGCGACGACCGGGGCGGGTCCGGAGAGCGCGACAGTACCGTGCGCGCCGTCGCGCGCCTGGGCGATCGGCAGGCCGCTCATCGCAGATCCAACCGATAGCGATAGACGTCGCCGCGCATCACCGCGCGGCGGAATTCGCCGATGCGCCCGTCGGGCAGGAAGGTGCGACGCTCGATCTGGAAGACCGGCGCGCCGGTCTTGATGCCGAGCTGGCGCGCATCGAACGCGTTGCAGATCGCGGGTTCGATGAATTCCTCCGCGCGCACCAGCGAGACGCCGTATTCGTCGCGCAGAATGTCGACGAGATGGCGTTCGGTCAGATTGTGCTTGGCGAGGCCCGGGAACAACGCGGCGGGCAACGCGCTGGTTTGCAGCGTGACCGGCACGCCGCCCGCGAAACGCAGACGGCGCAGCATCACGACGCTGCGATCGTGGCCCAGCGCCAAGGCTTTGGCGAGCACCGGGTCGGCCTTGCGCACGACGCAATCCAGCACATGGGCGCCAGGATCGAGCGGCGGGCCTTCGACGCGGAACTGCGAATAGGAGCCGACGACGCTGCCTTCGAATTTCGGCCGGCGCAGGAACGAGCCGCGGCCGGGATGGCGTTCGATCAATCCGTCGCGCGCCAATTCGGCCAGGGCTTGACGGATCGTGCCGCGGCTTACACCGTAGTGCTCGCAAAGGGCGGCCTCGGGCGGTAGCTCGGCGCCCGAGCCGAATTTGCCCGACGTCAGTTGCAGCACGAGGTTCTCGTGGATCTGGATATGCATCGGCACGCGATCGCCGCGCACGAAGGGTGCGAGCACGACGGGGCCGGTTTCCGGCCCGTCATGCTGCTGGGTTTCGCCGACAAGGCCGGACGCGTCCGTTTTAAGCATCTTTACTCTCCATAATGTTTAGACATATGATCATTTAAACATCCAGTCAAGAACGATGCAGGGAAGGGAGCTTGGAAAATGTCGGCCGAAGCGAAATTGAAGGCGTTGGGAATCGTGCTGCCGGAGACGGCGGTGCCGGTGGCGACCTATGTCCCGTTCCGTCTGCACGGCGATACGCTTTATCTGTCGGGCCAAGGCCCGCGCCGCAAGGAAGGCGGCTACGAGCTTGGGATCGTCGGCAAGGACGTGACGGTCGAAGCCGCGTATCAACATGCGCGGACCACCGGGCTCGGGCTTCTCGCGACGGTGCGCCAAGCGCTCGGCAGCTTGGATCGAGTCGACTACGTCGTAAAGCTGCTGGGCATGGTCAATGCGGCGCCCGGATTCGGATCGCAGCCGCAAGTGATCAACGGCTGTTCGGATCTGTTCGTCGAAGTGTTCGGCGAGGTGGGCCGCCATGCGCGCTCGGCCGTCGGCATGGGCAGCCTGCCCAACAATATGACGGTGGAGATCGAAGCGATCTTCGCCGTGAAGCGCTGATCATGGATATTTCCGCGATCCTCGACGGCACGCTCGACGGCATCGACAAAGGCGTGCCCTGCGACGCGTCGCTGCGTTTGCGCGATGTCGGCAAGCAAGGCTGGAATCTGCTGGCGGAGGATCTGCCGCTGCCGGTCTGCGTGCTCAAGCGCGATGCGATCGAAGCCAACGAAAAGCTGATGGCGAAATTTCTCGCCGCGACGGGTGCCATCCTCGCCCCGCACGGCAAGACGACGATGAGCCCCCAGCTTTTCAAACGCCAGCTCGACGCCGGCGCTTGGGCGATCACCCTCGCCAATATCGCGCAGGTCCAAGTCGCGCGGCGCTTCGGCGTGACGCGCATCGTGCTCGCCAATCAATTGATCGGCAAACAGGCGATCCGCTACGTCCTCGACGAACTCGCGCGCGACAAAGCGTTCGAGTTCTTCTGCCTGATCGATTCGCACGAAGGGCTCGCCGCCCTTGTCGACGCGGTGCAGGCGAAAAATCTGCGCGGCCGGATCGGCGTGTTCCTCGAAGGCGGCATGGCGGGAATGCGCACGGGCGTGCGCTCCCACGATGGCGCGATGGCGTTGGCGCGCGCGATCAAAGCGGCCGAGCCGTTCGTCGCCTTGCGCGGTGTGGAGGGTTTCGAAGGTTTGGTCTCGGGTCCCGAGGGGGCCTTGAAGGTTACGGCGTTCGTCGAGTTTCTGGCGAAGATCGCCGAAAGCGTCGATGCCGAGAATCTATGGGGCGAAGGACCGGCGATCCTGACCGCCGGCGGCTCGGCGTTCTACGACATCGTCGCGCGCCGCTTTTCGGCGCTGGCGTTGAAACGCGAAAAGGTCACGCTGATCCGCTCGGGCTGCTATCTCACCCACGATTCCAAGATGTACGATCTGGCCTTCGATCAGATCGCGCATCGCATGCCCGAATTCGCGCGCGAGGGCCGGCCGCAATCGGCGCTGGAGGTCTGGGCCTATGTCCAGTCGCGCCCCGAGCCGACGCGCGTGCTGGTAACGCTGGGCAAGCGCGACACGGCCTATGATCCGTTTTTGCCCGAGCCCAAGCTTTGGTATCGGCCGGGGACGGCACCGCGCGCACCCCAAGCGCTCGCCGGGCATGTTTGCGTCTCGCTCAACGATCAGCACGGCTATCTCGACGTGCCGGCGGAGTCGCCGTTGCGCGTGGGCGACATGATCGGCTTCGGCGTTTCGCATCCGTGCCTCACCTTCGACAAATGGCGCGTCATGCCGATCGTCGATCGCGACTACGGCGTCGTCGACGCGATCCGCACCTATTTCTAGATGCGCTTAGATCAAGCCATCGCGATCCGCACCGCGCATGGGACCGCCCTTATGGGCGATGCCGCGTTTGGTCGTGGGAAAGCGTTCGGCGCAGACTTTACGCAGTTCGGCGATCAGGCGGCGGCAGGCCGGCGACAATTCGGTGCGTTTGCGCAAGGTCAAGCCCACCGGCCGATGCCAGTCGAGCCAGCCCGCCCCCGCCGGCACGACGCCCGCGCATTCGCGGCCCGGCAACATCGTGACCGCCGGCAAATAGCCGAGGCAGTCGGTTTCCAAGATCATCGCGCGCATGAAGGCGAGGGAGTTCGTCTCCACCGCCAGGCGCGGCGGTGCGATGCCATGCGCCTTCAACGCCAATTCCAAGCGCTGGCGCGTGACGATCGCGGGCGAGGGCAGAATCCAGCGATAGCGTTCGAGTTCCTTCTTCGACGGATTGCGCTTGGCGGTCAGCGGATGGCCGGGGCGGCAGGCGAGCACGACGCGATCGACGAACAGCGTTTCCTGTTCGAGATCGGAATCGTCGGGCTGGTCGACGAGGTTGGAGATCACGACGTCGAGTTCGCCCGCGCGCAGCCATTCGAACAAGCGGTCGTGCAAGCCGCCGACGACGGTGACCTTCAAATCGTTGCGGCCGCGCAGCAAGCGCGCGGTCGCGATCGGCAGCACGCTGGCGATGACGCTGGGCGCCGAGCCGATGGCGATGCGCCCTTCGCGGCCGTCGCGGATCGCGCCGACCGTGCGTTCGGCTTCGGAAACTTCCGACGCGATCGCGCGCGCGTGGCGCGCGAATTCGCGGCCGAACTCCGTCGCCAGCACGCCGTGCGGCGTGCGTTCGAACAGTTTGACGCCGAGATAGCTTTCCAGCCGGCGCAGGCTCTTGCTCAACGCGGGCTGGGAGATTCCCAGAACCTTGGCGGCACTCGCCAGACTGCGATGGTCGATCAACGCCACGACGTGACGCAATTGCTGCAACTGCACGACAACACCCTCCGCGAAGCGCCCTATAGCCAATGGTTATCGATCTGGGCCCACATGGTAGTTGTCGGACCCATCGTCAGGTGTCAAGGTCGCATGCAACACAAGTGGCTGCGGCACCGAGACGAACGCTGGCGGCCGGAGGGAGCACGCCGGTGAACGAGCAGGACCGCAAACCCGGCCTGGCGAAGGGTGACGCGACATTCGCGCTCGCCATGATCGCGGTCGCGTTATTCACGATGTGGGGACTGCGCAACCAGCCCAAGGCGCCGTACGACCCGGTCGGTGCGGCCGCCGTGCCGTTCTGGACGGCCGCTTGCGTGCTGGCCTTGGCGATCTTCCTGCTCGCGCGCGTGCTGCTGCGCCATTCGACGCGCGGGACCGCGCAAGCCTTGTTCACCGCCAACGAAGCGGTCGACGACACCTATTCGGTCGTGCCGTCCTTCTCCGCTTGGGCGGTGGGGTTATCGGTGATCTACGTCGCGGCGATGCCCTTCGCCGGATTCATGATTGCCTCGATCGTCTACATGCTGGCGCTGGGCTGGGTGTTGAGCGTGCGCACGCCGCGCGCGTTGCTGATTCTCGCGATCGTCGCGGTGGCGCTTGGCGCCGGGATCGATTTCGGGTTCCGCGCGATGCTGATCGATCTTCCGTAGGGCCGCGCCGATGGATCTCGCACAGGCCTTCCTGCACGTTCTTTCGCCAAGCCCGCTCATGCTGCTGCTGCTGGGCACGTTCATGGGCATCGTCGTCGGCGCGTTGCCGGGCTTGACCGGCGGCGCGTTGCTCGCCCTCTCGCTGCCCTTCACCTATCGCATGGCCAGCGCCGACGGCGTGATCTTGATGACGTCGATCTATGTCGGCGGCATCTCGGGCGGTTTGATCACGGCGACCTTGATGCGCATCCCCGGCGAACCGGCTTCGGTCGTCACGACGCTCGACGGATTTCCGATGGCGCGCGGCGGCAGGCCGGGCCGCGCGTTGGGTTTGGGAATATCCGCATCGCTGATCGGCGGCAGTTTGTCGTGGCTCGCCTTGGTGCTGCTGTCGCCCATGATGGCGCGATTGGCCCTGGTCTTCGGCCCGTTCGAGAATTTCGCGCTCGTATTCATGGCGCTGGTGCTGATCGCGACGCTGAGCCAGGGCTCCGTCACGAAAGGGCTGATCGCCGGTCTGTTCGGCATGCTGGTCTCCTATCCGGGCGTCGACGAAACCTCCGGTCAGTTGCGTCTGACCTTCGGCTTCGACGAGATGGCCGGCGGCTTCAGCCAGCTCTCGGTCATTCTCGGCGCCTTCGCGGTCAGCCAAGTCTTGGGCGACGCGATGCACGCGCGCCAGCGCTTCGATCGGCTCGATCCCAGCCTGCGCGGCATCTTCCTGTCGCCGCGCGATTATCTCAAACAGGGCTGGAACATCCTGCGGTCGTCGCTGATCGGCGTCTGGATCGGCATTCTGCCGGGCGTGGGCGCGAGCGTCAGTTCGATCGTCGCCTATTCGACCGCGAAGAACATGTCGAAGACGCCGGAGAAATTCGGCACCGGCTTCGAGGACGGCATCGTCGCCTCCGAAGCGGCGAACAACGCGAATACCGGCGGCGCGCTGATCCCGATGATCACGCTGGGCATTCCCGGCAGTCCCGCGTCGTCGATCCTGCTGGCGGCCTTGCTGATGCACAATATCCAACCGGGACCGACCTTGTTCACCAACTCGCCCGACGTCGTGGGCGCGCTGATGGCCACGCATCTGCTGGCGCATATCGCGATGTACGCGATGATGATCCTTGGCTGCATCTGGATCGCGCGGCTGATGTACGTGCCGCGCGCCTATATCCTGCCCGCGATCGTCGTGCTGTGCGTGATCGGGGCACTCGCCGAGAACGGCCGCTTGTTTGACGTCTGGACGATGCTCGCCTTCGGCATCGTCGGATTTTTGCTCGAACTCGCCGCCGTGCCGCTCGGGCCGTTCGTGATCGGTTTGATCCTGGCGCCGCTCGCCGAAGGGCAATTGCGCGCCGGATTGATGGCGACCGACGGCTCGATCTGGCCGTTGTTCCAGCGTCCCATCGCCGTCGGGTTCTTCGCCGTCGCGATCGCGATGTTCGTCTGGCCTTTGTGGCGCGATTTGCGCCGCCAACGCACCCCCGCAACCCAAAACGGATAAACCGAGGAGACCCCCATGCGCCGCAGAAGTTTCATCGCCGGAACCGCCGCCGCCGCCTTCGCGGCGCCGGGCATCGCCCCGACATTCGCGCAAGCCTATCCCGACAAACCGATCCGTATCGTGGTGCCGAACCCGCCGGGCGGCAGTGCGGACTATATCGGCCGCTTCTTCCAGACGCCGTTGCAGCGCATCCTGGGTCAGCCCGTCGCGGTTGCCAACGTGGTCGGCGGCGGCACGTCGATCGGCAACCGCCAAGTGCGCGACGCGGCGCCGGACGGCCACACCGTTCTCGCCGTCCATCAGGCGCTGCTGACGGCGGCGGCGTTGAAGGTCATGGATTTCGGGCCCGAGGCCTATCAGAAGGTGGCGCAGGTCGCGGCCGAGTACGTGACCGTCGTCGTCAATCGCAAGGCGCCCTATCAGGACCTCAAAAGCTTCCTGGCGGCGGCCAAGGCCGGCGATCTGCGCGCGGGCGTGCAGATCGGCGCCATCAATCATTTCCTGTTCCTGTCGCTGGCCGACAAGACGGGCGTCAAGTTCCGCTTCGTCAACACCGGCGGCGGCGGCCCGACGCGCACGGCCTTGGCCGGCGGCCATGTCGATTGCGCGTTCCTGACCGTGAACGAGGCGAAGCCGCTGGTCGATTCCGGCGATCTCACCATCGTCGCGATCTTTGCGCCGCAGCGTTTGCCGAGCTGGCCGAACCTCGCCACCGCGCGCGAGCAAGGTACCGATCTGCTGCTCAATCTGAATTACTGGTGGTGGATGCCCAAGGCCACGCCGGCCGCCCGCGTCGATCGCTTCGCCGAGGCGTTGCGCGAATCGATGAAGGACCCGGAAGTGATCCAGAAATTCGCCGAATTCAACATGAGCCCCGCCTTCCTGAAGGGTGCCGAGTTGGAAGCCGAGATCAACCGCCAGTACGAGGAAATGAAGGCGCTGGCGGCCCGCAACAACGTGACCGCCGGTTAATCGGCCGCACCATACGAATAGGGAGAAAACGCATGTTCACCACCAATCGCCGCGAAGTTCTGATGGGGGCGGGCGCCGTCACCGCGCTGTCCTGGGTGCCGGGGGCCCGCGCGCAAGCGGCGCGCCAAATCCCGTTCACGATCGTGATCAACAACTCGCCGTGGTTCGACGGCTTCCGCGGGGCCGTCGAAGCCTACGAGAAGGAGACCGGCAACAAGGTCAATCTCGACGTCAATCCGTTCGGCGGCAGCTTGGAGAAGCAGCGCGCCTCGGTGCGCGCGCGCGACGGCATGTTCGATCTGCTGATCATGAACGGCCTTTACTATCAGGAAATGTACCATGGCGGCTTCCTGAAGCCGATCAACGAGATCGACGCGAACTTCAAGCTCGATCCGCAGATGATCCGCTACGACAACACGGTCTTCTGGAACGAGGCGACCAAGACGCACGATCCCAACGGCAAGCTGATGAGCGTGCCGGTCAACGGCAATATTCCGCTGCTGCTGTATCGCGCCGATCTCTACGCCGAGCACAAGCTCAACGTTCCGAACACTTGGGACGAGCTGCTCGCCAACGCCAAGAAGCTGCACAATCCGCCGCGCATGTACGGCATCGTGCAGCGCGGCGCACGCGGCAACCCGAACGACATCTCCTACGATTGGTGGCCGTATCTCTACAGCTTCGGCGGCAAGCTGTTCGCCGACGAGCCCAAGGGCGACTACACGATCACGATCAACAGCCCGGCGGGCAAGGAAGCGCTCGACTTCTATATCCGCATGGCGAAGGAAGCGGGTCACCCGCAAACCGGTGGTCTCGCCCAGGCGCAGATCATCCAGAACCTCGCCACCGGCCGCGCCGCGCATGCGCTGCTGGTGATCGCGGCGTGGGCGCAGCTCGACGATCCCACCAAATCGGCGGTGGTCGGCAAGATCAACGCCGCGCGCGTGCCGGGATCGGCCAAGGGCAAGCCCGCCCCGGTGCTTGGCCACTGGCTGGGCGGCATCCCCAAGAACGTGCCCGCCGACCGCCAGCGCGCGGCTTTGGCGTTCCTCAATTGGTTCCAGACGCGCGACGCGCAGATGAAGTATCTCGCCGCCGGTGCGCCGCCGGTCCGCCAGGACGTGCTGTCGGATCAGAACCTCGCCAAGGATCCGAAGAACCGCTGGATGAAGGCGATGGCCGACAGCTCCGACTACGTCAATCTGATGTGGAGCGTGCCGGAAGGCTCGCAGATCGGCGACGTGCTGGAGCTGCGCTTGAACCAGGCGGTGATCGGCGAAATGACGAGCGCGCAAGCGCTCAACGCGATCGCCGACGAATGCCACGCGATCATGCAGCGCGCCGGCTACAAGACCGGCAAGATCGCCGCACTCTAAGGAACGAAACGGTGCGCCGCCGGTCCCCGCAAGGGATCGGCGGCCGCCGCCATCGGATTGGATCGTTATGGCTTCGAGACGCGCGACACACGACACGCTTTGGCGACGCATCGCCCTGACGCCGACCGTCTTGGTCTTTTTGGCGATGTCGATTCTGCCCGCACTCAATTTGATGGCGATGAGCGTCAACGAAATCTCCTGGGTCGACGGCAAGGCCGTCTGGTCCTATGTCGGCTTCACGCATTACGCGCGCTTGGCCGAGGATTCGCTGCTGATCGCGGGTTTGAAGAACACCGCGATCTTCGCGATCGTTGGCGTGACGCTTCAAGTCCTTCTCGGCTTTCTGCTGGCCTGGGCGGTCAGTCGCATCGCGCGCGGGCGCGTGCTCTACCGCACGATTTTCATTCTGCCGATCCTGGTGCCCGGCATTCTGATCGGTGCCGTGTGGAAGCTGATGCTGAATTACGATTTCGGCCTCGTGAACGGCTTCATCGGCGTATTCGGGATCCATCCCGTCGATTGGCTGGGCACGCGCGCCTGGGCGCTGCCCTCGGTCATCATGGTCGATATCTGGCACTGGACGCCGTTCTGCTTCCTGCTGCTGCTGGCGGGATTCGAATCCCTGCCGCAGGACGTGCAGGAAGCCGCGCGCGTCGACGGGGCGGGCACCTGGGCCGAAATGCGCTACGTGCTGATCCCGATGATGATGCCGGTGATCGCGGTGACGTTCCTGTTCCGGCTCGTCACGTCGCTGAAGGTGTTCGACGAGATCTATCTGCTGACGGGCGGCGGGCCGGGCTCGGCGACCGAGGTGATCAGCTACACGATCTATCGCACCTTCTTCACCCAGGACCGCATGGGCTATGGCTCGGCGATGTCGGTCACGGTGCTGTTCTTCATTTCCCTGGCGATGATCGGCGTGCTCATGGCCGGAAAGCGCGGGAGGAACGCGGCATGATGCCCTTCGAAAAGCGGGTGGTGCCGTTCTTCCACCTTTTCCTGATCGCGATCTCGATCTTCGTGCTGGTCCCGTTCGTATGGATCATCGCGGCGGGGTTCAAGACGCAGATCTCGCTGCTACAAGGCGAAATCTTCTTCACGCCCACGCTGGCAAGCTTCCGCGAAGTGCTGTTCTCGCGCACGACCGAGTTCATGGACAACACGGTCAACAGCTTGGTCGTCGCCACGGCCAGCACGATCGGGATCTGCTTCGTGGCGACGCTGGGCGGCTACGCGATCGAACGGCTGGGTACGTCGCGCTTGGTCGTGCATGCGCTGCTCGGCTGGGCGATCGTCTTCCACATGGTGCCGCCGATCACGCTGGTCGCGGCGTGGTTCCCGCTCTATCGCGAGCTTGGCCTCGACAACACCTATTTCGGCTTGGCGCTGGCGCATGTCGCGGTGCATCTGCCGATGGCGCTGTGGCTGATGGCGAATTTCGTGCGCGAAGTGCCGGTGGAATTGGAGGAGGCCGCGCGCATCGACGGCTGTTCCACGCCCTATCTGATCTGGAAGGTGATCGTGCCGCTGGTGGCCCCCGGTCTCGCCGCCACCGCGATCCTCACCTTCATCTTCAGCTGGAACGAGTTCGCCGTGGCGCTGAACTTGACGGCCAAGCAAACGGCCACGGTGCCCGTCGCGATCGCCAAATTCGCGCAAGGCTACGAGATCAAATACGGCGAAATGGCCGCGACGGCGGCGCTGTCGCTGGTGCCCGCACTGGCTTTCCTGCTGTTCGGCCAGCGCTACATCGTGAAGGGTTTGACGACGGGGGCCGTGAAGTAATGCCGACTCTATTCGGAGAGAATCTGACGCGGCGCGAGTTCGAGCGCCGTGTGGGGGCCGCCCGCCAAGTGGCGGGCGTGGAGGCGGTGGCATTCGACGACGGCCCCGAGCGCGGCGTGCGCGTGCTGGAATTCCGCACCGGCGGCGGGCTCGAATTCTCGGTGCTGATCGACCGATCGATGGATATCGGCCGCTTCGATTGGCGCGGCACGCCGTTCGCGTGGCAGTCGGGCACGGGCTTCCGCAACCCCGCCTATCTCGACCTTGAGGACGAGAATGGGACCGGCTTTATGCGCGGTTTCTCGGGGCTGCTGTGCACCTGCGGCGTGGATCATATCCGCCAGCCCGATCGCGGACCCGCCGATCATTTCGATCTGCCGATGCGTAAGGAAATCGCCTATCCGATGCATGGCCGCGCGGCGTTCCAGCCCGCGCGCTTGACGGGCTATGGCGAAACCTGGGACGGCGACGAGTGCACCTTGTGGTGCGAAGGCGTGGTCGTCCAAGCGCATGCGATGGGCGAGCATCTGACGCTGACGCGCCGGATCGAAGCCACAATCGGCGGGCGGGAGATGCGTATCGTCGATACGGTCGCCAATCGCGGCTTCGCCCGCACGCCGCATATGATGCTCTATCACATCAATATGGGCTGGCCGTTGCTGGACGAAGGGGCGCGCTTCGCGGCCCCCATCCGCGCAACGCGCGCCGCGAACACGCCGCGCGAATCCCAGCAAAGCGGCTATCGCACCCAGGCCGGGCCCACGCCCCGCTTCGTGCAGCAGGTCTTCGATCACGACGTCGTGCCCGACGCCAAAGGCCGCGTGCCGACGGCGCTGATCAACGATGCGCGCCAGATCGGCTTCATGGTCGAATACGACGCCAAGCGCTTTATCTGCCTGCAGCAATGGCAGGGTTTGGGCGAGGGCGTTTACGGCTTCGCGATCGAGCCCGCGACGTCGCATTGGGGCGACCGTACCCAATCGGCGAAGGACAACGAGATCGTGTGGCTCGAGCACGGCGAGGAACGCGTCTACGACACCGTTCTCGCCGCGATCGACGGCAAGGATGCGATCGCCGCGTTCGATGCGCGAATCGCCGCCTTGCATCCCCAAATGACCGACGAATTTCCCGTCCGCACCGCCCAGCCGGCGGCCGGACCCTACGTCACCACCTTGCCGAGGAAACGATGAGCGAGCCCGCGAACACTCTTTTCATCCTGTCGGACGAGCACACCCGCGACGTTTCGGGCTGCTACGGTCACAAGATCGTCCGCACCCCGAATATCGACAAGCTGGCGGCGCGCGGCACGAAGTTCACCGCCGCCTACACCAATTGTCCGATTTGCGTGCCCGCGCGGGCGAGCCTGCACACCGGCACCTACGTTGCCGAGAACGGCTGCTGGGACAACGCGCATCCCTATGACGGCACGCGGCGCAGCTGGGCGCATCGCCTGCGCGACGCGGGCCACGAGGCGATGTCGATCGGCAAGCTGCATTTCCGCTCGGCCAAGGACGATAACGGCTTCACCGAAGAAGTGATCCCGTTGCATGTCGTGGACGGGCAGGGCGATCTGCTCGGCCTCATCCGCCGGCCGAAAGCCGCCGCGCGCGGCGGCATGCCCGATCTCGCCAAGGCGGCGGGGCCGGGCGAGTCGACCTACGCCAAATACGACCGCAATATCCGCGACGGCGCCATCGAATGGCTGAAGACGCGCGCACCCGCGCTGAAGAAGCCGTGGTGCCTGTTCGTGTCGTTCGTGAAGCCGCATTTCCCGCTGATCGCGCCGCCCGAATTCTTCGCGATGTATCCGCCGGAAAGCCTGCCGATGCCGCGCCTCTACGGGCCCAACGACTATCCGACGCATCCGTCGGTCAAGGCGTTGCGCGAGTGCATGAGCTACGACGATTTCTTCACGCCGGAGAAGGTGAGGATCGCGCTCGCCGCCTATTACGGCATGGTCAGCTTCCTCGACGACAATATCGGCCGCGTGCTGACGGCGTTGTCGGAAGCGGGCTTCGCGGGCAATACGCGCGTCATTTATTCGACCGACCACGGCGACAATCTCGGCACGCGCCATATGTGGGGCAAGTCGATCCATTACGAGGAAGCCGCCGCGATCCCGATGATCGTCGCGGGGCCGGGCGTGCCCGAAGGCAAGACCTGCACGACGCCGGTCACGCTGGTCGATGTCTATCCGACGATCGTCCAAGCGGCCGGGCTTAAATTCGATGAGATCGAAAATTCATTGCCCGGCAAATCGCTGGTCGATCTCGCCAACGCCAAATCGGACCCCGAACGCGTCGCCTTGGGCGAGTATCACGCTGCGGGTTCGATCACCGGCATGTTCATGATCCGCAAGGGCCGCTGGAAATACATCCACCATGTCGGTTTCCGGCCGGAGCTCTACGATCTGGAAACCGATCCGGGCGAGACGAAGGATCTGGGCGAGAGTGCTGCACACGCGCAGACCTTGCGCGAGATGGAGGCGGAGTTGCGCAAGATCCTCGATCCCGACGCCGTCAACGCGCGGGCCTTCGCGGACCAGGAAGCGAAGATCGAGAAATTCGGCGGCCGCGACGCGCTGATCGCGCGCGGCGATTTCGGCTACTCGCCCGCCCCCGGCGAGAAGCCGGTTTTCGCGACGCGTATCGAGGCGTGAACATGACCAAGAGAAAGCCGAATATTCTGTTCATCACGTCGGACCAGCAGCGCGGCGATTGCTACGGTTTCGAAGGCCGCAAGGTGCGCACGCCGCATCTCGACATGCTCGCCGCCGGGGGTACGCGCTTCTCGGCCTGCATCACGCCCAACGTGGTGTGCCAGCCGTCGCGCGCGTCGATGCTGACCGGCTTGCTGCCGCGCACGCATGGCGTGGCCGATAACGGCATCGATCTGGAGGAATCCGTCGGGCTCGACGGGTTCGCCGGCACCTTCGCGAAGGCGGGCTGGCGCACCGGCTTCATCGGCAAGGCGCATTTCTCGACCTTCCACACCTTCAAGCCGACCGGGCGGCCGGAATGCCGCACGAGTTCGCAGGAATACGGCGGCGATTGGCATGGGCCCTATATGGGCTTCCAGCATGTCGACATGATGATCGCCGGCCACAACATGTTCCTGCCGCAGAAGCCGCCGCAAGGACTGAACTACGAAGCCTGGTATCACAAGGACGGGCGCGGCGAGCTGCTCGACAAGCTGTTCTTGACCAAGCTTGGCCCCGATGTGGGTGCGGCGCAGACATGGAACTCGGCGCTGCCGCCGGCCTTTCATAATTCGACGTGGATCGGCGACCGGACGATCGATTTCATCCGCGACAACAAGGACGGTCCGTGGATCGCCTGGGCGTCGTTCCCCGATCCGCATCATCCGTTCGATGCGCCGGCCCCGTGGTGCTATCTGCACCATCCCGACGATGTCGATCTGCCCGAGCACCGCACGCTCGATCTCGACCGGCGGCCGTGGTGGCACCGCGCCAGCCTCGAAGGCACGCCCAAGCTCGACGATCCGGAATTGCAGGCGTTCCGCGCCAAGCAGTCGCGCACGCCCGCACAAAGCGATCTGCAGCTGCGCCATCTGATCGCCAATTACTACGGCATGATCTCGCTGATCGACCACAATGTCGGCCGCGTGATGCTGGAGCTCGAGCGCCTGGGCCTCGACAAGGATACGATCGTCGTCTACTCGACCGATCACGGCGATTGGCTGGGCGATCACGGGCTGCTGCTGAAGGGCCCGATGCATTATGAAGGCCTGTTGCGCTTGGGCTGCATCGTCAGCGGTCCGGGCGTGCCCAAGGGCAAGATCGTGCCGCATCCGGTGTCGACGCTCGATTTCCCCGCGACGTTCTACGATTACGCGGGCATTTCGGCGCCGCGCGCGATCCATTCGCGCAGCCTGCGCCCGCTGGTGGAAGGCGACGCGACGCGCGATTTTGCGTTCAACGAATGGGATCTTAACGCGTCGCGCTGCGGCGTGGAGTTGAAGCTGCGCACCGTGCGCACGCGCACCCATAAGCTGACGCTGGAATTGGTGAGCGGGGCGGGCGAGTTGTACGACCTGTCGGCCGATCCCACGGAAATGGACAACCGCTTCGGCGATCCGGGTGCCGCCGCGATCCAGCGCGAATTGACCGACATGATCCGTAGCCGCCCCGACGATGCGCGCGAGCCGCCGATCAAGCCGGTGGGCATGGCATGATCGAACGCGACATCGTTCTGGCGACGCAGGACGGTTCGATGCCGTGCTTCGTCGTCCATCCGGACGAAGGCGGCCCGTTCCCGATCGTGCTGTTCTATATGGATGCGCTCGGCATCCGCAAGGAACTGCGCGATATGGCGCGGCGCTTCGCGTCGGCCGGCTACTACGTGATGCTGCCGAACCTGTTCTATCGCGACGGCGGCCCATCCTTCGATGCGGCCCCCTTGGCGCAGGACAAGCTCGATCCGCTGATGGTCAAGCTCAACGACGCGACGACCACGGCGATGACGGTGCGCGATACGGCGGCGTTGGTCGATTTCGCCGCCAAGGACAAAGCCGCGCAGAAGGTCGCGGCGGCGGTCGGCTATTGCATGGGCGGGCGCCACGCGATCGCGACGGCGGCTGCCTATCCCAAGCTGGTGCGCGCCGTCGGATCGATGCATGGCGGCCGGCTGGTGACCGACGCGCCGGATTCGCCCCATCGCCAGATCGCGAAGATCGACGCGGAAGCCTATTTCGGTTGGGCCGACAAGGATCCGGTGGCGCCGCCCGCGCACATGACCGCGATCGCCGAAGCGTTGAAAGCGCGCGGATTGCCCCATCGCATCGAATTGCACGACGGGGCGCTGCACGGTTTCACCTTCCCCGAACGCTATTGCTATCACAAACGCGCCGCCGAACTCGTCTGGGCGCGGTTGTTTGCGCTGTTCAAGCGCGCTCTCGCACATCCCGCACACTAGGAGAAGTCAGTATGCTTCGCTTCGCGTTGATCGGCTGCGGCGGGTTCTCCCGCCGCTATCACCTGCCCACGCTGCTCGCCGACAAGGATCTCAAGATCGCCGGCATTTTCGATCCGTTCCCCACGCCGCCGGTCGAAGCGATCGCCCAGCAAACCGGCGCCAAGATCGTCAAGAAGCTGGAAGATCTGCCCGATGCGGACGCGGCCCTCGTCACCACGCCGCACACGCTGCATGGCGGCCATATCGCGCATTCGGTGGACCGGGGTTGGGCGACGATGGTCGACAAGCCCTTCGTGATGAAGGTCGCGGAAGGCGAGAAGCTGGTCGCCGAGGTCGCCAAGCGCAAACTCGTCAACGCGGTTGCGTTCAATCGCCGTCTCGATCGCGGTTGCTTGCGCGCGCGCGAGATCATCCGCGCGGGCGGGATCGGCCAAGTGCGCTTGGTGCAGACCGTTCAGCTCGGCTACGAGCGCGCGGGCTGGTTCCTCGATCCGGCGCTGGGCGGCGGCGGGGCCTATACCGGCCGCGCCACGCACATGGCCGATATCGTGCCGTGGCTGATCGACGCCAAGCCCACGCGGCTGCGCAGCCGCGTGCGCCCGGGCCCAGCCGGCGGCATCGATCGCGGCGGATTCATCGATCTGGAATTCCCCGGCCTCGAATGCCAAATGGCGTGCATCGACGACGGCTGGCATATGTGGGATGAGTTGCGCATCTTCGGCGAGGACGGTTTGATCGAACTGCGCCGCCCGCTGAACATGCCCACCGGCTGGCACATGACGTGGCAAAGCAAGCGCGGCGACGCGCGCGAAGAACTGACCGCCGGCCCCAACGAGAGCGGGATCACGACGCAGTTCTTGGCCGCCGTGCGCACCGGCTCGGGCGTGGCGTGCAGCTTCGCCGACGCGATGCTGTCGGTGCGGATCATCGAGGCGGCGTTCGCGTCGGGTGCGGCGAACGCCAAAACCATCGAACTGAACTGAGGGCACGATGACCGCGACGATCAAACACGTGCGCGCCTTCACGGTGCGCGGCGGCGGGGCCGATTATCACGACCAGAAGGGCGGCCACTGGATCGACGGGCAGATTTCGACGCCGATGTCGAAATATCCCGAGTACCGGGCGACGCGCAGCTCCTTCGGCCTCAACGTGCTGGGCACGCTCGTGGTCGAAGTGGAGGCGAGCGACGGCACGACCGGCTTCGCGGTGACGACCGCGGGCGAAGTCGGCGCGTTCATCGTGGAAAAGCATCTCGCGCGCTTCCTCGAAGGGCGGCCGGTCACCGAGGTCGAGAAGATCTGGGATCAGATGTATTTCTCGACCCAGTATTACGGCCGCAAGGGCGTGGTGCTGAACACGATCTCGGGTGTTGATCTGGCCTTGTGGGACTTGCTGGGCAAGCTGCGCGGCGAGCCCGTGCATGCGCTGCTCGGCGGGCCGGTGCGCGACGAGTTGACCTTCTACGCCACGGGGCCGCGCCCCGATCTCGCCAAGCAGATGGGCTTCATCGGCGGCAAGCTGCCCTTGCGCCACGGGCCGGCCGAGCGCGAGGAAGGCTTGCGCAAGAACATCGCGGCGCTGGCCGAGATGCGCGAGCGCGTCGGGCCCGATTTCTGGCTGATGTTCGATTGCTGGATGAGCCTCGATCTCGATTACGCCACGCGGCTTGCCAAAGCCTGCGGCGAATACGGCCTCAAATGGATCGAGGAAGCGCTATCGCCCGACGATTACTGGGGCTACGCCGCGCTGAAGAAAGCCGTGCCGACCGGCATGCTGGTGACGACGGGCGAGCACGAGGCGACGCGCTGGGGCTTCCGCATGCTGCTCGAAATGGGTTGCTGCGACATCATCCAGCCGGACGTGAACTGGTGCGGCGGCATGACCGAGATCATCAAGATCTCGGCGCTGGCCGATGCGCATGGCGCGCTGGTCGTGCCGCACGGGTCGAGCGTCTACAGCTATCATTTCGTCGCGACGCGCCATAACAGCCCGTTCGCCGAATTCCTGATGATGGCGCACGACGCCGACAAGGTCGTGCCGATGTTCCATCCGCTGCTGCTGGACGAGCCCGTGCCCGAGAATGGCCGTTTGAAGATGTCGAAGCTCGACAAGCCGGGTTTCGGCGTGCGGCTCAATCCCGCTTGCGAGCTGCACCGGCCCTATCCGCGTTGATCGCCTGAGCGGCCGCGATCAACGCGGGCTGAGCGGCACGCCGACATAGGCGCCGAATTCGGTGACGAAATCGACCGATACGCAGGCGTGAACGCGGCCCTGGCGGTCGTCGAAGGTCGCGCGCGCGTGCACGGGGAAGACCGGCTGGTGCCACACGCCGGGATCGATATGCACGCCGAAGCTGCCGTCGAAATGGAAGGCGACGAAATCCTCCGGCTTCACGTCGTCGCCGGGCTTGGCCAATAGCGCCACGAAGGGTGCGCGATCGCGGGCCACGAAAATCTGTCCGCCATCGGGATGGTAATTCGCTTCGTGCGTATAGAGCAGCGTGGCGTCCTTCGGTTCGCGGTCCTCGCGCGCGTCGGCGGGATCGTCGAACCAGCCGGTCACATAGCCGCGCCCGACCGCGTGGTTGACCGCGTGCTGCACTTGGCCGCGCCGGACCATCTCGAACGTATCTTCGACCGTGCCGCCTTCGTTGCCGGTTCCGTCGACGATCTTGCGCCAGCCCGGTTGCGGCCAAGTAACGATCGTGACCTTGCCGGTCGCGAAATCGCCGACCGTGTGGCCATACCCCTTCAAAGTTTCGGGGGTGGCGCGCACGAACGGAGCGGTGACGACGCGCGCTTCGCCGCGCAAAATGGACGGCATCGCGTCCAGATCGACGCCCGTGAAGTTCGAAAAATTGACCTCTGCACCCATGTTCCGCTCCCCGATTTCGTACGGGACAAGTCTGCCCGTGCCGGAAAATCTCCGCAATGCTAATGACAAACCGGGGCGTTCCGTCGGATGCTGGCGCCCGGTATCGGAAGGATAAAGCGCCTTGTCTCAGATCATTCCCGTCGCCCCGTTCGATTGCGTCGTGTTCGGCGGAACGGGCGACCTCGCCACGCGGAAATTGCTGCCCGCCCTGTGGCATCGCGACGCCGACGGGCAGATCCCGGCCGAAGCGCGGATCGTCGCCGTCTCGCGCAAGAATTTCGACGATGCAGCCTATCGCAAGTTCGTCGAGGAGAATGTCCGCCCGACGCTCGCACCCGGCGACAAGCCGCTTTGGGCGCGGTTTCTGGCGCGGCTGCGCCATGTGACGCTGGATGCGGAAGGCGAGAAGGGCTGGTCCGGGCTTGCCGATGCGCTGAAGGGCGGGGACGATCATGTGCGCGTCGTCTATCTCGCCACGTCGCCGAAATTCTTCGGGCCGATCGCGCGGCGCTTGGCCCAGCAAGGCCTCGTCACGCCGCTCACGCGCCTGGTGGTCGAGAAGCCGATCGGCTCCGACCTCGCCTCGGCGCGGCGGATCAACGACGAGATCGGCGCGGTGATCGAGGAATCGGCGATCTATCGCATCGACCATTACCTGGGCAAGGAGACGGTCCAGAACCTGATCGCGCTGCGCTTCGCCAATTCGATGTTCGAGCCGTTGTGGTCGTCGCAATGGATCGACCATGTGCAGATCACGGTCGCGGAGACCGTCGGGCTCGAAAGCCGCGCGGATTACTACGACGGCTCGGGCGCGCTGCGCGACATGGTGCAAAACCACCTTGTCCAGCTTTTATGCCTGGTGGCGATGGAGCCGCCGCGCGCTTTCGCGGCCGATGCGGTGCGCGACGAGAAGCTGAAAGTGCTGCGCGCGTTGAGCCCCGTCGCCCCCGGCAGCGTGGTGCGCGGCCAATATGTCGCGGGCGCCATCGCGGGCACGGCGGTGCGCTCCTATGCCGACGATCTTGGGAAGGGCCGCACCAGCCGCACCGAAACCTTCGTCGCGATCAAGACCGAAATCGCCAATTGGCGCTGGGCGGGCGTGCCGTTCTATTTGCGCACCGGCAAGCGCTTGGGGAGCAAGAATTCGGAGATCGTCATCGCCTTCAAGCCGGTTCCGCATTCGCTGTTCGGCGAGGGCGTGAAGCTTGAGGCCAATCGCTTGGTCGTGCGCTTGCAGCCCGACGAAGGCATCACGCTGCGCTTGATGACGAAGGAGCCGGGGCCCGGCGGCATGCGGTTGCGCGCGGCCCCGCTCGATCTTTCCTTCGCGGAGGAATTCTCCGTCCGCTTCCCGGAAGCGTATGAGCGATTGCTGATGGACGTGGTGCGCGGCAACCAGACTCTGTTCATGCGGCGCGACGAGGTCGAGGCCGCGTGGAGCTGGATTGATCCGTTGGTCAGCGAGTGGGAGCGCGGGAGCGACGCGCCCAAGAATTACGTCGCCGGCAGCTGGGGTCCGGCGGCGGCCACCGCGCTGATCGAGCGCGATGGCCGTACCTGGCACGAGGAACTGACTTAACGCCCGGCCGCGACGGCGGCTTGCCATTCGGCGAGGAACGCGTCGCGCTTGGCGGCGGCGTCGTTTTCGTCGAGCGCGAACAGTTTGATCGAACCCAAATTCGGCAGATCGGCGTGCTTGGACACGTCGATATCGCCGCGACTGGGGCGGCGGAAGGCGTTCTCGAGCAGGGCGATCTGCACTTCGCGCGAGATCATCACGTCGAAGGCGCGCTTGGCCGCGTCGCCATTGGGCGCGCCCTTCGCCAGAACGATGAATTCCGGCGTCGTGAACGTGCCGTCTTCGGCGTAGACCAGCTTGATCTCCTTCTGGCCGCCGGCGACATAGGCATAGGCGTTCGATTCGAACGTCAAACCGACGGTGAACTCGCCTTGCGCCACGGCGCGCAGCACGGTCGCGGCCGCCGGCGTCACGGTCGTGTTGACCGCGAGCTTGCGCAAAGCGTCCGCGCCCAGCATCTGGCGCACGCCCCACAGGATCGTGAACGCGGTCGAGCTGTTCGCCGGATCCGCGATGATGATCTTGCCCTTCCAGCGCGGGTCGAGCAGATCGGCCCAAGTCTTGGGCTGCGGATTGCCGCCCAATTGGTTGACGTTCACCATCTGCACGACGACGTGGACGTTCGACGCGGTCCACAGATTCTGCGGCTCGGCGAACATCGCGGGAATCGACGCGGCTTCGGGCGAACGATAGGATTCGAACAGCGGTTTGAACGCGCCCAACGTGTTGGCGCTAGAGCTCCAGAACACGTCGGCTTGCGGCTTGCCCGCTTCGCTCTCCATGCGGCGCAGCAGCACAGCGCTGCCGCCGGTCACGAAGTTGAAGCGCAGATTGGGCGCCTTGGTGCGCGCGACGTCGGTGATCGACTGCACGGCCTGCTGATTGTTCGACGTGTAGACGACGGCGTTGCCGGCCCCTTGCGCGAAAGCGGGCAAGGGCAGGGCGGTCGAAGCGCCCAGACCGGCCAAAAGCGTGCGGCGGTTCAATTCGAATTTCATTTTGCTCTCCTCTGTTTTTATTTGGCGGCGAATAGATCGATCTTGAACACGGTGGTGGCGATCAGGATCGGAATCAGGATGACGCCGACCAGGACGAGCCCGTAGGCCGAGGCCTGCGCCATCAGATTGGAATCGATCAGGCGGAAGATCTGGATCGGCATGGTTTCCTGCCCCGCCGAATAGACGACGACCGAGGCGGAAAGTTCCGCGACCGTCGTGGTCCAGACGAGAACCGCCGCCGCCGCGATCGAGGGCAGCATCAGCGGGAACACGACCTTGAAGAAACTCCGCAAGGGCGGCACGCCCAGGCTGATCGACGCATCCTCGATCGAGTTCGGGATGTTGTAGAGCGTCGAGGACGCGTTGCGGATGCCGAAGGGCAGGCGGCGGATCAAATACGCGACGACGATGATCGCCCCCGTGCCCGCCAACGGCAGGAAGCCGCCATTGAACGAGATCATCAGGCCGATGCCCAGCACCGTTCCCGACAGCGCCAAGGGCAACGCCGACAGATAGTCGATGCCGGGCGTCAATGCGTTGCGCTTTTTGACGACCAAGAAGCCGACGATCGTCGAGATCAGCAGGCTTAGCACCGTCGCGATGCCGGCGAAAATCAGCGTGTTGATGATCGGATCGGGGGTGGACAGGAACACGCGCTCCAGATTGGCGGTCGTCCATTCGCCCCAGCGCATCACGGGGCCTCGCGCGCGGGTGAAGGCGCCCGCGACGATGGTGACCAGCGGCAGCAGCGATACGATCATCACGAAGGCCGCACCCAATGCGATCGGCAGCGTGGCGAGACCGGCGAGCGGGCGGGGTTTGGCGCCACGGCCTTGCACGATTTCGTACCGGCCGCGCGACACGACCCAGCGCTGTACGAACAAAGCGCAGGCGACGATGCCGATGGAGACGGAGGCGAGCGTGCTCTGCATCACCGGGTTCGTGCCGACTTCGGAGACGAAGCTCTGATAGGTCAGCACCGACAGAAGATAGACGCGCTGGCCCAAAATCGTCGCGACGGCGAAGTTGCCGACGACGAGCGTGAAGACAAGCAAGGCGCTCGCCAGGATCGACGGGGCGACGACCGGCACCATCACCTTCAACAGCGTGCGGCCGGGCGGCACGCCCAGGCTCTGCGAGGCTTCTTCCAGCTGGGAGTCGAAGCCTTTGATCGCCGCCAGCGTGCCGATATAGACGTAAGTGTAATAGACGAACGTCATCACCGTGATCAGGCCGAACCAGCCGTAAAAAGACGGCAGGCGGATGCCCCAATCGGCGAAGGCGCGGGTGACGAAGCCGTTATTGCCCAGGATCATCAGCCAAGTCTGCGCCGCGATCACTTCGGGCACGATCAACGTCGTCATTGGCAGCAAGGCGATCAGCGCTTTGCCGGGAAACGAAAAGCGCGCGGCGACGAAGGCGAGCGGCACGCCGATCAATGTCGACGTGACGGTGACGATCGCGCCGAGCAGCAGCGTGTTGGTGACGGCCGAGCTGTAGCGCGGATCGTCGATCAACGTCGCCCAGCCCGATTGCCCGCCGGTCCCGGCCGACAGGCTGGCGCTCAGCACGTTCAGCAGCGGATAGAGCAGGAACAGCGCGAACAGCGCCAGCGTCGCCGCCGACAGGACGAACCAGATATCCTTGAAATGGCGGGTCACGACGCGACCACCAAAGTCTGCGCCGGATCGAAGCGCAACGCCGCCGCATCGCCCGCCGTCAAGCCGGGCACGGCGCCATGCGCCTCGACCAGAATCTCGCGGCCCGATGCGGTCGCCACGCGGAAGCTGGTGCGCCCGCCCAGATACTGGCGGCGGCGCACGGTGCACGGGATGGTGTTCGCGTCGTTGGCGGCGGGGCCGAGCTTCAGCGTTTCGCCACGCGCGATCAGCACGGCCTTGCCGGCGGGCAATGCTGCCGGCGCGAAGGCCTGCAAATTGGCACCGTCGAGCGCCACATGGGCGAGCGCGCCCGCACTGGTCGGTGCTGAAAGTTCGACGTTCAATGTATTCGCCGCCCCGACGAAATCGGCGACATAGGCCGAGACGGGGCGCGCGTAGAGATCTTCCGGCCCGCCGACCTGTTCGAGCTTGCCCAGGCGCAGCAAGCCGATGCGATCGGACAACGCCAGCGCTTCCTCTTGGTCATGCGTGACCAACACGGTGGTGATACCGACTTGGCGCTGCAGATCGGCGATCGTCTCGCGCACTTGGACGCGCAGCTTGGCGTCGAGATTGGACAAGGGCTCGTCCATCAGCAGCACGGTCGGCTTGATCGCCAATGCGCGGGCCAAGGCCACACGCTGGCGTTGACCGCCGGACAACGCCGCAGGCATACGTTCGGCGAAAGCGCTGAGCCCCACGCGCTCGAGATACTCGCCGACGGTGGTTTTGATCGTCGCTTCGGGCATGTTGCGCGCGCGCAGACCATAGGCGACGTTGTCGTAGACGCTTTTGTCGGGGAACAGCGCGTAATCCTGAAACACCATGCCGATATCGCGCCGATAGGCGGGCAGGTCGGTCACGTCGCGATCGCCGAAGAACAGCTTGCCCGAACGCACGGGAATGAAGCCCGCGATGGTGCGCAGCAGGGTCGTCTTGCCGCAACCCGACGGGCCCAGCAGCGTGAACAGCGAGCCGTCGGCGATATCGAGCGACAGGCCGGAAATCACCGGCTCGGCGCCGTAGCCGACGACCAGATTATCGATGCGGATTCCCGCCATTTGCCAAAGCCCCCTGCACGATTTTCAAAGCCGCTTCGTGGCGGCGCTTGTCGCCGCCCGCGAGAACGCGCGGGCCGCTGGCGATCGTCAACTCGTCGCCGTTCCAGTCGGTGATGACGCCGCCGGCCCCTTCGAGGATCGGCACGAAGGCGGCGTAGTCGTGAAGTTTGAGGCCGGCGTCGATCGCCAGATCGGTGCGCCCTTGCGCAAGCCGGCCGTAGCTGAGTGCTGCCCCGCCATAGACGCGCCACGCGGTGACGTCGCTCAACGCCGCCAGCGGCTACTTTGCCTCGGCATCGAAGAAATCGGGATTGCTGGCGGACAGGATCGCGTCGGCGAGGGTTTCGCCCTTGCGGGTTTCGCACGGCATGCCGTTCAGCGTGGTCTTGCGGCCTTTGGCGCCGACCCAGCGTTCCTTCGTTGCGGGAAAATGGATCACGCCCAGCACCGGTTTGCCCTTATACGCGAGGGCGATCAGCGTGCCGTAGACCGGCATGCCGACGACATAGGCCGCCGTGCCGTCGATCGGGTCGAGGATCCAGACGTAATCGGCATCGGGCGTTTTGGCGTCGAATTCCTCGCCTAGCACGCCGTGATCGGGATAAGCGGCGGCGATCGTCGCGCGCAGGCGTTCCTCGATGGCGAGATCCATTTCGGTGACGAACGACTTGTCGGGCTTCGTTTGTGCCGCCGCGTGCGAACGCGCGTCGAGCATCGCGGCGGCTTCGTCCGCGAGTTTCTCGGCGAAAGCGACGAGGGGCCCGAGATTCATTCGCCGCTCCGCATGCCGTCGGCGAAGGGATCGTTCGCGTCGCGCAGCAACGTCGCATCGGCGACGACATAAGCGCGGCCGCGAATGCGCGGAATGATCCGCCCCTCCGCGCCCGGGCGGTATTTCGCCTGGAAGCGGCTGCCGACGATGCTTTCTTGAACCCATTCCGCCCCGGGCGCCAATTTGCCGTCGGCGGCGAGGCAGGCGAGCTTGGCGCTCGTGCCTGTGCCGCAGGGCGAGCGGTCGTAAGCGCCGCCCGGGCACAGCACGAAGTTGCGGCTATTCGCCGCCGGATCGGCGGGCGGGCCGAAGAATTCGACATGGTCGATCTTGCCGCCGTCTTCGCCTTTGATCCCGGCGGTGGCGAGTGCGCGCATCGTCGCGTCCGCGGCGCGCGTCAGCGACGGAATGGCGCTCATCGTCAATGCATAAGGCGCGTCGGAGACGAGGAAGAACCAATTCCCGCCCCACGCGATATCGCCGACGACCGTGCCGATATCGGGCACGTCGACCGCGACGGCCTTGCGATAGCGATAGGCGGGGACGTTCTCGATCTCGACTTCGTTGCGGCCGAGCAGATCGACCGTCACGTCGCCGACCGGCGTTTCGAAGCGATGCGTGCCGGGTTTGAGCCGGCCCAGATGGGCCAGCGTCACCGCCAAGCCGATCGTGCCGTGGCCGCACATGCCGATGACGCCGACATTGTTGAAGAAGATCACGCCGGCGGCGGCGGCCGGATCGACCGGTTCGCACAAAAGTGCGCCGACGACCGCGTCGTTGCCGCGTGGCTCGTTCACCGCGAAGCTGCGCACATGATCGAAGCGCTCGGCGAAGATCTTGCGCCGCTCGGCCATGCTGCCCTTGCCCAAATCGGGCAGACCGTCGATCACGACGCGCGTGGGTTCGCCTTCGGTGTGGGAATCGATGACGCGCATGGGTCGGACCTTATCCGAAGCGTTGGAGATCGTAGGGGGCGAGCGGGATCGAAGGCTGCCTGTCGGTCGCGAGGGCGGCGACGAGCTCCCCGGTGATCGCCGCGAGGGTCACGCCGAGATGTTGATGCCCGAATGCATAAAGCAAGTTGCCCGCTTTGCGTGAGCGTCCAATCGCCGGAATGTAGTCGGGCAATGTCGGGCGATTGCCGATCCAGCGCGTGCGTGCGGCACCCTTCGGCAGGCCGAGCGCTTCGGCATGGGCGTCGAGCTTCGCCCATTTGCGCGGATCGCTGGGCGCATCGATGCGCGAGAACTCGGTGAAGCTGGTCATGCGCAGCGTGTTGGCGAAGCGCGTGATGATCGCCGAACGATCGCCGAAGGCGATGGGCGGCAATTCGCGCGGCCAATCGGCTTCGGTCAGGGTCGTGTCGATGTGATAGCCGCGTTCGGCAATCAGCGGAACGGGGCCTTCGATCCCGCACAGCAGATCGCCCGACCACGCACCACCCGCGACCAGAATATGGTCGGCGTTCAGCGCCTTGCCGTCCGAAAGAATGGCGCGCGCATGGCTATTCTCGATCTCGAGCCGCGCGACAGTGCCGGTCAGCTTGATGCCGCCTACTTGACGGAACGCATCGTCGAGCTTGCCGCGCAGGGCTTGCAGATCGATGACTTGGCCCGTGCCGGTATAGCGCACCGCACCGGCGGGTTTGATCGCAAGGCGGCGGCCCAGCATCGCCAGTTCTTCGCTGGTTGCTTCGCGTGCGGCGGCATAGCCATAGTCGGTCGCGCAGGCCGCGCGGATACCGGCTTGTGCCGTCGCCTGCTTCTCCCAAACGACGAAATGGCCTTGTTCGCGGATCAGGTCGGCGGCGCCGATATCGCCGACCAAGCGATGCCACGCGGGCAAGGCGGCGGCGACGATGGCTTTGAGCGCGCGCGAACCCGCTTCGTAACGCGCGGGCATCGATGCCGCGATCAAGCGCAGGCCGAAGGGCAGCCACGCGCCGATATCGCGCGGCGGGAAGGCGGCGGGACCGCCCGCGCTGTAAAGCCGCTTGTGCAGCGACAACAGCGTGGCGATCGAGGCGAGCGGCGTGACTTGCTCGCTGGCGAGATGTCCCGCATTGCCGAACGACGCCGCGCGCGACGGATCGCCCGCATCGATCAGCGTCGTCGCGAAGCCCGCTTGTTGCAGGCGTCGCGCGGCGGCGGCCCCGACGAAACCGCCGCCGATAACGAGGGCGGTCTTGCCGTTCACGGACCCAGAGTCCGCCAGGTCGCGTACCAAGTCTTGAAGCGCTTCCACTGCGCGTCGACATAGGTGCGCTGGCTGGCCGAGAGTTCGTCGGCCGGGTTGAAATGCAGTGTGTATTCGGGATACCCGGCGAGGACCATCAGGTGCTTGTAGTAGAGCACCAGATCGGGGCCTTCGTCGTAGCTATTCAGCACGGCGAGCGCGCGGTCGAGTTCCAACGCGCGCTGCGTGGCGATGGGGTCGCCAGCGGCCGCCTTGCGGCACAGCGCCACCAGATGCAGCGCTTCTTCGGGTAGCGCGTTGCCGATACCGGTGATCGAGCCGACGGCGCCGCAATTGACGAAGCCGTGGAACACTTGCGTGTCCACGCCGACCAGCAGCATCAGATTCTTGTCGCGGCCGGTAATGTGTTCGGCGGCGTAGGTCAGCGACGCGGCACCGCCGAATTCCTTGAAGCCGATCAGATGCGGATGCTTGGCGTGAAGCTCGAAGAACAGATCGGCCTTGGTCTCGTAGCCGTAATAGGGGCTGTTGTAGATGACCGAGGGCAAGCCCTTGCCGGCTTCCAGCACGTCCATGAAATGCGCGCGCTGGGCGGCGACAGAAGGCCCGCGCGACAGCACGCGCGGAATGATCATCAGGCCATGCGCGCCGACCTTCTTGGCGTGGGCGGCGAGGGCGGCGGCGCGCACGGGGTTCTGGGCCCCCGTGCCCACCACTGTCGGCACGCCGGCGGCGACGAGGCGTTCCACGCCAATCATCCGCGCTTCGTCGGTCAGCAGCGGCCAATCGCCCATCGATCCGCAATAGACCACGGCGCTCATACCCGCCTTGATCAACGACTGACCGGTGCGCACCAGCGCGTCGAAATCGGGTTCGCGCGATTTGGTGCAGGGCGTCATCAACGCCGGAATCGTGCCGAGGAACGGATTGGCGGCCATGGAGCTTCCCTTCGTGCTTGTTTCGGCGAATGTAGATTGTATAAAATCTGCGAGTCAATAGCCTTTCATCGCCGCCGGGGATAAAATTCGAAGATCATGGCCAACTCGTTGACTCACCGGACCTTGTCGTCGGCCATCGCCGACCGGCTGCGCCAGTCGATCCTGGGCGGCGAATACGCTGCCGGCGCGCAGTTGCGCCAAGACGCGCTGGCCTCGGCGTTTAGCGTCAGCCGGATTCCGGTGCGCGAGGCGCTGTTCCAGCTCGAAGCCGAAGGCCTGGTGCAGATCGAGCCGCATAAGGGCGCGGTCGTGACCGGCATCTCGATGGAGGAAGTCGACGACGTGTTCGATCTGCGCGCGGCGCTGGAAGCGCGCTTGCTTGCGGATTCTATTCCCAATCTGACCGACGCGGATTTCGCGCGCATCGACGCGGCGCGCGAAGCATTCGACCGCATGGTCGCGTCGGGCGATATCTCGACCTCGGGCGGATTGAACGCCGAGTTGCACATGGCGTTCTATGCGGGCGCCAAATTGCCCAAGACCGCCGCGATCGTCGCGGGGCTGCTGCAAACCAGCGACCGCTATACGCGCTTGCAGTTGTCGTCGACCAAGGGCCTCGCGAAAGCGGGGCGCGAGCATCGCGAACTCGCCGCGTTGTGCCGCAAGCGCGATGCGGCCGGGGCTTTGGCGCTGTTGAAGGCGCATATCGAAGCGGTGCGCGCCGATTTGGCCGCCGTCCTAAAAAGAACGCCCGGCCTCGTCGCCGAGGGCCGGGCGTCCAACGCGGGGCGTAAGCCGCGCGCTTGAGCTTAGGCGACGTCGTAGCGGTCGGCGTCCATCACCTTCGTCCACGCCTTGACGAAATCGGCGACGAATTTTTGCTTCGCGTCCGCCGCCCCGTAGACTTCGGCCAGCGCCCGCAACCGCGAGTCCGAACCGAATACCAGATCGGCGCGCGTCCCCGTCCACTTGACCTTGCCGGTCTTACGCTCGCGCGCTTCGTAGACGCCGTCGCCGGCCGGTTTCCATTCGACGTCCATGTCGAGCAGGTTGACGAAGAAGTCGTTCGTCAGCTTGCCGACATTGTCGGTGAACACGCCGTGCTTGTTGCCGCCCGTATTGGCGCCCAGGACGCGCAAGCCGCCGACCAGCACCGTCATTTCGGGTGCGGTCAGTTTCAGCAATTGCGCGCGGTCGATCAGCGCCACTTCCGCCGGCACGCGCGTCTTGCCCTTCGCGTAGTTGCGGAAGCCGTCGATGACGGGCTCCAGCGGCGCGAAGGACGGCACGTCGGTCTGTTCCTGCGACGCGTCGGCGCGGCCCGGCGTGAAGGGAACGGCCGCTTCCACGCCCGCATCCTTCGCCGCTTTTTCGATCGCGGCACTGCCGGCGAGTACGATCAGATCGGCGATCGAGATCTTCTTGCCGCCGGTGTTGAACGCGCCGCGGATGCTCTCCAGCGCCGCCAGAACCTTGGCGAGCTGGGCGGGATCGTTGACCGGCCAATCCTTCTGCGGGGTCAAGCGCACGCGCGCCCCATTGGCGCCGCCGCGCTTGTCGGAGCCGCGGAAGGTCGAGGCCGAGGCCCAGGCCGCCGAGACAAGCTCGGACACCGTCAAGCCGCTCGCCAGGATCTTCGCCTTCAGCGAAGCGATATCGGCCGCATCGACCAGCTTGTGATCGACCGCCGGGATCGGGTCCTGCCAGGGCAGGACTTCCTTCGGCACCAGCTTGCCGAGGTAACGCGCGCGCGGGCCCATGTCGCGATGGGTCAGCTTGTACCAAGCGCGCGCGAAGGCGTCCGCGAACGCGGCGGGATCGGCCAGGAAGCGGCGCGAGATCTTCTCGTAAGCCGGGTCGAGGCGCAGCGCCAGATCCGAGGTCAGCATCGCCGGGGCATGCGTTTTCTTCGGATCGAACGCATCGGGGATCGTGCCCGCACCGGCGTTGTTCTTCGGGCGCCATTGATGGGCACCCGCCGGGCTCTTGGTCAGCTCCCAATCGTATTTGAACAGATTGGTGAAGAAGTCGTGGCTCCACTTCACCGGCGTCGAGGTCCAAGTGACTTCGAGACCGCTGGTGATCGCGTCGCCCGCTTTGCCGGTACCATGCGTGCTGGCCCAGCCGAAGCCTTGCGCTTCGATCGTCGCGGCTTCCGGATCGGCGCCGACATGCGCGGCATCGCCAGCACCATGCGTTTTACCGAACGTATGGCCGCCGGCGATCAACGCGACGGTTTCCTCGTCGTCCATCGCCATGCGCGCGAAGGTTTCGCGGATGTCCCGCGCCGAAGCGACCGGGTCGGGATTGCCGTTCGGGCCCTCGGGGTTGACGTAGATGAGGCCCATCTGCACCGCACCCAGCGGGTCCTCGAGCTCGCGGTCGCCGCTATAACGTTGATCGTCGAGCCACTTGGTCTCCGGGCCCCAATAGACCGACTGGTCGGGTTCCCACGTGTCGGCGCGACCGCCGGCGAAGCCGAAGGTTTTGAAGCCCATCGATTCCAGCGCGACGTTGCCGGCCAGGATCATCAAATCGGCCCACGAGATCTTGCGGCCGTATTTCTGTTTGACCGGCCACAACAGGCGGCGCGCCTTGTCGAGATTGACATTGTCGGGCCAGCTATTCAGCGGCGCAAAGCGCTGCTGCCCGTCGCCCGCACCGCCGCGCCCGTCGGCGATGCGATAGGTGCCGGCACTGTGCCAGGCCATGCGCACGAACAACCCGCCGTAATGGCCGAAATCCGCGGGCCACCAATCCTTCGAATCGGTCATCACCGCGTGCAGATCCTTGACCACGGCGTCGAGGTCGAGGCTTTGGAACTCCTTGGCGTAGTCGAAATCCGGCCCCATCGGGTCGGACAATTCCGAATGCTGATGCAGCATCTGAAGATTCAGCTGCTCGGGCCACCATGCTTGATTGGTCTTGCCGGTATGCCCGAAGGGGCATTTCCCGGCGGCCGGTTTTTCGGTTTGCGAGCCCATTTGATTCTCCCGTCTTCGATTGAAAATCCCGCGGTCCGAAGCCGGACCGTGATCGCAGCTTCGATCCGGGTGCCCGTACCCGTCCAACGGGCTTTATCGTTTGTAGCAATCGAATTTGGCGATCATAAGGCGGCTATAAAAATGAAATAATCGATGAACTTCCAACGAAAACGGCCCCCCGCCGCGAGGCGAGGGGCCGTTCGGCCGCAACGTTATGCGGAAAGGCTTACTTCACGGAGGCGTAGCGCGCGCCGAGATAATAGGCCTTCGGATCGACGATCTCCGGCACGCGGCCGAAGGTCTTGAACATCTCGTTCATGCCTTTGAGCCAGCTGTCGACCGTGCCGTCCTCGGACAATTTCGAAAGCTCCGCGCTCGTGTAGTACTGCGCGAACTCGGCCTCGGCCTGGAGATTGGCCTTGGGCGCGCCCAGCATCGCCGCCGTCCAATCGACCGCGCGGCCGACATTCTGATGACGCTGGTCGTTGGCGTCCTTCAGCAAGCGGATCATCGCATCGACCAGCCCGTTGTTCGCGGGCGCGTCGAGCTCGTTGCGCATGATGAAGCTGCTGGGGAAGCTGTTCTTGGGCAGCGCGTCCTTGTTGGTGAACAGCTCGTTCAACGCCGGCACGCGCGACTTGATCGTGGCGACATGCGGATACCAGATACCGGCCCCTTCGACTTGACCGGACGCGAAAGCCGTGACGATCGTCGCCGGGTCCATGCTGACGCGCTTGACGTCGTCGACCGTCATGCCGGCGGCTTGCAGCGCCAAGCGCAGCAGCATGTCGCCCGACGTGCCTTCGGGCACGGCCACGGTCTTGCCGCGCAGATCCTGGATGCGCTTGATCGCGGGCTGGGCGATGACGCGGTCGGAGAAGCCGACGACGTTCATCGCGATCAGCTTGGCGCGGCCGGTGATCGGCAGCCACAGCGCACCCGGCCCGATATAGCCGAAATCGAGATCGCCCGTACCCAGCGCCTGGATCTGAATCGGGCCGTTGGTGAAGCCCTTAATGTCGGGCGTCAGGCCGTACTTCTTCCAAAGATCGAGATTGTTGGCGACGGCGGTCAACGACGCGCCGTGGAAATCGCCGATATAGCCGATGCGCACGCGGATCGCCTGGGCGATCGCGGGTGCCGCGAGGGCGCCGATCGCGACACCGGCCGCGGCCGATTTCAGCAGCGTGCGGCGGCCGATTGGGTTCGTCTTGGTCATGGGGTTCCTCCAGTTATGGTTCGGTTTCTCAGTGCTGGTGGTAGACCGCGTGCCACACGCGATTGCGCAGATCCTGGAAGCGCTGCGACAGGCGGATGTCTTCGGTGCGCGGATAGGGCAGATCGACATCGACGATCTCGTGGATGCGGCCGGGCCGGGCCGCCATCACCACCACGCGGTGGGCGAGGAACACGGCTTCGTCCACATCGTGCGTGATGAACAGGATCGTGCGCTTGTCGCGCGCCCAGGTGGCGAGCAATTGCTCCTGCATATTGACGCGCGTCAGCGCGTCCAGCGCGCCGAAGGGCTCGTCCATCAGCAGCACGGCGGGATCGACGGCGTAGGCCCGCGCGATGGCGCAGCGCTGCTTCATGCCGCCCGACAGCGTTTTGGGCAGCGCGTCGGCGAAGGCCGACAAGCCGACGAGGTCGAGGCAGCGCGCCATGATGCGCGCGCGTTCGGCCGCCGGCACGCCCTTGATCTCCAGCCCGAAGCCCACGTTCTGCGCGACCGTCAGCCACGGGAACAGCGCGTATTGCTGGAAGATCACGCCGCGCTCGGGGCCGGGGCCCGAGACGGGCTTGCCGTCGACGCGCACCGTGCCGCCGGTGGGTTCCTGCAAACCCGCCGCCATGTTCATCAGCGTGGACTTGCCGCAACCCGACGGGCCGACCAGCGTGACGATTTCACCGTCCGCGATGTCGAGATCGAGATCGTTGACCGCGCGGAATTCCTGGCCTTGCAGCACGAAGGCGCAGGAGACGCGCGCGAATTGGATTTTCGGCGTGCTCATCGGCGCTCCTGCCACATGGTCAAACGCTGGTCGAGCCACAGCAACACGCGGTCCATCAACAGGCCGGTGATGCCGATCGTGATCAGCGCCACGAAGATGGTTTCGAGATCGTAATAGATTTGTGCCTGCTGCATCCGGTGACCCAGGCCCTGCTGGGCCGCGATCAGTTCCGCCGCGACCAGCGTGGACCATGCGGCACCCAAGCCGGTGCGCATGCCCACCAGGATGAACGGCGTGGAGGCGGGGACGATCACGCGCCGGAACACGGCCGCGTCGCCGGCACCCAGCACGCGCGCGGCGTTGATCAGCACGCGATCGACGTTCACGACACCTTGATAGGTGGAGATGACGCTGACCAGGAACGCCGCCAGCGTGATGACGAAGACCTTCGGCACTTCGCCGATGCCCAGGAACACGATGGCGAGCGGGATCAGCGCCAGCGGCGGAATGGTGCGGAAGAACTGGACGTAAGGCTCCATCAGCCCGCGCGCCCAGATGTACCAGCCCATCAGGAAGCCGACGGGAATGGCCAGCGCCGTGCCGATGGCGAAGCCGAGCAGCACGCGTTGAACCGATGCGGCCAGATCGACGAACAACTGGCCGTTGGCGATCATCTGGATCGCGCGCGCACCGACCGAAAGCGGGCCGGGCAGACCCGCGAGATTGATGAAGCTCAGCAGCGACCACAGCGCCAAGCCGAGTGCCGCCGCAAGCAGATTGAGGGCGAGCAGCTTGCGCCGCATCTCGCGTTCGCGCAGCGCGTGGCGGCGCGCAAGGCCGTCGTCTTGGATCGCGGTCTCGGTCATGTCGCCTCCACGGCGCGATAGGTGTCGGGCTGGCGCAGCAAGCGGTCGAAGCCGACGATCGCGGCTCCTTGAATGGCGCCGGCGGGGCCCAGCGCCGTGCGCGACAGCCGCACGGGCTGCATCAATTCGTCGGGCACGTTGCGCGCGATCTCGGCCAGCAGGCGGTCCAGCGTCGCGTCGGAAAGCCCGGCATAGATGCCGCCCAGCACGACGATCGACGGGTTTTGCAGATTGATCGCGACGGCAAGACACAGCGCCAGATTGGCGATCGTTTGGTCGAACAGCGCGACGGCGATCCTGTCCTTCGCGTTCGCGCGCCGCTCCATTTCCTCGACGATCTGGATGTTCATGTCGCGACAGTCGAGCACGTCGCGCAGATAAGGCTCGCGCAACACGCCGACCAGCGTGCCGTTGGTGGACACCCGATCGGCGAAGCGGTTTTCGCCCATGCGCAAATGACCCAGCTCGCTGACGCCGTAATGGCCATGCGGGCTCGGCGTGATGCCGTTCAGCATCGAGGCACCCACGCCGTACTTGGCCTGCACGAACAGCATCGGCTGATCGGCGTCGAGATGTTTGTGGCGGAACTCGGCGAAGGCCATCGCGCGGGTGTTGTTATGCGCGATGACGGGAATGCCGATCTTCGCTTCGATATGGTCGGCGAGCGGCAGATCGCGCCAGCCGAGCTGATAGGAAACGCGGATCTGGCGCAGTTTCGTATCGGTCATGCCGGGCATGACCAGCACCACGGCGGCCGGGCGGCAGCTTTTGCGCGCCAGTGCGGCCAGCCGCGTGCGGATCCAATCGGTCAAGCGGCGCAGAATCGCTGCGGGCTCGCCCTCCGACAGCGCCAGCTTATCCTCCCGCGCATCGCGCGCGATGAGATCGAGCCCGACCACGGCGCTGCGCACGAGCTCGGGTTCCAGCGACAGGCAAAGAATCTCGCTGGCGGCCGGGTTGAGGCGCAGAACGACACGCGGGCGGCCGGGCTCGCGCGGGCGGGCGTTGCCCGCCGCCTCGACCCAGCCCAGCGCTTCGAGCTCCGTCACCACCTTGCTCATCGTCGTGGTCGACCGGCCCAGCGCCTTGCACAGCTCGATCTGCGACATGGGCCCCCGATCGCGCAAGCACAGCAGCGCCTCCATCCGGTGATGGACGCGCAAGCGTTCGACCGGCGTGTCTTTGCGCACGCGGCGAGCGGCCGGTTTGCGGCGCGCTTGTGTCGCGGTGCGGCGGTCGTGGTTGCGGGCGGGGGCGATCGGCATTCCCATTTAATTATTCCTTGGTAGGAATTAAATCGCTAAACTGCGCGCCTGTCAACCGCCAGGGTCCGGCTTCGAGATCCGGCGACGAGGGAGAGATACGGATGTCGAAAGCGGCGCGCCCGAATATCGTGTTCATCATGGCGGACGATCACGCCTCGAAGGCGATTGGCTGCTACGGCTACGGCATCAACGCGACGCCGAATATGGATCGGCTGGCGCGCGAAGGGATGCGGGCGAATCACTGCTACGTCACCAATTCGATCTGCACGCCCAGCCGCGCGGCGATTCTGACCGGCACCTATAATCACGTGAACGGCGTGATGACGCTGGCGGATTCGATCGACAACCGCCTGCCCAACGTCGCCAAGCATCTACGTCAATCGGGTTATCAAACCGCGATTTTCGGCAAATGGCATTTGGGCGAAGGCCGCGGGCACGAGCCGTCGGGCTTCGACGCGTGGGCCGTCGTGCCGGGCCAGGGCGATTATCACGATCCGCTGTTCCACGAACCGGACGGCGAGCGGCGCTATTCGGGCTACGTCACCGACATCATCACCGATATGTCGATCGATTGGATGGCGAAGCGCGATCAATCGCGGCCCTTCTTCCTGATGTGCCATCACAAGGCGCCGCATCGCTCGTGGGAGCCGCATCCGAAATATCGCGATTCCTATAAGGATCCGATCAAGCTGCCCGACACGTTCGACGACGATTACAAGAATCGCGCGAAGGCCGCGTCGGCCGCGCGCATGCGCATCGCCGACGACATGACCTATCTCGATCTCGGCCTCGTCCAGCCCGATGGCGGTTCGGAGGTGGGCGAACTGCTGCTGGCGTCGATGAACGTGCGCAAGCTGCCCAAGCCCAAGGATGTGCGCGGCTTGCGCCTGATCGACAAGGACACGGGCGAGGTCTTCACCTTCGCAACGACGCGCGAATACGACGAATTCAAATTCCAGCGCTACATGCAGCGCTATTTGCGCACCATCGCGTCGGTCGACGAAAGCGTGGGCCGCATTCTCGATTATCTTGACGCCAACGGCCTCGGGCAAAACACGCTGGTCATCTATACCTCCGACCAAGGCTTCTTCCTGGGCGAGCATGGCTGGTTCGACAAGCGCTTCATGTACGAGGAATCGTTCCAGATGCCGTTCCTCGCGCGCTTCCCCGCCGAGATTCCGGCGGGCACCGTGTCGAACGACATTTTCAACAATGTCGATTTCGCCCCGACATGGCTCGATCTCGCGGGGCTGAAGGTGCCGAGCTATATGCAAGGGCGCAGCATCCGCCCGATCTGGGGCGGCAAGGCGCCGGCGGATTGGCCGCAACACGCCTATCATCGGTACTGGATGCATCGCGACGAGTTCCACAACGCCTATGCCCATTACGGCATCCGCGATCATCGCTACAAATTGATCTACTGGTACAACCAGGGCTACGGCCTTGCAGGCACGTTGCCGGGCGGCGAGACGCCGGAATGGGAATTCTTCGATTGCGAGAAGGATCCGCTGGAGCTGTTCAATTGCCACGCGGACCCGGCCTATAAGGCGGAAGTCGCGCGGATGACGAAGCTGTTGGAAGCCAAGATGGCCGAGATCGGCGACGTGCCCGCGCATCCGATGGGCTGAAGCGCCACCCTTTCGCCGCAAACGCGCCGCGCCAGCGCCGCGGGAAAACATCCGCGAACATGCGCGAAGGATTGCGGTGCCGCGAAAATTCCGTGTCGTGCTTTACGCATAGACGCCGCAACGATGAGCGCTGCGCCTTCGCGCCATCGGCCATGCGCGCCGTCGCGGTTGCGTCGTCGGCGGTCGCGTGGTCGGGATGGGACATCGTCAACCCCCGGCAGTCAGGAGCGAGCCATCATGACTCACCCCCAACGCACGACGACAACCCCCACACCCAAGCCGCGCAAGGACGCGGCGCTGAAGGAAGCGGAAAAGGAAAAGGCCGCGCGCCACCCCGACGATATCGATCCGGTCGAGGAAGCGCTGGAAGACAGCTTCCCGGCCAGCGATCCGCCTTCCTTCGGCGGCGCCACGCGCATCGGCATGCCGCCGAAGAAGAAGCCGGAGAAGACGCCCCAGTAACGCGTCAATGCGCGAGGGCGGCGATCGCGTCGTCGTTCACGCTCTCGGCGATCTTGCCGTTCGCGACCAAGGCGGTCGCGGCGGCGAGATCGGGCGCCATATAGCGGTCCTCGTCCAAGGCGGGGACTGCTTGGCGCAAGGTCGTGATCGCGGCTTGCAGCTTTGGGCTGGTCGTCAACGGGGCGCGCAGCTCGACGCCTTGCGCCGCGCACAACGCCTCGATCCCCAGAATGCCGTAGAGATTCTCGGTCATCGCCAGCAGGCGGCGCGCGCCATGGCACGCCATGGAGACGTGATCTTCCTGATTGGCCGATGTCGGCGTCGAATCGACCGACGCTGGATGCGACATCTGCTTGTTCTCGCTCATCAGTGCTGCCGAGGTTACTTCCGCGATCATCAAGCCGGAATTGAGCCCGGGTTTGCGCGTGAGGAACGCCGGCAAGCCGTAGCTCAATGCCGGATCGACCAGCAACGCGATGCGCCTCTGCGCGATCGCGCCGATCTCGCACACCGCGATGGCGATCTGGTCGGCCGCGAAGGCGACCGGCTCGGCATGGAAATTCCCGCCCGAAACGACGCTGTCGTCGGGCAGAACCAGCGGATTGTCGGTGACCGCGTTGGCTTCGATTTCCAGCGTCGCACCGGCTTGGCGCAACAAATCGAGACAGGCGCCATCGACCTGCGGCTGGCAGCGCAAGCAATACGGGTCCTGCACGCGCTCGTCGCCGTCGAGATGGCTTTGCCGGATGACGGAGCCGTCGAGCAGCCCGCGCAACGCCGCCGCCGTGTCGATCTGGCCGCGATGGCCGCGCAATGTGTGAATGCCTTCGATGAAGGGTGCCGACGATCCCATCGCCGCATCCACCGACATCGCCCCGGTCACCAAAGCGGCGGCGAGCGCGCGTTTGGCGCGGAAATACCCGGCCAAGGCCAATGCGGTCGAGGCTTGCGTGCCATTGATAAGCGCAAGACCTTCTTTGGCGACGAGCTTCACGGGCGCGAGCCCCGCGCGCTTCAGCGCTTCGCCACCCGGAAGCCGCTCGCCCTTATAGAAGGCTTCGGCTTCCCCCATCATGACGGCGGCGAAATGGGCGAGGGGGGCGAGATCGCCCGACGCGCCGACCGAGCCTTTTTCGGGAATGAGCGGCGTGACGCCCTTTTCGAGCATCGCTTCGATCAAGCGTACGAGATCGAGCCGCACGCCCGATGCGCCGCGCCCGAAGGAGATGAGTTTTAGCGCCATGATCAAGCGCACGACGTTCTCGGGCATCGGCGCGCCCACGCCGCAGCAATGCGACAGGATCAGATTGCGCTGCAGCGTGGCGGTGTCGGCGACCGCGATCTTGATCGAGGCGAGTTTGCCGAAGCCCGTATTGATGCCGTAGACCGGCGCATTGCCTGCCGCGATCGACGCGACGCGCGCGGCGGCGGCTTCGATACGCGCATCGCCGCCGCGATCGAGCACCGCGTTCTCGCCCCGCCAATAGATCGTGGCCAGTTGTTCGAGCGTGACATGGCCGGGGCGGAGCGTGACGGTCATTGCGGGATCCTTAGAGCTGAGCTTGGAGCTGGTAACCGGGTTTGAAGACCTGGCGCACGGCGGTGACGACATGGCCGCTGCGCCGCGTGATGCGGTCGATCGCCATCAGCCCGTCGCCTTGCGCGCAATGCAGAATGCCGGCGTCGCGCTTGGTCGCGACGATCGCCGAAAAAGCGATCTCGCCGCCCTCGAAGGGCACGTTGCGCACCAGCCATTCGTTCGCGCTGATTTCGGTGAAATCCACCTTGCGCGCCTTGGGCACCGCCGTGAGGTTGATCCAGCGATCCTCGTAGACGTAAGGCGCGTCGTCGCCCATATGCAGCGCCACGAGATGCAGATGTTCCTCGCCTTGTTTCGCTTGAAGGCGGGCACGGATGCCAAGCGGCGGCTCGGCGATCTTGCGAGAAATGATCTCGTGGAAATAGCGCATTCCCTTGCTCTCGATCTCGACGCGCAGCACGGGAATGTCGAGCTTCGCCTTGCGCGAGGGATTGAGCGTCACGCGCGTGCCCGCCTTGCGCCGGCGATCGAGCAGCCCGTCCTCCGCCAATTGGCGCAAGGCGCGGTTCACGGTCGCGCGTGCACAACCGAATTCCTCGGCCAGCGCTTCCTCGTGCGGGATCGAATCGCCGGGGCGCCAGATATGCGCGCGGATACGGCGCAGCACTTCGGTCTGCACCGCCTGCCAGGAATTGATTTCGGCGCTTCGCATGCGCGCGGGTCCTTGACTCGGATAATATGTATATAGTTATTATCCATAACCGCGCACATGACAAGGGGGCAAGATATGACCGATCCGCGCCATAATTCTCGCGACATTTACCCCCCGACGGGGCCGGAAAAGACCGCCAAATCCTGGCAGACGGAAGCCGCGATGCGGATGCTGATGAACAATCTGCATCCCGATGTGGCCGAAAATCCGCACGAGCTTGTCGTCTATGGCGGCATCGGTCGCGCGGCGCGCACCTGGAAGGATTTCGACGCGATCGTCGCCAGCCTCAAGAATCTGGAAGGCGACGAAACGCTGGTCGTGCAATCGGGCAAGCCCGTGGCGGTCGTGCGCACGCATGCGGATGCGCCGCGCGTGCTGATCGCCAATTCCAATCTGGTGCCGCGCTGGGCCAATTGGGATCATTTCGGCGAGCTCGACCGCAAGGGCCTGATGATGTACGGCCAGATGACGGCGGGCTCGTGGATCTATATCGGCACGCAAGGCATCGTGCAGGGCACGTACGAGACTTTCGCCGAAGCCGGTCGCCAGCATTACAAGGGCGACCTCAAAGGCAAATGGATTCTGACCGGCGGTCTCGGCGGCATGGGCGGCGCCCAGCCGCTCGCGGCCGTGATGGCCGGGGCGTGCTGCCTGGCCGTCGAATGCGACGAGACCCGCGTCGATGCGCGCATCCGCACGCGCTATTGCGACGAGAAGACCGACAGCCTCGACGAAGCTTTGGCGATGATCGATCGCTGGACGAAGGCGGGGCAGGCGCGTTCGGTCGGCTTGATCGGCAACGCCGCCGAAGTGTTCCCGGAAATTCTGCGCCGGATGAAGGCGGGCGAGAAGCTGCCCAACGGCCGGCCCGATATCGTCACCGACCAAACTTCGGCGCATGATCCGCTGCACGGTTATCTGCCGCTCGGCTGGAAGCTCGGCGAATGGCGCGCGCGCCAGGAAACCGATCCCAAGGCTGTGGAGAAAGCCGCGCGCGCGTCGATGAAGGCGCATGTCGCCGCGATGGTCGGGTTCTGGAATGCCGGCGTGCCCACGCTCGATTACGGCAACAACATCCGCCAGGTCGCGCGCGACGAAGGCTTGGAGAACGCCTTCGCGTTCCCGGGCTTCGTGCCCGCCTATATCCGCCCGCTGTTCTGCAAGGGCATCGGGCCGTTCCGCTGGTGCGCGCTGTCGGGCGATCCCGAGGATATCTACAAGACCGACGCCGCGATGAAGCGCCTGTTCCCGGAGAACAAGCATCTCCATAACTGGCTCGACATGGCGCGCGAGCGCATCGCTTTCCAAGGCTTGCCCGCGCGCATTTGCTGGATCGGCCTGGGCGATCGCCATCGCGCCGGTCTGATGTTCAACGAAATGGTGGCGAAGGGCGAGCTGAAGGCGCCGATCGTCATCGGCCGCGATCATTTGGACTCAGGCTCGGTCGCCAGCCCCAACCGCGAAACCGAGGCGATGCGCGATGGATCCGACGCCGTGTCGGATTGGCCGCTGCTCAACGCGCTGGTCAACACCGCGTCGGGCGCCACGTGGGTCAGCCTGCATCACGGCGGCGGCGTGGGCATGGGCTATAGCCAGCATGCCGGCATGGTGATCGTCGCCGACGGCACGCCGGAAGCGGCCAAGCGATTGGAGCGCGTGTTGTGGAACGATCCGGCGTCGGGCGTGTGGCGCCACGCCGATGCGGGCTACGAAGACGCGATCGCTTGCGCCAAGCAGCACCAGCTGCGCTTGCCGGGCATTCTCGGCAATTAAAACGTGATGACGTAAAGCCCGGCGGTCCCTCGCAGGATCGCCGGGCCGTTCTCGACGATCAACGTGTCGCCCGCGCCAAGCGCGTCGGTGGCGCCGGTCGCGCAATGGATCAGCAAGAAGCGCGTCGACTTGTCGATCGTCGTTTCGCCGGCGAGATCGAGCCGCGTCATCGACGGCGTGTAGCCCAAGCCCCGCCGCGCCATCGCGTTGAGATCGGTGACCTTACCGCCGAGCAATTCGGCCGCGGCGGGCACGTCGCCGGGAAAGGCGAGGGGCGGGGTGTCTTGCGTCAGCGTGATCGGCGCTTGATCGCCAAGCGTGAGCGCGATGCCGTCGCCCGACAGGATCGCCAGATGGCGGTCGATCGCGGGAAATTTGGAAAACGGCCCGCCGGTGGCGACATTCGCCATGCTCACGCGCCACTCGAAATTCGAAAGATCGGCGTTGGCGGGATGGACCGCGATCTCGGCGGTTTCGCCGAGGCCGTTCTTCCATTTGGCGACGCGATAATCCGAACGCCGGAGAACCCGCATCACTTCGCGGCGATCATGTCGGCGGGGGCGGAACGGCGACGCAAAGGCGCTTCCACGAAGGGCGCGGTCGAGCGGCGTTCGACCAGCGTCGGGCGCAGCATGACCTTGCAGAACGCCTCTTCCTTGCGCTTGCCTTCGGTCACTTTGCGGAACAAATGATCGGTGGTGGCCAGCGCCAGATCGCGCACCGGCATGGCGATGGTGGTGATGCCGGGGCCGCACCATTTCAGCATCGGCGCGTCGCTGAAGCCGACGAAGGAAAGGTCGCGCGGCACGTCCACGCCATGCGCGCGCACGCTGTCGTAGGCGCCCACGCAAATTCGCGCCCCCGCCGTGACCACGGCCGTCGGGTGTTGACGCAAGGACAACAGCTTGTCCATCGCCGCGGCGCCGAACTCCGCATCGCAACTGCCCGACAGCAGCAATTCGTCGATCGGCTCGATCCCCGCGTCTTCCAGTGTGCGGCGGAACCCGGCGAGGCGTGCACGGCCGGTGGAGATGGCGAGTGTCGACCCGATATAGGCGATGCGCCGATGGCCGAGACCGATCAGATGTTCGGCCGCGAGGCGCATGGCTTGCGCGTCGTCGATGCCGAACCAATCGGATTCGACCTTGGTGCTTTCGCGCACGAACTGGACGAGCGGCACGCTGCGCATCAAGCGATAGGTTTCGGCCGCCGGCGCGATCGACGGAATCATGATGATGCCGAGTGCGCGCGCCGAGCAGAGATTGCGCAGATGATGGAGTTCGAGATCGGCGTCGTCGCCGGTGACGGCGAGCACGAGCTGCGCGCCGCGCTCGCGGCAGCAATCGGCGATCGCTTTGGCGGCGGTCGAATAGAAATCGTTTTCGATGTCGGGCAACAGCAGACCCACGATCGACGATGTTCCGCTGCGCATCGTGCGCGCGGCGAGATCGACGACATAGCCGTCGCGCTCGGCGGCTTCGCGCACGCGCGCTTGCGTGGCTTCGCTGATGCGCGGCGAACCGGCCAGGGCGCGCGACACCGTCGCCACGGACAAGCCCAGCGCCTGTGCGATGTCTTTCATCTTCGTCGGCCGCGTCATCGATTCCTCCATTCGCGAGACAATCGTTTGCACAAATTTGCGCCCGGGACAAGCAGAGCGATATCTTCGTCGAATATCGACGAAACAGGCTTGCGCTTTATTGCGTTCGGGCGCCTGATGGCGAAGGTGATTCGTCCGTTCGGACGTCGTTGCACAGATTGCGCAACGGTTTGTGCAAATGTTTGCGCAATATAAATCACTGATATGGCTATATATTTTAATTATATTAAAATTCTTGACCGCAAACGATTACACGCGCATCGTTTGCGCGTCACGAAAATGCCGCCCGGTTTGGTCCGTGGACGGCGCTCAAGGGAGGAAATATGCGCACCCACGGTAATACGCGCGGCATTTCGCGCCGTTCGATGCTCGCGACCGGCACGGCCGCCATCGGCTTGTCGGCGCTGGCCGCCCCGGCCGTCCTGGCGCAGCAGAAATTCGTCTGCCGCATGGGCCATTCCGAAGCGATCGGCTCGCCGCTGACCCTGGCTTTCGAAGCCTGGGGCAAGGCGATGAATGAGAAGAGCGGCGGTCGCATCGACGCGCAGCACTTCCCGGCCAGCCAGCTCGGCAGCTACACCCAGATGATCGAGCAGAACCGCCTCGGCACCATCCAGGCCACGACCGGCGGTCCGGACACGGAAGAATCGGTCGCCCCCGAAATCGCCGCGACCGGCGGCGCGCCGGGCTTCATCTATCGCGACGAAGCGCATGTCGATCGCGTGCTGCAGGGCGATATCGGCAAGGAAGTCTCCGCCATCGCGCGCGCCAAGACCGGCGTCGAGTTCCTCGATTACGGCGAGGTCGGTTTCCGTCACGTGCTGTCGAAGCGCCCGGTCGCGACGATGGCCGATCTGCGCGGTCTCAAAATCCGCGTGCCCGAATTGAAGGTGTGGGTCGATTTCTGGAAGCTGCTGGGGGCGAACCCCACGCCGCTCGCCTATGCCGAACAATACAACGCCCTGTCGACCGGTTTGATCGACGCGTTGGAAGCCGACGTGTTCTCGATCAAGGGCTTCAAGTGGGGCGAGCAGGCGAAGAACATGACGCTGACGAATCACTGGTTCCTGCCCAAGGCGACGCGCGTCAACGCGCGCTGGCTCGACTCGCTGCCGGCGGAATTGCAGACGATCGTGCGCGACACGGCGAAGGTCGCCTTCGCCGAACAGCGCCGCGTCAACCGCGCCAACACGGCCGCGACGCTGGAGGAATTGAAAGCCTCGGGCATCACCGTGCGCACGGCGGGCGACACGGCGGCGTGGCGCGCGGCGACCGAGCCGCTCTTCGCCGAGTTCGCGTCCAAGAGCCCGGCGACCAAGGCGATGATCGACAAGATCCGCGGCCTCGTCGCTTGAAGATTGCCTGAGTGGCGGGCGGCGGAAGCGATTCCGCCGCCCGTATTTTTACGCGACGATCCCGTCCGTCTTCGGAAGCGCCTTCATATGTCCTCTTCGTCCGAAACTCTCGCGACGCCCGCCGCCGCCGGCGCGCCCGCGCGTATCAGCCTCGCCGTCGACCGCGTTCTCGAAACGATCTGCGTCGCGGTTCTCGGCGTCACGGTTCTGGTGGCGCTGCTGCAGGTGTTCTTCCGCTACGTGCTCAATGCGTCGCTGAGCTGGCCCGAGGAGTTCGGGCGTTTCGCCTTCGCCTGGTTCGTGCTGCTGTCGCTGGGGCTGCTCGCGCGGCGCGCCAAGCATATCGCGATCGAAATGGTGCCGCGCGCGCTGTCCGACGATGGCCGCCGCATCCACGCCGCCTTCGCGCGCGCGATCTCGGCGTGCAGCGCCGTGTTTCTGTTCATCTGCGGTGCCGATCTGGTCGCCAATGCGAGCTATGTCTCGCCCGCACTGCAATGGTCGTACAAGTATCTCTATCTCGCCGTTCCCGCGGGTGCGGCCGCGACGATCTTTTTCCTGATTCTGGAGCCGGTCGCGGGGTTCCGTTCCTGGCTGTCGGGGTTGGCGACCACGATCGCCGGGGCGGCGCTCTATTTCCTGCTCGAATCCGCGATCGGGCATACGTTCGTCGGCTCGTTCGGCGTGGTCTTGCCGCTCGTCACCGTGGCGATCGGCTTCATGCTGATCGGCGTGCCGATTTTCGATTCGCTCATCTTCGGCACTTTCGTCGCCTTCATGCCGCAAGGGTCGCTGGCGTTGCTGCCCGTGCCCCAAAGCCTGACGAACTCGATGGATTATCTGCTGCTGTCGATTCCGTTCTTCATGCTCGCGGGCGGCATGATGAACGCGAGCGGCATCACCGAACGTCTCGTGGCGCTGGCGGATTCGCTGGTCGGCCATTTCCGCGGCGGATTGGCCCAGGTCAACGTGTTGACCAATACGCTGATGGGCGGCGTGTCGGGCTCGTCGACCGCCGATGCGGCCGCGTTGGCGAAAACGCTGGTGCCCGCGATGGAGCGGCGCGGCTATCCCAAGCCCTTCGGCGTGGCGTTGACGAGCTCGGGCTCGATCCTCGCCAACATGATCCCGCCCAGCCTCGGCCTCATCATCTACGGCGCGATGGCGACCGTGTCGGTCGGCGCGCTGTTCACCGCGACGATCGTGCCGGGCCTGTTGATGGCGTTGACGCTGGCGCTGGTCGTCTATTTCGAATGCTGGCGGCGCGGCATCGGCGATAGCGGGCCCAAGCCCGCGCCCGGCGTGCGCGGCAAGGCGTTCAAGAACGCGCTGCCCGCCCTCGTGCTGCCGGTCATCATCGTCGGCGGGATCCGCTACGGCGTGTTTTCGACGACCGAGGCGGGCGCCATCGCGGCGGCCTATTCGATCTTCTGCGGCATGTATATCTATCGCGCGGCCAAGGGCATCACGATCATCCACGCGATCCGCGAATCGCTGATCGAAACGACGACGATCATGGCGGTGATCGCGGCCTCCGCACCCTTCGCCTATGCGCTGATCATCGAACAGGTTCCGCAGAAGATGACCGCGATCCTCGGCGGGCTTGCGGGCACGTGGTGGCTGCTGCTGCTGGCGATCAACCTGTTCCTGCTGTTCGTCGGCTTGGCGATGGAAATGATCGCGTCGATGGTGATCCTGATCCCGCTGCTGGTGCCCGTGCTGAAAGCGGCGAATGTCGATCTGATCCATTTCGGCGTCATCATGGTCGCCAATCTGTGCATCGGCGCGCTGACGCCGCCGCTCGCGGTCCTGGTGTTCACGGCCGCGCAGGTGACCAACACGCCGATCCATCTCGCGTATCGCGCCTGCTGGCCGTTCATGATCGGCCTGCTGATCTGGCTGACGGTGATCACCTTCGTGCCGTCGCTCAGCCTCGGCCTGGTCGCACTCGTCGGCAAGTGAGGATGGCGGCGATGTTCACCCTCGAAAGCGACGCGCTGGCCCTGCCCCCCGGGGCCATCGCGCGCACCGAACGCTTCTATCTGCGCCACGACGGCAAGCCGGTGCTGGGGCTGACGCAGGGCCGGATGCGGCCTTACGTCTATCCGATGTTCACGCCCGCGGGTTATCTCGCGACGTCAGAAAGTCCGGCCGACCATCCGCACCACAATTCAATCTGGATCGCGTCGGACCATGTGCATGCGCTCGTACCCACGGCGCCGGGCAAGCACGAGGAATACACTTATAATTTCTATGTCGATGAAACCTTCCAGGGCCGCGCGCCGGGCACGTTGATCGCGGGTGCGCCCAACCTCTCGCAGGCGAGTGCGACCGGCTGCATTCTCGAATTCCCCGTCGAATGGCGTGGGCCGGTGGAGTGGGGGGCGGCGCAAGGCCGCGTGATCGCGCGGGAAACGCGGCGCATCGCCGTGACCAAGGCCCAGGACGCTTGGGTGCTGGATGTCGACTCAGAACTCGCGGCGGCGAATTGGGATCTCGCCTTGGGCCCCACGCGCCACGCCTATTTCAACGCGCGCGTCGCCGACACGATGGTCGTGGCGCTGGGCGGCAAGGTGCGCGACGACAAAGGCCGCGTGGGCGGCGAGACGATCGGCGTGCTGGGTTCGCGCTGGGTCGCGTTCGAAGGCCCGGTGGGCGGCGGCAAGCAGGCGGGCATTGCCGTGATCCCCAACCCCGCCGACGAAGCCGATGCGTCGTGGTTCGTCGCCGATTGGGGCGCGGTCAGCGTCGGCAATTTCCGGCAGGCGCGGCGCGTCGTCGCGAAGGACAAACCCTTGCGCACGCGCTATCGCGCCGTCGTCTATGATGGCGCGATGACCGACGCGCAAATCGAAGCCTGGGTCGCCGGGTTCCCGAAACGATGAAGGCCGTTTTGCCCTACGACGCGTCGCCGGGCACGAAGCGTCTTCTCGAAAGCCTCGATCCCGCGATCGCGCAAGTGAGCGTATTGGCGGAGAACGATTCCGCCGGTCTCGCGCGCGAACTCGCCGGCGCGGATGTGCTGCTGCATGTGCTGGCCCCGGTGACGGCGTCGATCCTCGACGCCGCGCCGAAGCTGCGCTTGGTCCAGAAAATCGGCATCGGCGTCGATACGATCGACCGCGTCCATGCCGCCAAGCGCGATATCGCCGTGTGCAACATGCCCGGCACCAATACGGTCGCGGTCGCCGAGTTGACTTTGGCGCTGATGCTCGCGGCGTTGCGCCGGGTGACGGCGCTGGATGCCGGTTTGCGCGCCGGGGCGTGGACGCCCGATGCCGCGCATCTCGATAGGGCGGACGAGCTCGACGGCGCTTGCGTGGGCTTGATCGGCTATGGCGCCGTCGCCAAACGTTTGCGCCCGGTGCTGGAAGCGCTGGGTGCGCGCGTCGTCGTCTATGCGCGCAGCACGCCGGACGACGGCGCCAAGTCTTTGCCGCTCGATGTGCTGCTCACCCAAGCCGACGTGGTTTCGCTGCATGTGCCCGCGACCGCCGAAACGCGCGGGCTGTTGAACGCAGCGCGCATCGCACGGATGAAAAAGGGCGCGGTGCTGGTCAATACCGCGCGCGGCGCCCTGATCGACGAGGCCGCGTTGATCGCGGCGTTGTCGAGCGGACATTTGGGCGCAGCGGGCTTGGACGTATTCGCGGTCGAACCGCTCGCGCATGGCAACGCGCTGCTGAAATTGCCCAACGTCGTCGCGACACCGCATATCGCCTGGATGACGCCGGGCACCTGGCGGCGCAGCCTTGCGATCGTTGCCGAAAACTGCCGCCGCTTGGCGTCCGGCGCGCCGCTGCTTCATCGCGTGGCCCCGCCATGACCGACACGATCGCCATCGAAGCCCGCCTACGCGAAGCGGGTGTGATCCCGGCGGGCGTCGCTGCCGAATTTCGCGCCCTGACCGGCGGTGTCGCGTCGGATATCTGGTGCGTCGAGGCGGGCGACACGAAATTCGCGGTGAAACGCGCCCTCGCCAAATTGCGCGTCGCCGCCGATTGGCGCGCCCCCGTCAGCCGCAACGCGGCGGAAGCCGATTGGCTGCGCACCGCCGCCGGCATCGTGCCGGGCTGCGTGCCGAATATCCTATTCCACGATCCCGATGCCGGTCTGTTCGCGATGGATTTTCTGCCGCCGGACAAGCACCCGGTATGGAAAGCCGAATTGCGCGACGGCCGGGTCGACGAAGGTTTCGCGGCGAAAGTGGGCGCACGCTTGGGCACCATTCACGCCGCGACCGCCTATGACGACAAGATCGCCGCACGCTTCGCCCACGATTCCAACTTTCATGCGCTGCGGCTCGAGCCTTATCTCGAAGCGATGGCGCCGAAATATCCGGACCTGGCGCCCAAGCTACTTGCTTTGTCGCGCGATACGCTCGCCCGGCACGTGGCGCTGGTGCATGGCGATGTCAGCCCGAAGAATATTCTGGTGGGACCGGACGGGCCGATCTTCCTCGACGCCGAATGCGCCTGGTATGGCGACCCGGCCTTCGATCTCGCCTTCTGCCTCAATCATCTGCTGCTAAAATGCATCTGGAATCCCGCGGCCGCACCGGGTTTCTTGCGCGCTTTCGACGCGCTCTACACGACCTATTTCGGCTCGGTGGGGCCGCGCCTCGCGCGCGGGCTGGAAGCGCGCGTCGCCAGGCTGCTGCCGGGCTTGTTGCTGGCGCGCATCGACGGCAAATCGCCGGTCGAGTACATCGTCGCGGCCGCCGACAAGGATCGCGTCCGGTCGATCGCGATCCCGATGATCGAAGCCGCACCGGCGAGTTTGACGGCGTTGCGCGATCAGTGGCGCAGCGGTTTGGGAAGGAATTAGCGCGATGACGAAGATCGTTTCCGTCAAAGGCCGCCGGGTATGGGATTCGCGCGCGCGGCCGACGGTCGAAGCCGAGGTGACGCTGGCCGATGGTGCCACGGGCCGCGCCATCGCGCCGGCGGGCGCTTCGATGGGCTCGGGCGAGGCGGTCGATCTGCGCGACGGCGGCGCCTCGCAAGGCGGGATGGACGTGACGCGCGCGGTCGCCGCCGTTTCCGGCCCGCTCGCGGGCGCGTTGCGCGGGATGGAGGCGGCGGATCAAGCCGCGATCGACGGCGTCATTCGTGCCTGCGACGGCACGACGCGTTTCGCCAATCTGGGCGGCAACGCGGCGATCGCGACGTCGATGGCGGTGCTGCATGCGGCTTGCGCCTCGGCGCGCCTGCCGCTCGACGAATATCTCGCCGCCGGCGGGCCCGTGCGCATTCCGGTGCCGGAGATCCAGATTTTCGGCGGCGGCGCGCATGCGGGACGGCGCGTCGATATCCAGGATTTTCTGGTCGTCTGCCCGTCGGCCCGCAATTTCGCCGAAGCGCTGGATCGCACGGCCGACGTCTATCACGCCGCGCGCAAACTACTGAAGGACGAAGGCCGTTTGCAGGGTGTCGCCGACGAAGGCGGGTTCTGGCCGGTCTTCGCGACCAACGATGAAGCGCTGGAAATGCTCGTGCGCGCGATCGAAGCCGCGGGCTACACGCCGGGCGACGAAGTGCATATCGCACTCGACATCGCCGCGTCGGATTTCGGGCGCGGCGGGCGCTACAAGCTGGGCCTTGAGAACCGCGAACTCGACAGCGACGGCTTGAGCGAGATGCTGCTCGGCTGGCTCGACCGCTATCCCATTCTGTCGATCGAAGACCCGCTGGCCGAGGACGATATCGAGGGCTTCAAGCGCTTCACGGCGGCGGCGGGCGATCGCGTGCAGATCGTCGGCGACGATTTGCTGGTGACCGATGCGGGGCGCGTCGCGACCGCGGCGCGCGAGCGTCACGTGAATTGCGCGCTGATCAAGCCCAACCAAATCGGCACCGTCACCGGCACCAAAGCCGCACTCGACGCCGCGCAAGCGGGCGGCATCGCGGCGATCGTCTCGGCCCGTTCGGGCGAGACCGAGGATATCAGCATCGCGCCCTTCGCCGTGGGTTGGAACGCGGGCCAATTCAAGGTCGGCTCGATCGCGCGCGGCGAACGCACGGCGAAATGGAACGAGATGCTGCGCATCGAGGAGCGTCTGGGATCGCGCGCCCCCTATGCGGGGTGGGGCGCGTTCCCGGTGAAAGAGAGGTCGATAAGATGACTCGCAATATCGTCCGCTACGCCGATCCCGAAGCGCGTTACGGCGTGCTGGAGAAGGACGGTACGATCCGTCCGCTTGGCGGTTCGCCGTTCGAAAGTCTGGAAACGGTCGGCAAGCCCACGCATCTCGATCGCGTGCGCTTGCTCGCCCCGGTAAAGCCCGCCTGCCTTTACGGTGCGGGTCTCAACTATATCGGCCATGCGCGCGAGATGAAGCTCGATACGCCCGCGTTTCCGATGCTGTTCATGAAGCCGCCCTCGGCGATCGTGGGGCCGGAGGCGCCGATCGTCTATCCGATCGAAGCGCAGAACCTGCATTTCGAGGCGGAAGTCGCGGTCGTGATCGGCAAAGCCGGACGGCGCATTCCCGAAGCCAAGGCGCTGGAGCACGTGTTCGGTTACACCTGCGCCAACGACGTCAGCGAACGCGTGATCCAGGCCAAGGAAATGAAGCAAGGCTGCCTGGTGCTGGGCAAGGCGTTCGACAGTTTCAACCCGATAGGGCCGTCGATCGCGACCGGGTTGGATGCGGGCGATATCGAGATCATCGGCCGCGTCAACGGCCAGCAGCGCCAGCGCAGCAACACCAACGATCTCGTCTACTCGGTCAAGGCGCTGATCGCGCATTTGAGCAGCGGCATCACGCTGTATCCCGGCGACGTCATCATGACCGGCACGCCCGCCGGCGTGGGGCCGGTCGTGCCCGGCGACGTGGTCGAGATCGAGATTCCGCAGGTCGGCATCCTGCGCAATCCGGTCGTCGCCGAACAAGTTTAAGGAACGCAAATTATGGCCAAGAAAATCCGCTTCGCGCTCGTCGGCCTCGGCATGGCGTCGCGCCCGCATGTGCGGGGCTTGAAGGACCTGGAAGCCGCCGGCGTGCTAGAAGTCGCCGGCGTGTTCGCGCGGGACCAAGCCAAGCGCGAAGCCTTCGCAGCCGCCAACGGATGGCGCGCGGCCCCGTCGCTCGAATCGCTCGCGAGCGACAAGTCGATCGCCGCGGTGTTGATGCTGACCCCGCCCAACGCGCGCGCCGAACTGGTCGATCTGTTCGCGGCGAACGGCAAGGCGATCCTGATGGAGAAGCCGGTCGAGCGCACGACGGCGGCGGCCGAAAAGATCGTCGCGCGTTGCGAAGCGGCGAAGGTGCCGCTCGGCATCGTGTTCCAGCATCGCTTGAAACCCGCCGCGCGCGCGATGCGCGAACTGCTCGATTCCGGACGCCTGGGCAAAATCGGTCTCGTGCGCCTCGACGTGCCGTGGTGGCGCCCGCAAAGCTATTACGACGAGCCGGGGCGCGGCACGCTGGCGCGCGACGGTGGCGGCGTGCTGATCTCCCAGGCGATCCACGCGATGGACATGATGCTGGCCTTGACGCCCGACGTGGTCGACGTGACGGCGCTCGCCGGCACCACCAGTCTGCACAAGATGGAGACCGAGGATTTTGCCGGCGCGGGTTTGCGCTTCGCCGACGGATCGATCGGCACGATCGTCGCGACGACGGCGAATTTCCCGGGCGTCATGGAAAGCTGCGTGTTCAACGGCGAGAACGGCTCGGCCACGCTCGACGCCTCGACCCTGACGGTGCAATGGCGCGACGGCAAGACCGATACGGCCGGCGTGACCGGCGTGGGGACCGGCGGCGGCGCCGATCCGATGGCGTTCGATCACGGGCCGCATCGCGACGTGATCGCCGATTTCACCGCGGCCGTGGCCGAAGGCCGCAATCCGTCGATCGACGGGCGTTCGGCCTTGCGCGTGCATCGTTTGATCGACGCGATCCTCGAATCCTCGCGCAAGGGCGCGCGCGTCGCCGTGGCGAAGGGCGACGCATGAAGGACGGCAAGATCGCGATCGGCGTTCTGGGCGTCGATCATCGTCACATCTACGGCATGCTGGAAGGCATGCAGGCGGCGGGCTGTGTCGCCGTGGCGTGGTGGACGCAAGGCGAGCCCTTGCCGCTGGCGGGCTTCGTCAAACGCTTTCCCGATCTGCCGCGCGTCGCGGATAAGCGCGCGATCTTGGAAGACAAATCGATCGACCTCGTGCTGATCGCGTGCGTGCCGTCGGAGCGCGCGGCCTTGGCGATCGAAGCGATGCGCCACGGCAAGGACGCGATGCTCGACAAGCCGGGCTGCGTTTCGGCGGCCGAGCTTGCCGCATTGCGCGCGGCGCAGGCCGAAACGGGGCGCATCTGGTCGGTCGATTTCTCCGAACGTTTCGAAGTCCCCGCCGTGACCTTGGCGACGGAGCTGGTGGCGCAGGGTGCGATCGGCCGCGTCGTCTCGACGACCGGCTTGGGCCCCCATCGGCACAACCCGCATACGCGCCCGCCGTGGTTCTATTCGCGCAAAGGGACCGGCGGCATTCTGTGCGATATCGGCTCGCACCAGATCGATCAGTTCCTGTTCTTCACCGGATCGGACGACGCTGAGATCGTGTCGGCGACCAGCGACAATCTCGCCCATCGCGAATTCCCCGATTTCGAGGATTTCGGCGAGATCGTGCTGAAAAGCGCCAAGGGGCGCGGCTATATCCGTGTGGATTGGTTCACGCCCGATGCGCTGCCCAATTGGGGCGACGGGCGGCTGTTCCTGACCGGGACCGAGGGCACGATCGAGCTGCGCAAATATGTCGATGTCGGCAGTGCCGCCGGCACGGATCATCTGTTCTTGGTGAACAAGACGCGCTGCGAACGCATCGACGCGTCGGGCGCGGGCACGCCCTATTTCGCCAGACTTGCCGCCGATGTGCGCGATCGCACGCAAACCGCGATGACGCAAAGCCATGCGTTCAAGGCGACGGAGCTTGCGATCGAGGCGCAGCGCCTTGCGGAACTGGCCGCCGGTTACAAACGCTAATCGCGCGTTCTACAGCGCATCGCAGTGAATAGCGGCGTTTGTCGTTGACTTGCCGCGTCGCATCGCATGTTGTGCCGCAACATTCGGTACCGACGCGGAGTGCACGACGATGGTTTCCCAACCGCCCGCTTCCCTGATCGACGGCTATCTTTCGTTCCGCGAGCGCAGGCTGCCCGGCGAACAATCGCGTTTCACGCAACTCGCCGAGACCGGCCAATCGCCCAGCGTGATGATCGTCGGCTGCTGCGATTCCCGCGTGTCGCCGGAAGTGATTTTCGACGCGCGGCCGGGCGAAATGTTCGTCGTGCGCAACGTCGCCAATATCGTGCCCCCCTACCAGCCCGACGGCGGGCTGCACGGCACAAGTGCGGCGCTCGAGTACGGCGTGATCGCGTTGAAGGTCGAGCATATCGTCGTGCTGGGCCATGGCGGTTGCGGCGGCATCGCCGCCTATGTCGATGCGGGCCGTAAGCCGCTATCGCCCGGCGATTTCGTCGGCGCGTGGATCTCGCAGCTCGACGGGGCGGCGTCGCTCGTGCCCGAATGCGACCGCGAACTGCCCGAAGAATTCGCCCGCTCGCTGGAGGTTGCGAATTTGCGCGCCAGCATCGCGGCGCTGCGCACCCATCCGTGCATCGGCACGCTGGAAAAGCGCGGGCGCCTGCAATTGCATGCCGCGCATTTCGCCATCCGCACCGGCGTTCTGCGCTGGCTGGACCAGGAAACCGGCCGGCTTCGGGCGGTTGACGGCGACAAACGGGTCAATGCGGCGGCGTTGCGCTGCACATCGGACTAGTTGCGGCATTTGGACAATGTCCAAGGCGTGAGCGGATTTTTCGTGCATGCTTAACTTTTGGCGCTGAAAATAGCGGGGCCAAAGAAGAGCACCGATGAATTCCCCCGAACGACGTAAAAGCGGCTTGATCGATCGAATAGCGGCGCCCGAATGGGCCGCGATCGCCTTCGCGTTATTCGTCATCGCGGGAATCTGGGCGGTCGCGTATCTGTCGATGCGCCAGGCGCGCGAACAACTGGCGGACTCGGCGCAAAGCGAAATCCTTGGCGCGCAGAATCTGATCGCGACGCATGTCGGCCGGACGATCGACGCGGCCGGCGCGCTGCTGGTCGGCGTCGATCTGTGGCTGGCCGAACAATTCGATTCGACGATCGTCGCGGATCTGGAATTGGTGGCGGACCGGATCCGCCGCAGCCAAAAACTGGCGATCGACATCCATCTCCACGATGCGGCGGGCGACGGTATTCCCGTCGGCGACCGGGCCGCGCGTCCCGTCGACGACGTCGAACGCCGGTCGCTGCTGGCGCTGTCGGACGAACCGATCGATCGGGTTTCGGTCGGGCTGGAATTCGGAACGCGCGCGCGCGCGCGCCAGATATACGTCGTCAAGCGCGCGCATCCCAATGTCTTCGGCGCCGCCTACATCGTGGCGGCGATTCCGGCGGCGCAACTCGATCGGCAGTTCGAGCAGATCCTGGTCACCGCCCCCGGCACGGTCGGCGTGGTCCGCACCGACGGGTTGGTCGTCTATCGAAATCCCGATCCGGATCGCTTCACCGGCACGCGCTTCGATCTCGACGGGTTGCTCGGACGCGACAGGTCGCGCGGCGCGTCGGGTTTGCTGAAAAGCGTCCGCGGACCCGACGGCAGCGTCCTGACCGTGGCGTTCCAGCGGGTCGACGATCTGCCGATATCGTCCTATGTCCGGTTCCGCGAAGCGGATATCGATTTGGTGGCCGCCGAACGCGCCCGTCCCGTGTTTGCCTTCGCGGCGCTGGCGACGGTGTTGACGCTCGCGATGGCGGGGGTCGTGATCTGGTTCGAACGCCGCCGCGCCCGCGAAGCGGATCGTTTGCGCCGCGCGCTGATCGACGCGGAGGCCGCGAACGTCGCCAAGCGCGAATTCCTCGCCAATATCAGCCACGAGCTGCGCACGCCGCTCAACGCGATCATGGGATTCTCGGATCTGATGGCGGCGCAGCCTTTCGGCCCGTTGAACGACCGCTATCGCGGCTATGCCGGCGATATCCATGGCGCCGGCCGGCATCTGCTCAGCATCGTCGATCAATTGCTCGATCTCGCGGCGATCGAAGCGGGGCGGCTGCGTTTGCAGCCCGAAACCCTCGATCCGGGCGACGTAATCCGCGAAGTCGCCGAAATGATGCGCGCAATCGCGCGCGAGCGGAACGTGCGCGTCGTGGAAGTGCCGCCGCCCGAGGCGTTCGCGACGACCGGCGACCGCACGATGCTGCGCCAGATCGTGACAAATCTCGCGGGCAACGCCGTGCGCCATTGCCGCGTCAATGGCGCCGTGCGCCTTGCTTGGTCGCAAGCCGGCGGCGGCAAATACACGATCGCGATCGAGGACGAGGGACCCGGCATTCCCGCCGAGGATATCGGGCATATCTTCGAGCCGTTCTGGCGCAAGGAAAGTGCCAGCCTTTCGCGGCGCGGCGGCACGGGCCTCGGCCTGATGATCACGCGTCAATTCGTGACGCGCTGGGGTGGTGCTATCGCGGTCGACAGCGAAGTCGGCAAAGGCAGCGTTTTCACGGTTACGCTGCCGCTGCGTATCGACGCGCTGGGCGGCATCTGAGTCCCTGCGGCGCGATGTCGCGCTTTTATATTAGATAGTTCGAATATAATCTCGTTCCGTCAACCGGAGGAAACCAAAATGGCCAATGTCGGATCCGTCGATCGTCTCGTGCGCGCCATCGCCGGTGCCGTGCTGCTCGTGGCGCCGCTGGCGGCACCCGGGTTATTCGAATCTTTCGGCGCGTGGCGCTTTGCGGTCGCGGCCGTCGGCGCCGTGTTGCTCGCCACGGCGGCGCTGCGCTTCTGCCCGGCCTACGTGCCGCTGGGCATCAACACTTGCGGCGTCGACAAGCGCTGATCGGCGCCCGATAATCGCTCCCTCGAAAAGGGGTGACCGATGGCGCGGGCGGCGAAAAATCTACGCGTGGGCATGGTCGCCCACGACAAGCGCAAGGCGGAACTCGCGCGCTGGCTCGCGCGGCACCGCAAGGTTTTCGCCAAGGCGGCGATCGTCGCGACGGGCACGACCGCGAAACTTTTGCGCAAGCGCTGCCCGGAACTGTCCATCGAAGCCTTGGCGAGCGGCCCGCTGGGCGGCGACCAGCAGATGGGCGCGCTGATCACCGAGGGCGCGCTCGATGCGCTGATCTTTTTCTGGGATCCGCTGACGCCGATGCCGCACGACGTGGATGTGCGCGCGTTGCTGCGGCTCGCGACCCTCTACGATCTGCCGCATGCGTGCAATCTTGCGACCGCCAATTTGATCGCGGCGGGAATCGAAGCCGGGAAGGTGGGCGCATGATCGGGCGTATCGCGCGCGGCGGCAAGGCGGTCTATGGCGCGCCGCTCGGCATCTTGATGCTCGAAGCCAAGTTCCCGCGCATCCCGGGCGATATGGGCAACGCCGCGACCTGGCCGTTTCCGGTGCTGTATCGCGTCGTGACGGGCGCTTCGCCCGAGAAGGTCGTGATGAAGGGCGCCGAAGGCCTGCTGCCCGATTTCATCGCGGCGGCGCAAGACCTCGTGCGCATGGGTGCCGAAGCGATCACGACCAATTGCGGCTTCCTGTCGCTGTTCCAAAAGGAACTCGCGACGGCGGTCAAAGTGCCCGTCGCGACCTCGGCCTTGATGCAAGTGCCCTGGGTGCAGGCGACGTTGCCGCCGGGCAAGCGCGTGGGCATCGTCACCGTGTCGAAGGCGACGCTGACGCCGCGCCATCTCGAAGCCGCGAATGTGCCGCTCGACACGCCGATCGCGGGCACGGAAAACGGCCGGGAATTCTTCCGCGTTCTGATCAAGGCCGAGAAGATCGATATGGATATCGATCTCGCCGAACGCGACGTGGTCGACGCCGGCGTGAACTTGGCCAAGGCGCATCCCGAGATCGGCGCGCTGGTGCTCGAATGCACCAACATGCCGCCTTACGCCGCCGCGTTGCAGGCGGCGTGCGGATTGCCGGTCTACGACATCTATACGATGATCGCCTGGTTCCATTCGGGGCTTCGTCCGCGGCGGTTCGAATGACGATGGCGCATCCGGATCTCGATCTGTCGGCGGAAGTCGCCGACGCGCTGGCGGCGGGTAAGCCGGTCGTGGCGTTGGAAAGCACCATCGTCGCGCATGGCTTGCCGCGCCCGGACAATCTCTCGGCCGGCCAAGCGCTGGAAGCGGCGGTGCGCGAAGCGGGGGCGATCCCTGCGACTATCGCCGTGCTGGCGGGCCGCATTTGCGTCGGCCTGACGGCAAAGCAACTCGAAACCTTGGCGCTGCGCGATGGCATCGCCAAAGCCTCGCGCCGCGATCTGGCGGCCCTGATCGCCAAGAAAGAAGATGGTGCCACGACCGTCGCCGCGACGATGGCGGTCGCCGCGATGACCGGGATCGCGATTTTCGCGACCGGCGGCATCGGGGGCGTCCATCGCGGGGCCGAAACCAGTTTCGACATCTCCGCCGATCTGCCCGAATTGGCGCGCAGCAAAGTCGCGGTCGTGTCGGCCGGCGCCAAATCGATCCTCGATCTGCCCAAGACGCTGGAGATGCTGGAAATGCTCGGCGTGCCGGTCTGGGGCTATCGCAGCGACGCGTTCCCGGCGTTCTACGCGCCCGATAGCGGCTTGAAGGTCGATACGCGCTTCGACGACGTGGCGGAACTCGCGCGCGCCGTCGCGGTGCATCGCCGGGTCGGGGCGGGCGGCATACTGATCGCCAACCCGATCGCGGCGGCGGCGGCGTTGGACGCGGCGGCGATCGAAGCGGGGATCGCGGCGGCGATCAGGGCGGCCGATGAAGCCGGGATCGGGGGCAAGGCGTTGACGCCGTTTTTGCTCGATCACATCAACCGCAACAGCGGCGGCAAAAGCCTCGCCGCCAATCTGGCGCTGGCGGTGGGCAATGCCAGGCTCGGCGGCACGCTTGCCGCCGCCCTTTCTCAGTCGTAATCGATCTCGCCGCTGCGCGACGCTTTCTTGGCGCCGTGCTTCACCTTGGCGGCCAGGCGGCGGCGCTGCGACCCCTTGGTCGGCTTGGTCGCCTTTCGCGGCCGGGGCCGTTCCATCGCCCGGCGCAGCAGCGTTGCCAGCTTCGCCAAGGCGGTTTTGCGGTTGTCGCCCTGATCGCGGTGTTCCTGGGATTCGACCAGCAGGATACCTTCGGTCGAGACGCGCCGCCCGGCGATCGCCTTCAGCCGCGCCAGGATTTCCGGCGGCAAGCGGCTGATATTGAGGTCGACCCGCAATTCGACCGCCGACGACACTTTATTGACGTTCTGCCCGCCGGGGCCCGACGCGCGCACGAAGCGCCAGGTCAGGTCCCGGTCGTCGAGGTCCAGTTCGGGAATCACGCGCGGCATGGGGCACAATTGCCCGTCTTGCGCGTCCGGGGCAAGCGGGTTAACGAGGCACTATGTCGGGCGTCACTATCCTCTGCACGGTTTACAACAAGGAACGCTTCCTGCCGGACGTGATCGCCGCCATTTGGCGGCAGGTCCCGGAAATGGAGCGCGAGTTCCTGTTCGTCGACGACGGCAGCCGCGACAATTCGGTCGCCATCGTGCGGGAATTGACCCGCGACTGGCCGAATTGCCGGATCGTCGAGCGGCGCAACGGCGGCCCGTCGGCCTCGACCAATACCGGCATCGAACTCGCGACGAAGCCGTGGCTGAAGCTGGTGGGCTCGGACGACGTGCTCGCCCCTTATGCCACGCGCAAGCTGATCTCGATCGCCGAAAACACCGGCACCGCCGCCGTGTTCGGGCGCATCGGCTTCTATCGCGACCCGTCCGAGATCGTGTTCGACGAAGCGGCCGCCGAGGCCACCCCGGTCACCGTCCCCGCCGATGCGGTGGACGAAGTCATAAGGCGCGGCGTGTCGGGCACGTCGCCGACGATCTTTCGCACCGATGTCGTCAAGCAAGCGGGCATGTGCGACCCCGACGTGTTCGTCGAGGATTTCGCGCTGGCGCTGCGCGTGGCGCGGCTTGGCAAAATCGCGCGCTACGAACATGTCGTCACCTGGGGCCCGGCGGCCGACGATACGCGCATCATGGTCGGCCAGGGCCATCAGGCGCATCACGACTACGCGCTCGTTCTCACCCATTTCCTGCGCGCCCATCCCGAAATGGCGGAACGCTACGGCAAGCTCGCCTTCCATCGCGCGGCGGGCCGCGCGTGGCGCTATGCGCGCCGCGCGGCCGGTTTGGGCTGGGCCAGCAAATACACCTGGCTGCATCTGCAATCCTATCTGGGGCCGCTGGGCGATCCGGCCGCCGCGATCGAGCGTACGATGGATGTCTACAAGCTCGGCGACGGTCCCCGCGCCAAGCCGATCATCCGCGTGGGAGCCTACGCATGAGCCGCCGCCGCCGCGATAACGCAGACGCGCCCTGGGCGATTTCCGTTTTCGTGGCGCTGCTGTTCTTGAACCAGCTGGTCGCGTCGGGCGATTTCGTCGAAGCGGGCATCCAATTCCTGCCGTCGTCGGTGGCGCTGGAACTCGTCGGCGCGATCGTCGTGCTCGGCGCGCTGGCGTTGCTCGGCATGCGGCGCGGCGGTTTCGTGTTGTGGCTCTTCTCGCTCGCCTTCCTCGCGGCGTTCGTTTTGCGCAGCGTGGCGCTGGCGATCCCGTGGTTCTTCGGGCGCGATCTGAACGTGGCGGTCGATATTCGCTTCGTGCCGGTCTTCGCCAAGATCCTGGCGGAATCGACGCCCACCTGGGAATTCGTGCTGCTGATCGCGGGCGCGGCATTGCTGATTCTCGCGGCGTTGACGATCGTGCGCCTTGCCTTCGGCACGGTGTTTCGCGCCCTCGCGGCCGGGCGGCCCGGCTTGCTGCTGCCCGGCTTCGCGGCGTTGATCGCGCTGTGGGCGACGATGCCGGGCGCGCCGTCGGCGCCGGACCCGCGTCCGCTGCTGTCGGCCGACGCGGCTTTGGTCGTGCAGCGCAACGTCAACAACGTGCTGCAAGCGGAAGGTATCCGCGGCGAGCATCGTTCGCGCATCGAAGCCGCGCAAGGCCAGTTGCCGGCCCATTCGGATTTCGCCGAGCTGCGCGGCAAGCATGTCGTGCTGATCTTCGCCGAATCCTATGGCCGCATCACCGCGTCGGATCCCGATTTCGCGCGCGTGGTGGAGCCCGCGCGGAAATCTCTCGCCGATCGTCTGAGCGCGGCGGGCTATGCCAGCGCCTCGTCGATCCTGATTTCGCCGATCACCGGCGGCGGTTCCTGGATGGCGCATGGCACGATGCTGACCGGCGTGAAGCTCGCCGCACAAGACGCCTACGAGGTGATGCTGGTTTCGAAGATCCGCACGCTGGCGCATCGCTTCGTCGAGGCGGGCTGGCGCAGTCTGGTCGTGGCGCCGCGCATCGACCAGCCCTGGCCCGAGGCCCGGTTGCTCGGCTTTGAAGCGACGCGTTTGCAGCCCGATCTCGGTTATTCGGGCCCGCGCTACGCGTGGGAATCGCTGCCCGACCAGTGGGTGCTGAAGCATTTCGCCCAAAGCGATCTCGACGGCACGCCGGTTTTCGCCGAGATCATTCTCGCGTCGAGCCACACGCCGTTCGAGCGCGTGCCCCCGATCGTCGAGGATTGGGCGTCGCTCGACGACAAGGGCGAAATCTATCGCGGTCTTCCGGTCCGCGAATTTCCGGTGCGCGCGGGCCGCGTCTTCGAGCAGGACGAGGCGTACAAAGCCGCGATCGCCTATGTGCTGGAATCGATCGGCCGCTTCGCCGAACACGTCGCCGACAAGGACGCGCTGTTCATCGTGCTGGGCGATCATCAGCCGCCGCTGACGACCGCGCGCCGCACCAGCGATTTCGGCGTACCGATCCATGTCTTCTCGCGCGACGCCGCCGCGATCGAGCGCTTCGTGCGGCGCGGCTACGTGCCCGGTATTGCCGTGCCGCTCGAGGGCGGCGCGCCGATGGAAAACTTCCTCGGCGGTTTCCTGACGGATTTCTCGAGCCCGCAATGACCCGCAACGCCGAGCTGCGCGGTTTCGCCGTCGCCGGCGGCTTGCTCGGCCTCGCCGTCGCATTGGCGATCGCGCCGTTTTCCGGCATCGCACTCTATGTCGTCACGGCCTTGGCGCTGTGGGCCGGGGCGCGCTGGGGCATCGCCGATCATCCTTTTCCGAATCTCGGTGCTGCCAATCGCCTGACCTATGCGCGCGGCATCGGCGTCGCGATTGTCGCGAGCCTGATTCCGGCGGAGCTTGGCGAGACGGGAAGGATCGTCTTGGCCGTTTTCGCCGGATTTCTGATCGCCGCCGACGGAATCGACGGCTGGCTGGCGCGCCGCGACGGTAACGCGTCGTCCTTCGGCGCGCGTTTCGACATGGAGATCGATTCCGCGTTGATGCTGGTCTTGGCGATCATCGCGGCGCGCTTGGATGGCGCGTGGCTGATCCTGCTCGGATTGCCACGCTACGCGTTCGTGCTGGCGTCGTATTTGTGGCCGTTCCTGGCGGCGCCGTTGCCCTATAGCGAGCGGCGGCGGATCGTCTGCGTCGTCCAAGGGGCCGGCCTTGTCGCCGCGATCTATCCCTGGGATTTCGCGACGCAAGTCGCCCTCGCGGCGCTGATCGCATTGCTGCTGTCCTTCGCCATCGACGTGATTTGGCTGTGGCGCCATGCCGCTTCGCACGAGATGGAAAACGGCTTCGCGCCGTTGCGCGGTCTTCTGCGTTCGATCGCGATCTATTGGCTTGTCCCCGGGCGCGCGGCGAAGCTCGACGGCTTCTATCGCCGCTGGCTCGGGCCGGGGAAACTCGGCTTCGATATCGGCGCGCATGCCGGCAACCGTACCGCGTCGTGGCGGCGCCACGGTGCCGCCGTCGTCGCGGTCGAGCCGCAACCGGTCTTCGCCGATTTCCTGCGCCGCTTGTTCGCGGGCGACAACGCGGTGAAACTCGAACGCGTCGCGTTGGGAGCGGCCGACGGCGAATTGATTTTACGCATCAGCGATCGCCACCCGACCGTCACCAGCGGCGCGGCCGATTTCATCGCCCAAGCCGCGACGGCGCCGGGCTACGAAAACGTCGCATGGAACCGCAGCGTGAGCGTGCCGATGACGACGCTCGACGCGCTGATCGCACGGCACGGGCGGCCGGATTTCGTGAAGATCGACGTCGAAGGGGCGGAGGCCCAGGTGCTGGCCGGGCTGTCGCAACCCGTGCCCGCTTTGTCGTTCGAGTATGCCTGGGCGACCAAGGGCGCGGCGCTGGCCTGCATCGCGCACCTGGAGAATTATCGTTTCAACCGTTCGATCGGCGAGAGCTTGGTCTTCGCGGGCGAGTGGATCGACGCCGCCGCGATGCGCGCGTTCCTCGAACGGCTTACGCCGAGCGATCCGTCCGGCGATATCTACGCGGAATCAGCAGAACGTCGCGATGCCCGACGATAAGCCGCGTGCGTTTGACGCGCGGGGCGGGCAAGCCGGCCGCATCGACGATCCCGGCCAAGGTCGCGTCGAGCAGCGCCCCGGGCTTTAGATCCCAATCGCTGCGCAGGCTGACCGCGTGCCAGCCCAAGCGCCGCGCTTCCGTTGCAAGTGCGGCCGGGGCGAGCGGCCCCAAGGCTGGGCCCAATCCTTTCCAGCGCCGCTGATGTCTGGCGAAGGCGGCGAAGATCGCGCCGTCGGCCGCGTGCGCGGGCGTCAATGCGTGGCGCCCGTCGACGGCCAGACACATCAGCACCGGCTTGCCGCGCGCGGCGTTCAGGAATTTGCGCAGCCACGCGACCGAGACGAGATCGATCAGCGCCGTCGAAACATAGGCGTCGGCCGGCGGCAAACGCCCGGCGAGCGAGCGGCGTAAACGTGGCGCTTTGGCGTGGCGTAGCAACATCGCATCGCCATCGACCGACAGGACCGTGCAACGCTTGGGCAGAAACGGTCGCAGCCAGCGCCCCATGGCGCCCGTGCCCGCGCCCAGATCGGCGATCTTGGCGCCGGGCTTCAACGCGCGTGCGAAGGCGCGCACGAGAACTCGGGATCGTGCCGCGTCGTCGGCGGGCCCGCGCAACGCAAGCCAATCGGCGGAAAAACCGCTCACGATAAGGCGTCGCGCAAGGCCTGCGCTTGGTTTTGCCAGTTCGGGAAGCGCAGCCGCGCGGCATTGGCGGCGTAGCGGTTGCGCGATGGCCCGATCAGCTTGGCGAGGGCGCGGGCCAGCGCCTTCGCATCGCCGCCGCGCACCAGAATGCCCGCCTTGCGCGGCACGACCGACGGGACGGCTCCCGCCGCGACGCCGGCGACCGGCAGGCGGTGGGCGAGTGCTTCCGCGAACGCCATGCCATAGCCTTCATGCAGCGACGGCAAGGCGAAGACATGCGCTTTCGCGTAGTGGCCGCCGAGTTCGGCTTCGCCGCATTCGCCGGCGAGCTTTACGTACTTGCCTAAGCGCAGCGACGCGATCGTCGCTCTGATCTTGCGCGTTTGTGCGGGATCGCGATCCAAGCCGCCCACGAAAACCGCACGCCAGTTTCGCCCGCGCAGCTTGGCGAGGGCGCGCAGCAGCGTGGGATGGTCCTTGCGCGGGGTGAGCGTCGCGACGCACAGGATCGTCGGCACGCCTCGCCGCGCCAAGGGTACGCGCCGTGCTTGCGTACCCGGCAGCACGATACGGATCTTGGCGCCGTTCACGCCCATGCGGATCAGATCGTCTTTTGTCGCCGGGCTGGTGACGATTATGCGGTCGATCTTCGCCAAGGCCGCCGCTTCGGCCGCCAGCATCGCGGCGGCGTGAGCGGGGGCAATTCCGGTTTCAAGGCCGAGCGGATGGTGGATCAACGCCGCGCAATCCGGCATCGGCAGACGGCCGTAGAATTCCGGCAAGGCGAGGCCGTCGATCAGCAATGTCTCGCCCTTCGCGCGTTTGACGCGCGCGGGATCTTCCTCGACCGCGACCGGCGGTTCGCCCCAGGCTTCGACGATGCGCTTGGCGTAGCGATAGCCGCCGGTCGCCTGCTCGATCGACCCGGGGATGACGAGGCGAAGTCTCACGCCAGCGCGGCCTCGTAAGCCGCCCAGGCATTGGGGGATTCGCGCAAGGTGATCTTCATCGATGCGAAATCCGTGTTGACGATTTCGCCCTTGGCGATGCGCGCCTTCAGCAACTCGAAAATCAGGCCGCACAGGAATTCGGTCGTCGTGTTGGCGTTCTTCAACGCTTCGACGTCGTCGAGATTGCGGTAGTCGAGCTCGTCGAGCGCCCCGCGCAGGCATTTCTTCATCAGTCCGATATCGACGATCAGCCCGTATTGGTCGAGCGTCGCGCGGCGCAATTCCCATTCGACGACGAAGGTCGCGCCGTGCACGCGTTGCGCGGGCCCGAAAATTTCGCCCTTGAAGGAATGGGCGATCATGATGTGGTCTTGGACGGTCAGGCTGTACATGTCGATCCTATTCTTGTTCGTAGCCGATCAGCGGCAAGGGCGACGGATGATCGCCCAACGCCGCGGCGTAACGCACGGGCAATTCGGCGAAAGGGATGGGCGCGCCCAGATCCAGGCGATAGGCGGGATCGGCGAGCAGGCGCAAAGCCAATTCAAGCCGCGCGCGATGGGGCCGCGTCGTGCGGCGGGCTTGCGCCACGTGCCCGACTTGGCTCGCGGCGAGCGTAAGGCGTTTGGCGTGGAAGGCGCCGCCCAACGGGGCGGCGACGCTGCCTTCGCCGTACCAAGACAGCTCGACGATCGTCGCTTCGAACCCGGCAGCATCGATCGCGGTGCTTAAGCCGCCGGCGGTGGCGCTCGTGTGAAAGACGAGATCGCGATCCTCCGCGCCATCGGCCACGCGTAAGCCCAAGGCTTTCGCGCGCGCTTGCGCCATGGACGACGGGTCGACGCAAACGAGATCGGTGCCGGGAATGCGGCGCACGAGATTGGCGAGGCACAAGCCGACGGCGCCAAGCCCGATCACCGCGACGCGGTCGCCCACGCGCACGGGATGATCCCACAGCGCGTTGATCGCGGTTTCGAGATGGGCGGCAAGCGGCGCGGCCGCGTCGGGCACCTCATCCGGGATCGGCACAGCCATGCATTCCGGCACGTCGAATTCGTCTTGATGGGGATGCAGCGCGAAAACGCGTGTACCCTTGTTCGCGCCCTCGACGACCCGCCCGACGGCGCAATAGCCGTATTTGACCGGGAAGGGAAAGGCGCCGTCCTGAAACGGGGCGCGCATGCGTTCGTGTTCCGATGCGGGCACGCGGCCTTGCCAGACGAGGCGCTCGGTGCCCCGGCTGATGCCGGACACGATCGTCCGCACGCGCACATGATCCGGGGCCAGCGCGCCGAGTTTGGTGTCGCGCAGCTCGCCTTTTTCTTTGCCGGCGATCCAGAAGCTACGCGCCAAGGCGACACTCGAACAGCATATCCGCGCCCAGCGCCACGTGGCGCGTGGGCGGGCGCAGCGCATCGGCCAGCGTTTCGATCGGCGGCAGCGCGATCGACGGGCGGCCGGAACCGATCACCATCGGCGCGATGGCAAGCTGCAAGCGGTCGACGCATTTGGCTTCCAGGAAGCGCGAGACCGTGCGCCCGCCGCCTTCCACCAGCACGCGGCGCAAGCCCCGCGCGGCCAGAAGTTCGAGCGCCTTGGCGATGTCGATCGCGCCGTCGTCGCCGCGCGGCACATAGGCGATTTCCGCGTCGCCCGCCGGCGTGGTCGCGGCGCCCTGGCCGCGCAGCACCAAGGTCGGCGCGCGCCCGTCGCGAAACACGTTGCGCGCTTCGGGCGCGCGCGCATCGGGATCGAGGATCACGCGCAAGGGCGAGCGGCCTTCGCAGCGGCGCACATTGAGTTTGGGATCGTCGAGCGCCACCGTGCCCGCCCCGACCAGAACGGCGTCGCACAAGGCGCGCATGCGGTGGAGATGCGCCAGCGCCGCGTCGCAATTCACGAAATGCGAATGGCCCGACAGCGTGGCGATCCGCCCGTCGAGGCTTTGGCCCAGCAAGGCCACGACCCAAGGCCGCGACCGGCGCGTATCGACCGCAAGCAGCGGCATATAGAGATCGAATACCGCTTGCGCCTCGGCCGAGACCACGCCGCCGCATTGCCAGCCGCCATCGTCGGCCAAAGCGAGCGGGCCGTGGCGGCCGGGGCCGCCGTCGTGCGCGGCAAGGACGAGGCGCCAGGCGCCGTTCGCGTCCAATGGGCGCGGGGCGGCGCGAATGACGAAATCATGCGGTAGGGGGGTGATACCGGCCATGCTTCGTTATCGAAACCTATCGTGCGGGTTGCCGATAGCCCCAATTGAGTAACGCCACCGCGACCGGGACCCAAGCGAAGCCGGCGACGACGTAGTAAACGAGATCGACCGCCCAATGTTCCGGCAGGTAGTCGCCGATCGTTACGGCGAAACCGGCATAGAGGATCAGAAAAATCAGCAGCAGGGCGAAAGCGAGGCTGGCGCGGGCGGTCGGCATGGCACTATAGACGGTGCCGCACCCCATCATGTCCAGCAAGAACGACGCGATCGCCCGATATTACGCCCGGCTTGGCGCCTATACGCGCCTGGCGGGGCTTTTCGGCTGGGGCGGCGGGTCCGAAGATTTGGCCGTGCGCCGCGCCCTGCGCGGGGCGGACGGCCGGGTCTCGCCGCGCACGACCGAGGCTCTGGTGGCCGAAGCGGCGGGCGATTTGACCGCGCCGCGCCTTCTGGATGCGGGCTGCGGCCTTGGCGGGCTCGGCCTCGCCTTGCAGGAAAAATTCGGCGGCAAATTGCACGGCATCACGCTGTCGCCCCATCAGGTCGAACGCGCCACGCTGGCGGCGTGGAAATTGGGGCGCTCGGCGCGCTTCACCGTGGCGAGCTACGACGATCCGTTGCCCGACGCGCCGTACGATTTGATCGTCGCGGTCGAATCGCTGGCGCATTCGCCCGATCTCAAACGCTCGATCGCCAATCTGGCGCGCGGGCTGGACGGCGGCGGCAGGCTGATCGTCGTCGACGACATCCGCGTTTGCGAACCCGACGATCCCGACGCGCGCGACTTCGTCGACGGCTGGCAAACGCCGAGTTTCCACAGCGAGGCCGAATGGCGGGCGGCCTTCGATGCCGCGGCGATGCGCCTGGACCTTATCCGCGATCTGTCGCCGCTGATGGTCCATCGCGATCCGACCGCGCGCCGGGCGCTGGAAATCCTGAACGCCGCGACGTCGTTCCTGATCCCGCCGTTGCGGCCGTTGCTCGCGTCCCATCGCGGCGGCCTGGCGCTGGAACGGCTGCATGCGCGCGGTGCGGCGCGCTACGCGCTGTTCGCGGCTTCGGTATAGTGCCTCATGCCGATTCGCGAACGAGGCCCGAAATCGTCCGACACCGCCGAGACCGTGGCGCTGCAAGCGCTCGGCTTCCTGGCGGCGGACGACGATATTCTGGCGCGCTTCATGGCGCTGGCGGGATTGGCGGTCGATGAGCTTCGCACGCGCGCGGGCGACCCCGCTTTCCTCGGCGGCGTGTTGGATTTCGTGCTCGAGGACGAAAAACTGCTGCTCGAGTTTTGCGAGAAGGCGCAGTTGAAGCCCGCGACGATCGCGCGCTTGCGCGCCGATCTGCCCGGCGCCCCCGTCTGGGAATGAAGACCGATCTGCCGATCGAAGCGGCGCTGCCCGAATTGCTGGCGGCGCTATCGGCCAAGCCCAACGCCGTGCTGGAAGCCCCGCCCGGGGCGGGCAAAACCACGCGTGTACCCTTGGCATTGCTCGACGCGGCGTGGGCCAAGGGCGGCAAAATCCTGGTGATGGAACCGCGAAGGATCGCGGCGCGCGCCGCCGCACGGCGCATGGCGCAAATGCTGGGCGAGGAAGTCGGCGGCATCGCCGGCTATCGCGTGCGGCTCGACTCCCGCGTCGGGCCCAAAACGCGGATCGAAGTCGTTACCGACGGCTTGTTCGCGCGGCGCATCCAGAACGATCCGTCGCTCGACGGCATCTCGGCGCTGCTGTTCGACGAATTCCACGAACGCGGCCTCGAAAGCGATTTGGGCCTCGCCCTCGCATTGGAAGCGCAACGGGAGCTTCGCCCCGATCTGCGCATTCTGGTGATGTCGGCCACACTGGACGGTGTCGCGGTCGCCAAGCTGCTGGGCGACGCGAGCACCGTGCGCTCGCTGGGGCGCGCCTATCCGGTGGCGCTGGAATGGCAGGACCGGCCCGACGACCGCCAATTATTCGACACGCTGGCGCGCACCGTGCGGCGCGCCTTGTCCGCGCATCCGGGCGACGCGCTGGTGTTCTTGCCGGGCATCGCCGAAATCCGGCGCACCGCCGATCGGCTCGGCGATCTCGGGTCCGAATTCGACGTGCTGCCGCTTTACGGCGATCTGTCGGCCGAAGCGCAGGACCGCGCGATCCGCCCCAGCCCCAAAGGCCGGCGCAAAGTGGTGCTTGCGACGTCGATCGCCGAGACGAGCTTGACCATCGAAGGCACGGCCATCGTCGTCGATAGCGGTTTGAAACGCGCCCCGCGTTTCGATTCGCGTACGGGCATGTCGCGCCTCGCCACCGTACGCGTCAGCCAAGCGGCGGCCGAACAGCGCGCCGGACGCGCGGGCCGCACGGGGCCGGGCGTGTGCTATCGGCTGTGGGGCGAGGCGGAGCATCGCCAGTTGGCGCGCTATGATCGGCCGGAAATCGCCGACGCCGATCTCGCCCCCTTGGCGCTGGAACTCGCGGCCTGGGGCGAGGGCGATCCTTCGCGGCTCGCACTTCTCGATCCGCCGCCGACGGCCAGCTATGCGCAAGCGCGCGGGCTGCTTGCCGAACTCGGCGCGCTCGATGATCAAGGCCGGATCACCGCGCATGGGCGCAAGATGGCCGAACTCGCCGCACACCCGCGCCTCGCGCATATGATGATCGCGGCCAAGGATCTCGGCATCGCCGCTTTGGCGTCGGAAGTCGCCGCATTGATCGAGGAACGCGACGTGATCCGCGGCGTGCGCGAGGCCGATCTGCGCCCGCGCTTGGAATTGCTGCGCCGCGATGCTTCCGGTATCGGCGGGGCGGCGATCGACAAGGGTGCGCTCATGCGCGCGCGCGAGGCGGCGAAGGTCTGGCGCAAGCGCTTGGGCGTGTCGCCCGACGGCGAAGGCTTGGGCCGTGCGGGCGAAGCGCTGGCCCTCGCCTATCCCGATCGCGTCGCCAAACGCCGCGGCGGGGCGGGGCGCGGCTTCCTGCTCGCCTCCGGCCGGGGGGCTGTGTTCGCCGAGCCCGAGCCCTTGTCGGCCGAGGATTACGTCGCCATCGGCGATTTGGATGCGGGCGAACGCGAAGCGCGGATTTTCTCCGCCCTGCCGCTGACGCGCGCGGATATCGAGGAACTATTCGCCGATCGGATCGTCGAAGAACGCATCGTCGAATGGGATGCGCGCGCCGAGGCGGTCACCGCCGTACGCCGCCGGCGTTTCGGCGCCGTGCTGTTGGAGGAAAAACCCGCGAGCGATCTGGCCGCGGGCGAGACGCAAAGCGCCATGCTCGCCGGGATCCGTGCGATGGGGCTCGCCTGCTTGCCGTGGACCAAATCCGCGATCCAATTGCGCGCGCGAATCGGTTTTCTCCATCGCGAATTGGGCGGCGAATGGCCCGACATGTCCGATGCGGGCTTGCTCGCCGATCTCGATACATGGCTCGGCCCCTATCTCGACAAACGCGTGCGCCGCGCGCATCTCGGCGATTTGGATCTGCACGAAATCCTGATGGCGCGGCTCGATTGGCCGCTGCGCCAAGCGCTGGAACGCGAGGCGCCCACGCATTTGGATGTACCCTCGGGTTCGCGCATTCCGGTCGATTACGAGCAGGGCGATATCCCCGTGCTCGCCGTGCGGCTCCAGGAAATGTTCGGCTGCGCCGACACACCCGCCCTCGCCAATGGCCGCGTGAAGGTGCTGCTGCATCTGTTGAGCCCGGCGCGACGGCCGATGCAGGTGACGCGCGATCTCGCCGGGTTCTGGTCGGGGACGTACAAGGACGTGAAGCGCGATCTGAAGGGCCAGTATCCCAAACATTCCTGGCCCGACGATCCTCTGGCCGCGGCCCCCACCGCGCGCGCCAAACCGCGAGGGACGTGATGCTCGCCGAATGGCTCCTCTATTCCGCGACGCGCGTCGAACCCTGGATCGACAAGCTCGGCTATCGCGAAGGCGCGGTGCGGCTGTGGTCGCGCGCCAAGCGCCAGCGCAAAGCCTGGGAGTCGCACACGGCGCGGACACGCGACGAAATTCTCGCCGGGATCGCTGCGTGTGCCAAACGCCGCACGGCGCTGATCCTGGGCTCGGGCGTGTTGTCGGACGTGCCCTTGGCCGAGCTGTCCGCCGCGTTCGAGCGCGTCGTGCTTGCCGATATCGTCCATCTGCCGACGATCAAGTGGCGCGCCCGGCGCTTTGCCAACGTGACGCTCGCGACGGTCGATCTGACCGGGGTGGGGCAAGCCCTCGCCGCGTCCACCGATAAGCCATTTCCGTCGCCGGGTAGCGTCTATGGCCACGACGATCCGACGATCGATTACGTCGTGTCGTTGAATCTTGTCTCGCAATTGCCGCTGACCCCGTGCGACCGGGTGGAGGGCGCGCTTGGCCTGGCCGAAGGGGCGGCGGACGATTACGGGCGGGCGGTCGTCGCCGCGCATTTCGTCCATTTGCGGGGGTTCCGGGGGGCGCGAGTGCTGGTCATCGGCGACCGGCAACGCGTCTATCGCGACCGGGACGGCCGGGATTTCGAGACCGAAGACGCGCTTTTGGGCGTGCCCGCCCCCCCGCCGGACGCCGAATGGGACTGGGATGTGGCCCCGTTGGGCGAGGCGGATCGAAGATATTCGATCCGCAACCGCGTTTTTTGCGTTCGAGAGCTGCGCGATTCCGGGTGATTTGTTAGATTCGACGTGCGCTCGAATCATTTTCCGGGATCTGGCCTATGCGCGTCGCCGTCGTGCAGATGAATTCGCAGGAGAACAAGGACGCCAATCTGCGTCAGGCCGAAAGCCTGATCGAGGCGGCCGTGGCGGCCGAGCGGCCCGATCTGATCGTCCTGCCGGAAGTCTTCACCCTGATGGGCGAAAGCCGCGACGCCAAACGCTTGGCGGCGGAGGACGAGGGGGCGGGCGACGCTTGGAAGCTGCTGTCGGGCCTCGCCAAGAAGCACGGCATCTATGTGCATGGCGGCTCGATCCTGGAGAAGGCGGCGTCGGACAAGCTGTTCAACACGACGTTCGTGTTCGATCGCGCGGGCAAGCAGATCGCCAAATATCGTAAGATCCATTTGTTCGACGTGACCACGCCCGACGGCCAAAGCTATCGCGAATCCGCGACCTTCGACGGCGGATCGGACATCGTCACCTACAAAGCCGACGATGTGACCGTCGGCTGCACGATCTGCTACGACATGCGCTTCCCGGAGCTTTATCAGGCGCTGGCGAAGAAGGGTGCCGACGTCATCATGGTCCCCGCCGCCTTCACGCTGCAGACCGGCAAGGATCATTGGGAAGTCCTGCTGCGCGCGCGCGCGATCGAAACCGAAACCTATATCGTCGCGGCGGCCCAAGCGGGCACGCATGCCAATGGAACGCGCGCTTGCTGGGGCCATTCGCTGATCGCCGATCCGTGGGGCCTCGTGCTCGCGCGCGCGCAGGAAGGGATCGGCTTCGCGTCCGCGCGGCTTGACATGGATTATCTGCGCACGGTGCGCGGCCGGATTCCGGTCATGCAGCACAAGCGTATTTGAAGAGAGGGAAAGCGAAGATGCGTAGGGTCCGTCTCGCCGCCTTGGTTTTGCCCGCAGCATTGATCGCGGGGGCCGCCTTCGCGCAAAGCCCGGTCTTGGGCGAAGGAATGCAAGCGCTCGCCCAAGCCCGCTTCGGCGAGGCGGTGCGCGTCTTGGGGCCGCTCGCCCAGCAAGGCAATCCGGAAGCGCAATACGCGATCGGCACGATGTACGCCAACGGCGACGGCTTGCCGCAGGACACGGCGCGCGCCGAGCGCCTGTTCCGTGCGGCGGCCGCGCAAGGCCACGAGAAAGCGCGCGAGCAGATCGAATTTCTGCGCGCGATGCGCCCGCCCGCCCCGGTGCAGACCGCCTCGGCGGCCGCCGCCGCGTCGATCGTTTCGCCCGCGGCTGCCGCGACCGTGCCGGGCACATGGCGCGTGCAGCTCGGCACCGTCGCCAATGCCGACGTGGCGCAAAGCGAGTTCAAGCGCTTGTCGCGCCGCTTCGGCGAAGTGCTGGAGGGCGCGCAGCTCGTGACCGTGCCGTTCACCATGCCCGACGGGTCGGGCGTTGTGCGTATCCAGGCCGGGCCCTACGAAGAAGCGCGCGCGCGCGAATTGTGCACGCGCTTGCGCGAGCTCAACACGGGTTGCTTGCTGGTGAAGCCCGAGGGCTGAGAAGGCGCTTAGCCTTCGACGACCGGATTCATCCGCCGGAACATGTCCGGGTCGGTCAACGCGGCCAGCGAGAAGGTGCGCTGAATCGACGCGTTGTCGATGCGGCGCAGCCGCGCGTGGGGGATTTTATTGGGGTCGGAAAAGACAAGCTCGACTTCCCAATTGATCGAATCCCGACCCACGGAGATGTAACGGTCGCCCACTTTGGGCGCATCGGACTTGGTGCGGAACATGGACAAGGGGCGGGACTCGTTCGTCGTTGGATTCGCGGAAGTTAACGCGAATCTAAGCGGGTAGCGTCCCGCCGTAAAGTCTATTGCATAGAAAAGGGGGAGGGCTTGCACCCTCCCCCTCGGGCCATCCGGAGCTCCCCCCCGAGAGCCGGATAGCGGCGCTAGCCGAAGCCAGCGCTGTCCCAACGACGAGGCGTATTCAAGCCCAGCCGCGCTTCGCCCTCATTGATTTGGATCAATCGGCTTTGGCGGCCGACCAGAACCAGGTCAGCTCGTGCTTGTTGTGAAACAAATGCAGCAGCCGCGAATTGGGGATCGCGGCGAAGCGCTTGGCCGTCTCGTGATCGGTCGGGCCCTGGAATTTAAGCGTGCAGATGATGTTCTTCGCCATGCCCGCGGCGCGCCATTTCTCGACCAGATCGAACAACCGGGCGGGATAGCAGATAACGTCGGAGAACAGCCAGTCGACCGGGCCCACGCTTGCCGGATCGAGCGCGAAGGCGCTGTCCTTTTTATAGGACACACCTTTCATCTTCGCGATTTCGGGATCGAGCGGCGCTTTGTCGATCGCCAGCACGTCCGCACCCAGTTTGGCGAGAACCCAGGTCCAGCCGCCGGGCGAAGCGCCCAGATCGATGCAGCTTTGTCCCGGTCCCGGCATCGCGCCGTTGAGGGTGAGCGACTCCCAAAGCTTGAGATAGGCGCGGTTGGGCGGGCCTTCCCGATCCTCGATGAAATGGCATTCGCCGTCGGGGAAGGGCGAGGAACAACGCTGCGCCGCCAGCATCCTGTCGGGGGCGATCAACGCGAAGGCGCCCAACGGGGCCGCCGGTTTGGGCGTGCCGAAGACCAGTGGCTTGGCCGAGACTTTGGGCAGATTCTCGACGATCAGCGCGGCGCGGCGATGATGCGCGTAATCGTGCAGCGCCCAGTTCCTTTGCAGCGCGCGCAAGGATTTCGCCGCCTGGCCGATCGAGGGGACCGGCAGTTCCTGCAAATCGTGCCAGATATTCTGCGCCCAGGCGCTGGGCCGCGATTCACCCTCGTAAACGAGCAAACGGCCATATTCGGCGGCGGGCGCGCCCAATTCTTCGCGCAAGGGCGCGTCGTAGCCCTCGGCGGCCAGATAAGCGGTACGGGTCACTTCGCTTGCGCCAATCGCACGCCGGGATCGACCGCGAAATACGCGATCTCCTTGATCAGCTTGTTGACGATCGCGAAGGCGAAGCTTTCGAAATCGTCGACCGCGATGACGAAGGCGCCGGGGCCGCCGATCACTTGCTCGCGATAGAATTCGTCGAGCGGCGGCTGGGGAAAGGCGCGCTGGCCGAACCCGCCGGGTGTGGGATTGTCGTTCATGATGACAAGGCCGTTGATCACGATGCCCTTGGCCACCGCTTCGTCGCGCGCGACGAAAGCGGGGCGGCCGGAATTGTTGATACCGTCGCCGGAAACGTCGATCACCCGGCGCCGCCCCTTATAGCGCTGTCCGAACAATTTCGCCGAATGATCGATGGCGCCCGAAATCGACGTCCAGCCCCAGAAGCTGCGCGGGGCGGACAAAATGCGGGCGGCGAAGATCTCGCCCGATTCTGGATCGGATATCTGCATCCACGGCACGACCGTGTGCTGGTACTCCGACCCCGACCATTCGACATAGGCGACCGCGATGCGGCGCAGGCCGTTCGACTGGATCGCCTTGATGACGTTGGGATGGGTGAAGGCCTGGGCGTAGCCGCGCCGTTGCAGATCGAATTCCTGATCGTCGACCGAGCGGGACACATCGACCGCGAGGACGAGTTCGAGATCGACATCGTCCGAATCCTGCGCGTCCGGTTGGCCCGGAAACGCGCCAAGTGCCGTCAACGCCGCAAGGCCCGAAACCAACGACCGCCGACCGAGACGCATAGCCGCCTCCTTCGCTCTTTGATCAGCCTATCGCGATTCCTGCCTTGCGTGCCAGACTGGCGCCTTCACGCGATGGCTTCTTTCGTCCGTTATTCGCCCCTCTTGCTGCTCGCTTTGGTTTTGGCCGTGCCGATCGCCGGGCCGGACGCTTTGCGCTGGCCGATTTACGCGACGCTGCTGATCTGGCTGGCAGGCGTGGCGGGCCGCACGGGCAGGGCGGAGCGCGGGTTTCTCGCGGCCGTGGCCGCGAGCGTGGCCTGGATTTCGATCTTCGCGGCGGCACCCGGCGCGATCCTGATCCAGGCCGCCGATCGCGGCGCGCAATTCGTGGGCATGATGGTGGCGCTCGGTCTGCTGCGCGATGCGGCGCGAAACTCCAGCATCGTCCGGGATTGCGGCGTTTGGCTGATCGCGCAGAAACCGGCTTGGCGCTTTCTGGCGATCGCGGCGGGCGGCCATGGTTTCGGCGTGGCGCTGAATATGGGCGCCATATTGCTGCTCGGCACGCTGATCAAGCGCTCGAACACGCTCGAAGCCGCCGGCGGCGACGCGCGCGTGGTCGCGATCCGCGAGGAACGCATGAACGTCGCCCTGATTCAGGGGTTTTTCTCGATGATGCTGTGGTCGCCGATGGCGATCTCGGTCGCGTTCTCGCTCGCCCTGGTGCCCGGCGTCACCTGGTTCGATATCGGGCCGCCGGCGTTGGGCTTGACCGCGTTGTTCTTCGCGCTCGCCTGGCTACTCGACCGGATCAAATTTCCGCCAAGCCGCAGCCTCGCCCCGCCGCGCGAAGGCAAGCCGCCGCCGGTGACGATGGCGCTGCCGATGGCGGGGCTGATCCTGGGCTTGGTCTTGCTGGTGCTGGGCGTCAAAGCCTATCTGCATTACGGCATGATCGACGCGATCACGAATGTCGCGGCGCTGTTCGGCCTGGGCTGGCTCTATGCGGGCTATCATGGTCGCGTGCAGCGCCCGCTGACGGCGGCGATTCAGCATTTGCGCCGCCACGCGGTCGAAGTCCTGCCCGAGATGCGACCCGAAACGATCGTCCTCGCCTCGGCCAGTTTTCTCGGCGTCGCTTTGGCGTTTTTGACGCGCCAATGGGGCGTTTCGGGTTTGCTCGACGCCCTGCACGCGCCGGGCTGGGCGCTTGCCGTCGCGATCGTGCTGTTCGTCGTCGCCGGCGGCCAGATCGGGATCGTCGCGATGGTCACGACCGCGGTCGCGGGCGGCGCCGTTCTGGGCATGAGCGCTTCGCCGCTCACGCCCGTGGCGCTCGTCATCACGTTGCAGGTCGGCTGGACCTTGTCGGCCGTGCTGTCGGCCTATTCGGGCGGCACGATGCTGCTCGCGCGCATCGCCGAGGTGTCGCCCGTCGTGACGCGGCGCTGGAATCTGCCCTGGGCCGCGCTTTGTTTCGGTTTTTATGCCGGTCTCGCCTATCTGTTCTATTGAACCGGATGCGCGCGAATCCAATATAAGTAACGTCCCGCATTCAGCCGAAGGCCGTCGGCGAATTATTGTGCGGGGTGCATAATTCGATTTGCGGGGTGGTCTGGGCTAGACGAGGCGCGTCCCGGGAAGGAACATATTTCCGATGTCGCATGAAACCCCCCTTGTCGCCACGATCGCGGTCGGTCTCGGCCTCGCCTTTCTCCTCGGTCTGCTCGCTCAAAAACTCCGTTTGCCGCCGATCGTCGGGTATCTGACCGCCGGCATCATGGCGGGGCCCTTTACGCCCGGCTACGTCGCCGATCCGAAAATCGCCGCCGAGCTCGCCGAAATGGGCGTGATCCTGCTGATGTTCGGCGTCGGCCTGCATTTCTCGTTGAAGGATCTGCTGTCGGTCAAAGGCATCGCCGTGCCCGGCGCCATCGGGCAGATCGCCTGCGCGGTACTGCTCGGTATGGGCCTGTCTTGGGCGATGGGCTGGGATATCGCGGGCGGATTGATTTTCGGACTGGCGCTGTCGGTCGCCTCGACCGTCGTGCTGCTGCGCGCCTTGCAGGAACGCCGCTTGGTCGAAACCGAACGCGGGCGCATCGCCGTCGGCTGGTTGATCGTCGAAGATCTCGTGATGATCTTGACGCTCGTCCTGCTGCCGGTGGTCGCCGGCATCAGCCAGGGCGGCGTGGAAACGCTGACCGCCCCGCTGCCAAGCTGGATCCTGACGCTGGGCTTGCCGACTTTCGCGGGCATCGTGCTGCTGACGGCGGTGAAGGTCGGGCTGTTCGTCGCGACGATGCTGATCGTCGGCCGGCGCCTTATTCCCTGGCTGCTGCATTACGTGGCGCATACGGGCTCGCGCGAATTGTTCCGCTTGTCGGTGCTGGCCATCGCCATGGGCGTCGCGTTCGGTGCGGCCAAGCTGTTCGACGTGTCCTTCGCGCTGGGCGCCTTCTTCGCCGGCATGATCCTGGCGGAATCGCCCTTGTCCCATCAGGCCGCGCGCGAAACCCTGCCCTTGCGCGACGCGTTCGCGGTGCTGTTCTTCGTCTCGGTCGGCATGTTGTTCGATCCGGCCACGCTGCTGCGCGATCCTTTGCCGCTGCTCGCCACGATCGTGATCGTCATTCTGGGCAAGTCGCTCGCCGCCTATTGGATCGTGCGCGCCTTCGGCCATAGCCACGCCAAGGCGCTGACGATTTCCGCGAGCCTCGCCCAGATCGGCGAATTTTCGTTCATCCTGGCGGTGCTGGGCGTGGAGCTTGGCGTGCTGCCGGAGGAAGGCCGCGATCTGATCGTCGCCGGCGCCATCCTGTCGATCCTGGCGAACCCGTTCATCTTCCAAGCGCTCGACCGCCATCTCGGCCCCGATCCGGACGGCGAGAAGGCCGCCGCCGCCGCCGCCGTCGCCCCGGTCGAACCGCCGGAAGCGGCCAAGGCCCCGGTGCTGCTGGTCGGCCATGGCCGTGTCGGCGCCAAGATCAGCCAAGCGCTGCTCGATCACGGTCACGCGCTGACCGTGATCGACGACAATGCCGAAGCGCTCGACGCGCTGTCCGAAACCAAGGCCACGCGCCACGGCGCCGGGTTCGCGAGTTTCACCGAAACGATGGGCGAAAAGCTGCGCGATTTCGGCTGGATCCTGATCGCGATCCCCGATCCGTTCGAAGCGGGATCGATGGTCGAAACCGCGCGCCGCCTGGCGCCCCATGCGCGCATCATCGCGCGCGCGCACTCGGAAGAAGCGGTCGCGCATCTGCGCGGGCTCGGCGCGGACGAAGTGTTGATGGCCGAGCACGAAGTGGCGCTGGCGATGATCCGCGTCGTCGACGGCAGCGTGATCGCTTAGGCGAGCAGCTTCAGCATTTCGGTATAGCGCGCGTCGCTCGCCGCGATCAGGAACGGGCCGACATGGCGGCGCGCATCGTAAGCTGCGCGCTCCGGCGCAAAACCCACGGCGCAGCCCATTTCCGCCGCCGCCAGCGCGCCCGCCGCATGGTCCCACGGCAAGGTGCGCGAGAAACACGCGAAGCCGTAGCGCCCGCGCGCGAGGTTCAAATACGCCGCCCCGCCGCAGCGTTCCTCGATCAGCGTATAGCGCCCGTCCTCGCGCGCCTTGATCCGCGCATTCTTGGCGTAGATGGCGCCGGTCATCGGCGCGTCGGGCGAGACGCGCACTTGCTCGCCGTTGAATTCCGCACCCAGACCTGCGCGCGCCGTCAGCGTGTCGCCGTCCAGCGGCGAGTGGATCCAGCCCGCGACCGGCCGGCCGCGCTGGGCCAGCGCCACGATGGTGCAAAAGGGCGCCTGCCCTTTGGCGAAATTATAGGTGCCGTCGACCGGATCGATGATCCACACCGGATCGTCGCCCGCCAGGGCGTCCAGCACCGCGCGGTCCTTGGCGACGGCTTCCTCGCCCACGACCTTGCTGCCGGGCAAGGCGGCGGCCAAAACGGGGGTCAGCAGCGCCTCGGCCTCGAGATCCGCGGCCGTGACGTAATCGTCCGGGCCTTTCAGGTCGATTTCGTGCGCGGCCAGCGCTTGAAAGCGCGGCAGGATGGCGCGCTTGCCGATCTCGGCGATCGTTTGGGAAATGCGGGCGATGAATTCGTTATCGAGGGGGGACATGCCCCTTCTATAGCGCGAAACCCGGTCAGCGCACGAGTTTCAGCAGCGCCGTGCCGGTCAGCGTCGAGGCGATCGAGGCGGCGCGCGCCAGATCGAGTTTTTCCTTCATCACCGTCACGGCGATGATCGCGGCGAACACGATCCCGGTCTCGCGCAAGGCCGAGACGAGGGCGAGCGGCGCGTTGGCCATCGCCCACATGACGACCCAGGCCGAGGCGAAGCTGAGCGCCCCGGCCGCCGACCCCATGCGCAACGCGCGCAAGGGCGGCCAGGGCGTGCGGGGCCCCCGCAACAATGTGGCGCTGATCACGGTCAGCGACGCGGTCAGCAGCATCATCCACGCCATATAGCCGTCGACATTGCCCGCGACGCGCACGCCGATGCCGTCGACCAGCGTGTAGCAGCCGATGATGCAACCGGCGAACAGCGCCCACAGGATCGGCGCCTTGTTGCGCAGGATTTCGCCCTTGCGGCGCGCCAGCGCTAGGCTGGCGATGCCCGCCGATATCAGCAGGATCGCGATCTTGGCGCCCAGCGACAATGTCTCGCCCAGGAACAGGACCGACACGGATGCGACGATCAGCGGTGCTGTGCCGCGTGCCAGCGGATAGACCTGGCTGAAATCGCCGCTGCGATAGGCGTGCTGCAACACGATCAGATACGCGGTGCTGAGGATGCCGCTGCCCAGGATGAAGGGCCAGGCCTCGACGGCGAGCGGCGGCGCGTTCGCCAGCAGGATCAGCGACAGCACGATCTGCGTCGCCGACATGGCGACGAGCCCGGCCAGCCGATCGCCATCGGCCTTGATCAATGCGTTCCATGTCGCGTGGATCAGCGCGGAGGCGAGGACGGCGGCGAAGACCGTGAAGCTCATTTCGTCTCGACGATCTCGTTGAGCGCGGCAAGCCCGCCGAATTTCGGCGCCTCGGCTTCCCAGATCGGTTTCATCGCGTCGCGCCACGGGGCTTCGTCCACCTTGTGGACCTTCATTCCCTTCTGCGTCATGCGCGCGACGGCGGCCGCTTCCTGTTCCTTGTGCAGGCCGTTGATGAAGGCGGCCATCTCGACCGCGATTTCGCCCAACGCCGTGCGCTGCTCGGCCGCCAGACGATCCCAATAACGGCGCGAGAACACGATGGCGCCGACCGACCATATATGCCCCGTCTCGGTCAAATTCGGCGCGACTTCGTAAAGCCGCAGCGTTTCGATCGGGCCTTTGGTCAGGTCCATCAGATCGGCCACACCGGTCGCCAGCGCGTTATAGGTCTCGGTGATCGGGATCGGCGTCGGGTTGGCGCCCAGATTGCGCCAGATCGCGATATGCAGCGGGCTTTGCAGCACGCGCATCGTCTTGCCGTTGACGTCGCCCACGCTCGTCACCGGCTGGCGCGACAGCAAATGCCGCGCGCCATAGGAGAAGAACGACGCGACCTCGAAACCTTGCGCGCGATAAAGCGCCTTGTAGCGTTCGCCGATCGGGCCTTGCATGACCTTGTCGACGTGATCCCAATCGCGGAACACGAAGGGCATGTCGAAGATCTGGCCTTCGGGCACCCATTGCGACAGCGCTGCGAGGGTGGAATCCGCCGCTTGGATCGAGCCCAGGCGCATGCCTTCGGCGTTTTCGCGCTCGCCGCCCAATTGGCCCGACGGGAAGATTTGCAGATCGATGGCGCCGGATGTGCGCTCCTTCGCGAGTTCCGCGAAGCGGCGCCACATTTGCGTGTTCGGCGCGCCCTCGGGCTGCACCACGCCGACGCGCGCGGCATTCGCGCGGGTTTGCGCGATCGCCGGGGCGGCGAGAAGGGTGAAGGCGGCGCCCAAGGCGGCCTGGCGGCGGGTGAGTTTCGTCATCAGCGTCTCCCTCAGAGTCCCAGCCATAGCAGACCCATCGTAAGGGCGGGAATGAAAGTCACGAGGAGCAGGGCTGCCAGCAACGCAATCAAAAACGGTATCAGCGCCACGAAGACCGACATCACCGGCAGGCGGGTGATCGTGGCGACGATGAAGGCGAGAATGCCGAAAGGCGGCTTCAACCCGCCGATCATCAAATTGCAGATGACGATCAGCGCGAAATGCACGGGCTCGACGCCGAAGCGTGTCGTCAGCGGCAGGAAAAGCGGCGCGAAAATCAGCATCGCCGCCCCGATATCCATCACCATGCCGGCGAGGAGTAAAACCCCGTTTAGAAAAAGTAACATGACCCATTTCTGGACGAGCCATGTCTCGCCGAATTCCACGATCGCCTGCGGGACATGCTCGGTCGTCAGCACGAAGCCGAAGGGCGTGGCCGCCCCGATCAGCAAGCCGATCATCGCGGAATCGAGCGCCGTCTGGCGCAAGCTCCGCCAAAGTTCGGCGGGCGACAGGCCGCGATTGAGCCACAGCCCGGCGGCGAAGGCGAAGGCCACCGCCATCGCGCCGGTCTCGGTCGGCGTGGCGATGCCCAAACGCAGCGTGGCGACGATGAACACCGCCAGCGCGATCACCGGGATTGCGGCGGCCATCGCCTGGCCGCGTTCGGCCCAGCTCGCGCGCTTCGCGTTGGCTTCGTAGCCGCGCGTCCGCGCAACCGCCCACACCGTCAGCATCAACGCGCCCGCGAACAACAGGCCGGGCACGATTCCGGCGACGAACATCTGCCCGACCGAAATGCCGGTGGCGGCCCCCACGATCAGCATGCCGATCGAGGGCGGAATGATGTTGTCGGTCATCGACGCGGCGGCGCAAACGGCCGCGGCGAAAGGCGGCTTGTAGCCGTCCTTCACCATCGCGGGATACATCAGCCGCGCGTTCAGCGCGGCGTTGGCGTTGGACGATCCCGACACGCCGCCATAAAGCGTCGCGGCGACGATCGTGACTTGCGCGAGGCCCGCACGCATATGGCGCACCAGCGTATGCGCGAAATCGATCAGGCGTTTGGCGAGGCCGCCCAAATCCATCAATGCGCCCGCCAGCAGAAACAACGGAATCGCCAACAGCAGGAATTGCCCCGATCCGCGCACGATGTTTTGCGCGATTGCGGCGGGTGGCAACACGCCCACCGATAGATCGGCGAGGAACACGGATAGCAGCATCGCGAAGGCGATGGGCATGCCCAGTGCCATGCCGCCCAGAAACACGACGATCAGCATCGTCAGCGGGGCGACCGGCGGCAACGCGATCAAATCGGCGGCGAAGTGGAACGCGGCGCCCAAAGCGACGGCCAAGGCGCCGAGATATTTTCCTTCGTCGCGGTCGAGATCGCGTAGTGCGATGTAGATCAGCCCCGCGACGCAGCTCGCCGGGATGCCGGCATATTGCAGCCACGCGGGCAGGGCCAGGGCGGTGGATTTGCCGCCGATCAGATCGAGCAATTCCTGCGCGCCGGTCATCAATACGATCGTCGTATAGGCGACGGCGGCGTCGATCAGCACTTGGTGGATCTTGCGCGCGCGCGGCGGCAGAAGTTTTTCGAAACCGCCGATGGCGATATGCAGGCGCCCGCGATGGGCGAGCGGCACGCCCAGGAAGATCAGATAGATGAACAGCCACTGGCCCGCTTCGCCGGTCCAGGTCAGCGACGCGGCGAAAATATAACGCGAGACGACACCCGCCAGCGTCGTCGCGGCGATGGCGACGAGGCAGAACACGGCGGCGGCCCCAAGCCCCGCATCGAGCGCGTCGAGAAGCCGGGAAGCCGCCTTGCGCATCGACAGCGGGTCAGCGCCGCTTGGGCGCGCGCGCGTAATCGTCGGACAGGCGCTCGATATCGGATTCTTCCAGGCGCGGCCCGTACTGGATTTCGATCAACACCAGCGGCGCTTTGCGGTCGTTCTCCAGCCGATGGATCGTCTTGCGCGGGATCACCACCGTGCCGCCGACACCCAGGCGCTTGCTGCGCGTGCCCAGCGTCACCTTGCCTTCGCCCGCGACCACGACCCAACGCTCCGTGCGGCCTTCATGGCGCTGCAACGACAGGCGATGGCCGGGCGACACTTCGATGCGTTTGACGGCGAAGCCGTCGCCCGTATCGGTCACCCGCCAATTGCCCCAGGGGCGCTTACCCTTCTGGCCGGTCTTGTATCCATTGACTTGCTTCATGGGCACTTGCTTCGCGCGCGTCGCGGGCATGGGCGATATTCCACTCTGGGGACTGTTCCGAGCCGTTGCGGATCGGCATCATGCTCGTTTCAGGCTCCCAGTGCCAGAGTTGGAAATGCGTTCCTTCCTTGCCGTCCTTGCCGTTTCCGCCGCCCTGATTTCGCCCGTCCGTGCCCAAGCGCCCGCCGGGGAAATAGCGCTCGTCTGCTCGTTCCTGGAGGAATGGTGCCGCCTGATGGCGACATCGTTCGAGCGCGACACCGGTATCCGCGTCGCCATGCTGCGCAAATCGACCGGCGAGGCTTATGCCCAGATCAAGGCCGAGGCGGCGCGCCCGCGCATCGACGTGTGGTGGGGCGGGACGGGCGATCCGCATGTCCAGGCCGCCGCCGACGGGTTGACCGAAGCCTATCGCTCGCCGCTTTTGGCGGAGCTTCGCCCTTGGGCGCGCGAACAGGCGGAAGCCACGGGCTATCGCGCCTATGGCGTGATCGCGGGGGCGCTGGCCGTCGCCTATAACGCGCCCGCCTTGCGCGCCAAGAACATCGCCCCGCCGCGCTGCTGGGCCGATCTCGCCGATCCGCGCTTCAAGGGCCTGATTCAATCGAACGACCCGACTGCGTCGGGCACGGGCTACGCCTATCTCGCCACGGTCGTCACGTTGATGGGCGAAGACGGCGCCTTCGCCTATTTGAAGCGGGTTCACGCCAACGTGAATTCCTATGCGCGTTCGGGCTCGATCCCCGCGCGCTCGGTCGCCACGGGCGAATCGCCGGTCGGCATCACGTTCCTCGACAACGCGCTGTTCCAGATGGCGCAAGGGGCCCGCGATGTCGTGCCCTTGGCGCCGTGCGAGGGCACGAGCTTCGAGGTCGGCTCGATGTCGATCGTGAAGGGAGCCCGCAATATGGAGGGCGCGAAACGCTTTCACGATTGGGCATTGTCGGCGGGTGCGCAGGCTTTGGGCGTGAAGGCGCGCCTATCGTTCTCGATCCCGTCGAACAGCTATGCGCCGCTGCCCGAAGGCCTGCCCGATCCCGCGACGATCAAGACCGTCGATTACGATCACGCGCATTTCGGCGATCCGCAAACCCGCGCGCGCCTGCTGCGCCGTTTCGAAACCGAGATACGAGGGAACGCTCCCTGATGGCACGCGTCACGCCGCTGCCGCCCGAAGGTTTTGGGCGCTACACCTGGAACAACGGCAAGGTCGCGGTGATCGATATCGCCTCGCGCTATCGCGATGGCGCCGCCGAACGCGATTGGCCGGCCACGTTGTGGCGGTTGGGCCAAACCGCGATCGTCGAGGAATCGCGCTTTTCCGATTTGTCGAGTTTCGGGCGCTTGCAGGTCGTCACGCGCGGCAAGGGATTGACCTTGCACACCGACGACGGCGCCGTGCATCGCGACCTGTCGCGCGCGTTCGACGTCGTGCGCTACGACGGGGCGACGAAGCTCACCGCCAAAATCGCCGACGGCCCGGTCGAGGTGTTGAACCTGATCTATCGCGCCGATTCGTTCGACGCCGATCTGTTCGTGCCGCTGGGCGACGTCGCGCTGAAGCCGGGCGAACACGTGCTCTACGCGTCGGGCAATCCCGCGCGCGTGACGATCGACGGCATGTTCTTCGAACTGCCCGCCGGGCACGCGTTGAAGATCGACGGCGCCGCCAAACTATCGACGACCGGCGGCCCGATCTTCGCGGCGAGCCTTACTTCTCGCTGAACGCGGCGTCGAGCGAGCGGTAGATCGGGTTCAGCAGATAGCGCAGCACCGTGCGTTCGTCGGTGCGGATGTCGGCCAGCACCGTCATGCCCGGCACCAAGCGATTGCGCTGCGGATCGTTGCCCGCGTAATCGCGTTCCAGCGTCACGATCGCGCGATAAAACGGGCGGCCCTGCGGATCGGTGAAGGTCGAGGCGGAGATATGCCGCACCGTGCCGGGCACGTTGCCGAAGCGCGCGAAGTCGAAGGTCGAAACCTTGACCGCGACGCTCTGACCCACGCGGATCTGCCCGATATCGGAGGGCTGCACGCGCGCTTCGATCTCCAATTCGCGCCCGACGGGGACGAGTTCCAGCAGCGTCTGGCCCGGTGTCGCGACCGCCCCTTCGGAGCGCACGCGCAATTCCTTGATCAGCCCGCGCACCGGCGCCTTCACCTCCGTGCGCGCCACGCGGTCTTCCAGGCGCACGCGCGATTCTTCGATCTGGCGCAGTTCGGTGGTGACCGAGCCGAATTCGCGCATCGATTCCGTGGCGAGGCGCGTGTCGAGTTCGATCAAGCGCTGCTCGGCCTCCGCGATCGCTTCGCGCGCGCGGGCGATGCCGATTTGCGCGTTGGAGATATCGCCTTGCACGCGCGATTGCTCGCGCTGCACGTCGAGCAGCGACAGGCGCGAATTCAGACCCTGGTCGTAAAGTTTCTGGCGCATATCGGCGGCTTCGCTGATGAAGCGCAATTGCCGCTGCAGCGTTTCGCGCTGGCCTTCCAGCGCCGAGAGATCCTGGCGGCGCGCGCCCAATTGGCGTTCCAGAACCGTGCGCTGGCTGGCGCGCGATTGTTCCTGCGTGCGCAGGATCGCGGCTTGGTCGCGCGACATTTCCGCTTCACCCGCGGAAACCAGATTGGCGCCGCGCCCTTCGGCGAAGGCGCGCAAGCGTTCGGCCTGCAAGCGCAAGGACGCCTCGCGCGCTTTCATTTGATCGAGTTCGGCCAAGGCCGCCGTGCGGTCGATTTCGATCAGCGTTTGGCCTTCCTCGACCAGATCGCCTTCGCGCACGTCCACGCGGCGTACGATGCCGCCTTCCAGATGCTGGACGACGATGACGTTGCCGGCCGGCACGACTTCGCCCGGTGCGCGCGCGACTTGCGCCACTTCGGTGACCGAGGCCCAGGCGACACCGCCGGCGAGCAAGCCCAGCACCAGCCATACGGCCAGGCGCATCAGCTTCGACTGGCCGCCTTCCTCCAATTGGATCGCGAGGCTCAATTGGCGGATGCGCGCGGGATCGGCGCGCGTGGCCGATGGAACGGGAAGATTGCTCATCTGACGGCTCCGGCTTGATCGGGCTCGCTGCCCTTGCGCATCCGCACGATGCGGCCTTGGTCGAACACGGCCACGCGGTCGCAGAGCGCCAAGTGGCTGGGGCGATGGGAAACGAGAAGGATGGTCTGCTTGCCCTTGCGGCGTTTGAGCGCTTCGATGAGCGCGCGGTCGCCCGCTTGGTCGAGCCATTGGCCCGGCTCGTCGAGCATCAGCACCGCCGATGGGCGCAAGTAAACGCGCGCCAACGCGATACGTTGCAGCAAACCGGCGGGCAGGCCCGCGGTTTCGGAATCGCCGAGCATGGTCTCGAGGCCCTTGGGCAATGCCAGCGTTTCCTCGAGCGCGCCTGCTTCCGCCAGCGCCTCGCGGATCGCGGCTTCGGTCGCGGTGGGGGCGGCGAGGCGCAAATTCTGAAGGATCGTGCCGTAGAACAAGTGCCGCACCTGCGGCGCGTAGGTGACGGCGTTGCGCAATTCGGCGGGCGACATCTGGCGGATATCGAGCCCGTCGAGCGCCACATTGCCCGCTTGCGGCTGGTAAAGCCCGGCGATCACCTTCAGCACGGTGGATTTGCCGGCCCCCGAGTTGCCGGTGAAGCCGATCATCTCGCCCGGCTTCACGTCGAGATCGACGCCGAGCAACGCAGGATCGGTGTCGGGGCGATAGCGCAGCGACACGCGGGCGAGGCGCAATGCGCCGCGGAACACGCGCTGCACGACGGAGGCGCTGGCGCGTTCCTGCAATTCGGGTTTGAGGCGCAGCAAGCCGTCGATCTGGCGCAGCGATTGGCGCATCGCGTCCAAACGTTGCAGCGTGACGAGGCCCATCTGCAACGGGGCCAGCACGCGCCAGGTGAGGGCCATCACCGCGATCAACGCGCCGACGGTCATCGTGCCGTCGATGATAAGGGCCGCACCCCAGGCGAGCGTGGCGGCGCCCGCGAGCATCATCAAACCTTGTGCGGCGTTTTGCAGGCCTTGCGAAATCAACTGGCCGCGATAGCCGGCTTGTGCCGCCTCGGCTGACGCGGCGCGGAACCGGTCGAGCCACGTGTTGCGCGCCCCCAATTGCTTGATCGCGCGCAAATTCGAGACGATCTCGACCATCAAGCCGTGGCGCGCGGAACGCGCACGGGCGAGGCGCTTATTCGCCGCCGCTTGGCGCCCGGCGGTCGCCCAGCCCAGTGCCGCGATCGCAGCCCCCAGCACCACGGGGATCGCGACCAGCGGGCCACCCAGCCACGCGATGACGATCAGGAACAGAATGAGGAAGGGCAGGTCGAGCGCGATGCCCGCCATCGGCCCGGTAAAGAATTCGCGGATCTGGTCGAATTCCTTGAGGCGCGAAAGCTGTTGCCCGATCGGGGCGGCTTCGACGAAGCCCGCCGGCAAGCGCAGCAACTGGCGTAGCACCGCGACGGCGACGAGGCGCTCGACGCGCGCGCCGACATAGGCGAGGAGCTTGGCGCGCACTCCGCGCAACGCGAAGTCGAACGCGAACGCGCCCGCCACGCCGGCGAGAAGATAAAACAGCAGCGTGCGCGAATCCGAGCCGATGACCTTGTCGTAGACGGTCATCGAGAAGAACGGGAACAGCAAGGCGAGCGCGTCGGTCGCCAGCGTGATCAACAGCAATTGCCACACGATGGGCCGGAAGCGCTGCAACAGATCGGCGCCGAAGCCGCGGCCATGCGCCTCGGCTTCCTTCGCCGTCTCGACCGCTTCGATCAGATAGGCCGTGCCCGACGGCCCGCGCCGCCGCGTGGCTTCGACATGCGTGGCGCCGTCGAACACGCGCACGTCCTTGCCGTCGATGGCGAGGATCACGCGCGGGATGCCGTCGTCGCCGACATGCAGGCAGGGCAGCAAGCGCGGATCGACCTTGTGCAGTTTCGCGCGCGTCGGCTTGGTGACGTAGGAAAGCTCCGCCAGCACGTTGCGCAAGGCTTCGAGGTCGAGATTGGCGGCGAAATGCGGCAGCGCTTCGACGATGTGGCGCGGATCGCCGCGCCAGCCCAGCGCGTCGAGCAGCGGCATCAAGCACGCGGCGAAGGGCGACAGCGCTTCGAAATCGCCCATGCGGCCGCCGCGCAGCGCGTCGACCAGCGGCTCGGCGCGCACCACGCCGATATCGTCGGCGGCACGGCGAATGGCGGGAACGGCGATCGGATCGGTCATTGGCGGCGCTCCACCAAAATGCCGTCCTTCAATTCGAACGTCCGGTTGGCGAGGCGCAAGACCGACGGCTGGTAGCTGACCAGCACCAGCGTCGTGCTTCCCTTCATCTCGCGCAGCAGCGCCAGGAGTTTTTCGTTGGACTCATGGTCCAGGCCGTTATTCGCTTCGTCGAACAGCACGATGCGCGGATCGTCGGCGAGGGCGCGCACGATCGCCACGCGCTGGCGTACGCCGCCGGGCAGGGTTTCGGTCTGGCCGCCGCGAATTTCGGTCTCATAGCCGTCGGGCAAACCGGCGACATAGGCGTCGAGGCCCAAGCGCATCGCGAGGTCGAGGGCGCGATCCACGACCGGCCCGCGTCGGAAGGCGGTGAGGTTGTCGATCAGCGAACCGTGGAACACCACACCCTGGCGCGGGAGGACCGCGATTTCGCCGGGGCCGGGGCGCGGATCTTTGGCCCCCAAAGCGCGTTCGTCGTAAAGGATGCGGCCCGCCTGCGGGCGCAACGCGCCGGAAATCAGCGACAGAATGGTCGAACGCCCGCCGCCATTGGCGCCGACGATGGCGACGCAATCGCCCGGCGTGATCGCGAGATCGGCGTTTTGCAGGATCGGCGCCTTGGCGCCGGGATAGGCGAACGTAACGCCGTCGAAGCGCACGGCCCCTTCGCCGACGATCGCGACTTGCTGGGCTTGCGAAGGCTCCTGCGGCAGATCGTCGAGCGCCTTGAGCCGTTTGCGCGCGACACGGATCGATTGGAAATTCGTCCAGATGCCCATCGCGCGCAGCAGCGGCTGCATCATGCGCCCCGCCAGCAGCGTCGACGCGGCGAGCTGACCGACGGTGATGACGCCGTCGAGCACCATCAGCGAGCCATAGGCGGCCAGCGCCACGACCGTCAGGTTCGAGAACAGCCCGCCCAGGCTTTGCGAAACCGCCGAGATATAGGCGACGCGATGGGCGGCCGCGGCGGCGCCGTCCATCAGGCGTTCGTAGCGGCGCATCATCTGGCGTTCCATCGTCAACGCTTTGACGGTGGTGATGCCGCTCAGGATTTCGATCATGAAGCTGGTGCGCCGGTCGTCGGAATCGGCGCGGCGCGCGAGGGCGCGGTGCAACGCGCCGCCGATCATCAAGGCGAGGATCGCGAACAACGCGAAGGCGCCGAAGGCGACGTAAGCGAGATCGCCCGCGATCAGCCAGATCAGCAGGCCGAAGACCAGCGCGAAGGGCAGGTCGATCGCGATCGTCGCGCCTTGATTGGCGTAGAACTCGCGCAGGCGGTCGATCGCGGCGAGGCGCTCCAATTGCTGGCCGGGGGATTCGCCGCGCAACGCGGCTTGGTCGGCGTCGAGCAAACGTTCGATGACGCGCACGCCGGTTTCGTGTTCGTAACGCGCGCCGGTCCACGCGGCGAGATGGCCGCGTGCGGCGCGCATCAGCGCTTCGCCCACCAGAACGGCCAGCAACAATGCCGACAGCAGCGTCAACGTATCGGTCGCCGCGTTGGGGATGACGCGGTCGTAGATTTGCAAAGTAAAAATCGGCAGCGCCGCGCCGAACAAATTCAGCGCCAGCGAGGCGGCCATCACGCTGGGATGGAAGGCCATCGTGAATCCCGCATCTGTTGCGGTGGATCGCACGGGCTTCGTCGTGGACGCCAATTTTTTCTCCCCGAAGACCGGGTTTGTCGTTTGGGGGGCCCGATCCGAGGTTGGTGATAAAGGGTAAGGTTCTGACTTGCAATAAGAAAAACCGATATAGACAATTTTATAGGAATTCCGTATATTTAGCGGCGGGTGATATCCGGATGACGGGTGTAGCGCCCCGAACCGAAGACGGAGAACCCGTACGTGCCCGCCGATCGCGCCGACCCCCAGGCTAGGTCACAAAGTCACGCCGAACAGGTCCAAGCCGACGAGCTGACCGTTCTCGCGAAGGATTCCGCCGCCGGCGAAGCCCATGCCGCGCCGCCGTCCGCCGCCCCGACGCCGGCCGCACCCGACAATTCCTTGGCGCAATCGGCCCAAACACTTGGCGCCGTCCAATACGGATCGCTGGTCGCCGACGACCGGACTTTCGCGGGCCAAGCGCCCGGCCAGATCGATACGGCCGCGCCGGTGGCGGGCGATTTCCTGGGTGTCGCGGGTGCGGCGACCAAAGCGCCCGACGAGAATTCGAACGACACGCCCGCCGATGCCGGCGAAACGCGCGGCCCCGCCGCGTCGTTGGCGCAAGCTGCCCAAGCGCGTAATGACGCCGCGAATATCGAAATGCGTGCCGACACGCGCGCCGAAACGCATGGCGATGCCGGCAATACGCCCGGCGCCGCCGCCGCCGGCGTGCCGGGGAACGAGGCGGCCCCCGCCGCCGATCATGCGGGCCCCGCCGCCGAAGCGCCGACGAATATGTCGGGCACCGATTCGAACGTTCCCGTCGCCGTCGCCGGGAGTTCCGCCGCACCGGCCGCGCTGAGCGCGCTGCTGCCGGGCCTCGCCAATATTCTGAACGCGGCCGCCGCCCCGGCGGTCGAAGCCGCCGTGCAGCCGGTGTTGAACGAGTTGCGCGGGCAATTGCTCGATCGCCTCGCCCAGCTCGATCGCGCGGACACGCCCGCCCCCGCACCGGTTTCGAACGAGCCGCCGCCCGACACGACCGCCAGCCCGCCCGAACTCGACGTGGCGCCGGCTTCGGGCTTGGAAGACAACGCGGTGGCGCTCGACATCGCGGCCCAGCTCACCGACCGCGACGGGTCGGAGACGCTTGGCGTTACCATCGCGGGCGTGCCCGACGGCGCGACGCTGTCGGCAGGCACGGACCTTGGCGACGGCGCTTGGCTGCTGACCCCCGACGATCTGCCGGGCTTGCAATTGGTTCCGCCGCCCGATTTCTCGGGCACGTTGAATCTGACCGTCACCGCCACGTCGCATGAAGGCGGAGTGACCAGCAGCGTCACCTCCGATCTGACGGTCGATATCGAAGCGGTGGCGGATACGCCCGCGCTCTCTGCCGCGAATGCCAGCGGTACGGAAGATCACGCCATCGCGCTCGATCTTTCCACCGCCGTCTCGGACGCATCGGAATCGCTAGGTGTCACGATCGCGGGCGTGCCGGATGGCGCGACGCTGTCGGCGGGCACGGATTTGGGCGATGGCGCCTGGCTGCTCACGCCCGACGATCTGCCGGGCCTGACGATCACGCCGCCCGCCGATTTCAGCGGCCAAATCGATCTGACCATCACAGCCACCACGACCGACGGAACCTCGACCAGCAGCACCACATCGAATTTGACCGTCGAAGTCGAAGGTATTGCCGACACACCATCGCTGACGACGGCGAATGCGAGCGGCAGCGAAGATCACGCCATCGCGCTCGACCTTTCCGCGTCGCTGTCCGATGCGTCGGAAACGCTGGGCGTGACCGTCGCGGGCGTGCCCGACGGCGCGACGCTGTCGGCGGGCACGGATCTTGGCGATGGCGCGTGGCTGCTGACCCCTGACGATCTGCCGGGCCTGACGATCACGCCGCCCGCCGATTTCAGCGGCCAGATCGATTTGACCGTCACCGCGACCTCGACCGATGGAGCCTCGACCAGCAGCACAACGTCGAATTTGTCCGTCGACGTCGAGGGCGTTGCCGATACGCCGTCGTTGAATGTCGAGAACGCGAGCGGCACCGAAGATCATTCGATCCCGCTCGATATCGCTTCGGGCTTGTCCGACGTTTCGGAATCGCTGGGTGTGACCATCGCGGGCGTGCCCGAAGGCGGGCATTTGTCGGCGGGCACCGATTTGGGCGACGGCGCATGGCTGCTCACGCCCGACGATCTGCCGGGCCTTACCTTCACGCCACCCGCCGATTACGCGGGCACGGTCAATCTGACCGTCACGTCCACGTCGTCCGACGGCGGGTCGATCAGCAGCAACACCGCGACCCTCGCCATCGTCATCGATGCGGTCGCCGACGCGCCGAGCGATCTGTCGGTCGTCATCCAATCCGCGACCGGCAGCGATACGACTTTCTATCCCGACGAAGCGGGCATCATCCGCGTCCAGGCGAGCTACCCCGATCACGACGGATCCGAAACGCACGAAGCGCGGTTGAGCGTGCCTGACGGCATGCAGGTGACCGATGCGGCGGGCGGGTTGTGGATCCCGGGCGACGACGGCACGGGCGGCTATATCGAACTTTCCGACCAGATCGGCGCCGACGGAAAGTTGGATGTCACCATCGATGTGCGCGCGACCGAGATGGTCGAAGTGCCGTGGTCGGGCGATTTCGAATTGACCGCGACGGCCGCCGACGGCCAATCGGCGATCACCACGGCGGCCGAAGGTGCCATGGATGTCGCGTTGCCGCCGGGCGTGGGCACGCAAGGCGACGATTCGATGCTCGGCGCGGCGGGTGCCGAGAATTTCGACGGGCGCGGCGGCAACGACACGATTTCGTACGAGAATTCCAACGCCGGCGTGACGGTCAATCTCGGCACGGGTGCCGCGTCGGGCGGTTCTGCGCAAGGCGACACGATCGCCAATTTCGAAAACGTCACCGGATCGAATTACGCCGACAAGCTCACCGGCGATGCCAATGCCAATCGCCTCGATGGCGGTGCGGGTGCCGATACGCTCGACGGCGGGTCGGGCGACGACACGCTGATCGGCGGCGCCGGTGCGGATTCGATCGTCGGCGGGACGGGGACCGATACGGTCAGCTATGCCGGTTCGTCGGCGGGCGTCACCGTCAATCTCGGTTCGACCAGCTCCCAAACCTCGGCGGGCGACGCGTCGGGCGATCGTTTGTCGGGTATCGAGAATGTCGAAGGCTCGGCCTATGCCGACATGCTGACCGGCACGACCGGCGCCAATATCCTGTCGGGCGGTGCGGGCGACGATACGCTGATCGGCGGGGCGGGTGCGGACACGTTGATCGGCGGCGAGGGCAGCGACACCGCGAGCTACGCGACGAGCACCGCCAATCTCCAAGTCGATCTGCAAAATGGCACGGCCGGCGGCGACGCCGCGGGCGACGTTCTGCAAAGCATCGAAAACCTGATCGGCGGATCGGGCAACGACACGCTCTATGGCGATGCGGGGGCCAACCGCATCGATGGCGGTGCTGGCAACGACACGATCGAAGGCGGGGCCGGTGCCGATACGCTGATCGGCGGATCGGGCACCGACACGCTTTCCTATTCGCGCGCGGATGCGGGCGTCAGCGTCAACCTCGCGACCGGCGCGAATTCCGAAGGCGACACGATTTCGGGTTTCGAGAACGTCGCGGGTTCGGCCTATGCCGACACGCTGACGGGCGATGCCGGCGCCAATCGCCTGGAAGGCGGGGCGGGCGACGATACGTTGATCGGCGGCGCCGGAAACGACACGCTCGTGGGCGGTGCGGGCATCGACATTGCGGATTATTCGTCCGCGACATCGGCGGTGGCTGTCAATCTCGCGACCGGTGCGGCCAGCGGCGGGGCGGGCACGGACACGTTGTCGGGCGTCGAGAACGTGATCGGCTCCGCCTATGCAGATACGCTGACGGGCGATGCGAATTCCAATCGTCTTGACGGCGGGGCGGGCAACGACACGATTTCGGGCGGCGCTTCGAACGATACGCTGATCGGCGGCGACGGCACCGACACGTTGAGCTTCGCCGCCGACACGTCGGGCGTGAACGTCGATCTGGCCACGGGCACGGCCACCGGTTCGGCGACCGGCACGGATAGCTTCTCGGACTTCGAAGCCGTCACCGGCGGTTCGGGTGCGGACACGCTGCGCGGCGACACGAACGCCAATCGCCTCGACGGCGGCTCGGGCAACGACATTCTGATCGGCGGCGCGGGGGCCGATACGCTGATCGGCAACGCCGGCAACGACACGGCGGATTATTCGGCTTCCGCCGACGCGGTTCAGGTCAATCTCGCGACGACGACGGCGCAGGTTTCGACCGGCGACGCGGCGGGCGACGTGCTCTCGGGCGTCGAGACGCTGATCGGCTCGGCGCAAAGCGACACGCTGACGGGCGACGGCTACGCCAATCGCCTCGACGGCGGGGCGGGCGACGACACGCTGCAAGGCGGCGGTGGTGCGGATACGCTGGCCGGCGGTGCCGGTATCGACACGGCGAGCTACGCGAATTCGTCTTCGGGCGTGACGGTCGATCTGTCGCGCACGACGGCGCAGACGTCGTCCGGCGACGCGTCGGGCGACGTGTTGTCGGGCATCGAAAATCTCCTTGGCTCGGCCGCCGCCGATATTCTGAGCGGCGATGCGGGCGCCAATCGCATCGATGGCGGGGCCGGTGCCGATACGATCCAAGGCGGTGCCGGCGACGATACGCTGATCGGCGGGGCGGGCAGCGACACGCTGAGCTTCGCGGCCGACACGGGCGGCGTGAATGTAAATCTCGCCGCCGGTACCGCGACGGGTTCGGCCGCCGGCACCGACACGATCGACGGGTTCGAAACCGTGATCGGCGGTGCGGGTGCGGATACGTTGCGCGGCGATGCGGGCGCCAATCGTCTCGATGGCGCCGCGGGCGACGATACGATCTTCGGCGATGCGGGTGCGGATACGCTGGTCGGCGGGACCGGCACCGACACGCTCGATTACTCGGCGTCGAACGCCGCCGTGCAGGTCAATCTCGCGTCGACCTCGGCGCAGGTTTCCACGGGCGACGCGTCGGGCGACGTGCTCTCGGGCTTCGAGAACGTCGTCGGTTCGGCGCAAGGCGATACGCTGACGGGTACGACCGGCGCCAACCGCATCGATGGCGGGGCGGGCGACGACACGCTGATCGGCGGTGCCGGTGCCGATACGTTGATCGGCGGCGACGGCAACGACACCGCGAGCTACGCGACCAGCACCGCCAATCTTTCGGTCGATCTGCAAAACGGCACGACCGGCGGCGATGCGGCGGGCGACGTGCTGCAAAGCATCGAAAATCTTCTCGGCGGGACCGGGCACGACACGCTCTTCGGCGACGCGGGCGCGAACCGCATCGATGGCGGGGCGGGCAACGATACGATCGAAGGCGGCGCCGGTGCCGATACGCTGATCGGCGGCGCTGGCACTGATACGCTCGCCTATACGCGCGCCGAAGCGGGCGTGAATGTCGATCTTTCGACCGGCGCCAATTCCGAAGGCGACACGATTTCGGGTTTCGAGAACGTCACCGGCGGCGACTTCGCCGATACGCTGACGGGCGATGCGGCTGCGAACGTCCTGACCGGCGGTGCGGGCGACGACACGCTGATCGGCGGCCTCGGCAACGATACGCTTGCGGGCGGTGCGGGTATCGACACGGCGGATTATTCGGCCGCCGGTTCCGGCGTTACGGTCAATCTCGCCAGCGGCACCGCGAGCGGCGGTGCGGGCAGCGATAGCCTGTCCGGCATCGAGAACGTGATCGGCACGGCCTCTGCCGATACGCTGACCGGCAACGCGTCGGCCAATCGCCTGGATGGCGGTGCGGGGGCCGACACGATCCAAGGCGGGGCGGGCAACGACACGCTGATCGGCGGTGCCGACAACGATACGCTGACCTTCGCCGCCGACACTTCGGGCGTGAACGTCAATCTCGCCGCCGGGACCGCGACGGGCACGGCGACCGGCGGCGATACGCTTTCGGGTTTCGAAACCGTGATCGGCGGATCGGGGGCCGATACGATTTCCGGCACCGATGCGGCCGAACGCCTCGACGGCGGTTCGGGCAACGATATTCTGATCGGCGGCAAGGGTGCGGATACGCTGGTCGGCGGGTCGGGCAACGACACGGCCGATTACAGCGCGTCCGACGCCGCCGTGCAGGTGAATTTGAACCTGACGACCGCGCAGGTTTCGACCGGCGATGCGTCGGGCGACGTGTTGTCGACGATCGAATCGGTCACCGGCTCGGCGTTCGACGACACGCTGATCGGCAACAATGTCGCCAATCGCCTCGACGGCGGGGCGGGCGACGATACGATTTCGGGCGGTGCCGCCAACGACACGCTGATCGGCGGGGCGGGCATCGACACGGCCGATTATTCGACGTCGACCGCCGCCATCACGGCCAATCTCGCCACCGGTGTGGCGACCGGGGCGGGGACCGACACGCTGTCGGGCATCGAGAATCTCGCCGGCGGTTCGGGTGCGGATACGCTGACCGGCGATGCGGGGGCGAACCGCATCGATGGCGGGGCGGGCAACGACGTCATCCAAGGCGGTGCCGGCGCCGATACGTTGATCGGCGGTGCGGGCAACGACACGCTGAGCTACGCCGCCGACACGGCGGGCGTGAATATCGATCTCGCGGCCGGTGCCGCGGCGGGCGGCGACGCGGCGGGCGACGTGTTCTCGGGCTTCGAAACCGTCATCGGCGGTTCGGGGGCCGATACGCTTGCCGGTGTCGCCGCCGCCGAGCGCTTGGACGGCGGTGCGGGCGACGATCGCATCTATGGCAGCTTGGGCGCCGACACGCTGGTCGGCGGTACCGGCAACGATCGGCTCGACTATTCGGCGTCGAACGCCGCGATCAGCGTCAATCTCGCGACCAATGCCGTGTCGGGCGGCCATGCCCAAGGCGATTCGATTTCCGGTTTCGAACAGGTCACCGGTTCCGCGTTCAACGACACGCTGACCGGCTCCACCGCCGCGAACATCATCGAGGGCGGTGCGGGCAACGACGTCATTCAAGGCGGGGCGGGCGCGGATACGCTGGTCGGCGGCGAAGGTTTCGACACGCTGTCCTATTCGTCGAGCGGGACGGCCGTGAACGTCAATCTCTCGACGGGCGCCGTCTCGGGCGGCGACGCGGCGGGCGACACGATCTCCGGCTTCGAAGGCGTGATCGGTTCGTCCAAGGCCGATACGTTGACCGGCTCGGCGGGCGACGAACGCCTCGACGGCGGTTCGGGCAACGACGTTCTGACCGGCGGCGGCGGAGCGGACACATTCGTCGGCGGTGCGGGCGCGGATACGATCACCGGCGGTTCGGGTATCGACACGGTCGATTTCTCCTACACGTCCAGCCGCGTGAACGTGAATCTCGATACCGGCGTGGGCGCCACGGGCGATGCGGCGGGCGATCGCTATTCGTCGATCGAAAACGTGCTGGGCACCACCGGCAACGACACGATCACCGGCTCGGCCGACGCCAATCTTTTGGCGGGCAATGCGGGCAACGACAGCATCCTGGGCGGCGGCGGCGACGACACGATCCGGGGCGGGGCGGGCAACGACACGCTGCGCGGCGGCATGGGCATCGATACGCTCGACTATTCCGACAGCACCGGCGGCGTGACGGTCAATCTTTCGAACAACACCGCGTCGGGCGGCTTCGCCCAAGGCGACAACATCGCCGAGTTCGAGAACGTCACCGGGTCCAACTTCGCCGACCGTTTGACCGGCGATGCGGGCGACAATGTTTTCGACGGGCGCGGCGGCAACGACACGATCTCCGGCGGCGCCGGATCGGATATCGCCTATTTCGGCGTGGGCGGCGGGCGCGACACGTTCGACGGCGGGGCGGGCGGCGGCTGGACCGATACGGTGATCGTGGACGGCGGCGGGGCGGGCCCCGGCCCAGGCGGCTGGACGGTCATCCTGTCGGATGGCACCGAGCTCGCGGCCGAGGGGGCGACGGGCTCGCTGGAACTCGGCAACGACGCGTCCGGCACCATCGTCTTGGCCGACGGCAGCGAGATGACGTTCGACAATCTCGAACGGATCAGCTGGTAATCACCGATCCTGGGTTGTCGATTGCCGAATAAGTCACTGAAATAAAATAGTTCTTTATAATTGCCGGCGCGTAATACACCGTACGCGCTCGTGCTATACCTTTGCCCCTGAAGCCGCCGCCAATCCGTCGCGGGCCGGCATTGCTGGAGTAGTAGGTGTACGTCGAGATCGCCGTCGTCGTGGTACTGACGATCGTCAATGGTTTGCTCGCCATGTCGGAACTGGCTGTGGTTTCCGCCCGTTCGACCCGGCTTAAAGCTTTGCAGGATAGAGGTAATCGCGGGGCGGAGATCGCCTTGCGCCTGGCGGCGGATCCCGGCCGCTTCCTGTCGACGGTCCAGATCGGCATCACCCTGGTCGGCATTCTGTCGGGCGCCTTTTCGGGCGCCACGCTCGGCTTGCGGCTTTCCGGCTATCTCTCCGAACTCGGCGTGCCGCCGGCCGCCGCCGACGCGCTGGGCGTGGGCATCGTCGTCGTCGCCATCACCTATCTGTCGCTGATCGTCGGCGAACTCGTGCCCAAGCAAATCGCGTTGCGCGATCCCGAACGCGTCGCGGCGAAAGTCGCCCCGCCGATGCTGGCCTTGAGCCATATCGCCGCCCCGCTCGTCTGGCTGCTCGACCGCTCGGGCAAAGCCGTGTTGCGCCTGTTCGGGCCCAAGAACTCGGCCAACGAAAGCGTGACCGAGGAGGAGGTGAAGAACGTGCTCGCGGAAGCCGCGACCGCCGGCATCCTCGAGGGCCAGGAACGCGAGATGATTTCGGGCGTCATGCGCTTGGCCGATCGCGCGGCCAAATCGCTGATGACGCCGCGCCACGAGGTCGAAACGCTCGACATCGCTTCGCCGCAGGATGTGCTGCGCAAACAATTGCTCGAAACCGCGCGCGTGCGCGTGCCGGTCTGGGAAGGCGGGCCCGACGCGGTTGTCGGCGTGCTCGACGTGAAGGCCGCTTTGGTAGAATTGCTCGAACGCGGCACGATCGACGCGCGCAAGCACACGCGCCCCGTGCCCGCCGTGCTCGACGGGACGGACGCGCTCGACGTCGTCAAGGCGATCCAGGAATCGTCGATGCATATGGCCCTCGTCGTCGACGAATACGGCCATTTCGAAGGCATCATCACCTCGACCGACATCCTCGTGGCGATCGCAGGCTCGTTCCGGGACGACGAGGACGAAGAACCGGCGATGGTGATGCGCGACGATTCCTCGTATCTCGTCGCGGGCTGGATGCCGGCCGACGAATTCGCCGAGCGCACGGGCATTCCCGCCGCCAAGGACGCGGATTACGAGACCGTCGCGGGTCTCGTCCTCCATCGCCTGGGCCGTTTGCCGCAAACCGGCGAGCGCGTTCAGATCGGCGAATGGACGCTCGAAGTCGTCGATATGGACGGACGGCGCATCGACAAGCTGCTCGTCTGGCGCAAAGCCGCGGCATAACCAACAAAACCACCCTCATCCTTCGACAGGCTCAGGATGAGGGGGGCTCCGTGGCCTCATGGTGAGCTTGTCGAACCATGGGGCCTATTCCTCAATGGCGGTGGATCGGGTCGATCCACTTCACATTTTCGGGCTTCTCGGCCGGTTCGATGTCGAGATTGATCGCGACCGCCTGACCGTCGGAGCGCACGAGCACGCATTCCAGCGTCTCGTCCTCCCGCGCGTTGATCTCCTGATGCGGCACGTAAGGCGGCACGAAGATGAAATCGCCGGGGCCCGCCTCGGCGACGAATTCGAGATTGTCGCCCCAGCGCATCCGCGCGCGGCCGCGCACGACATAGATCACGCTTTCCAGCGGCCCATGATGATGCGCGCCGGTCTTGGCGCCGGGATGGATATGGACCGTGCCGGCCCACAGTTTTTGGGCGCCCGCGCGCGCGAAATCGATCGCGGTGGCGCGGTTCATGCCCGACGTCTTGCCTGCCGTGGTCGGGTCCAGCGAATCCGCCGGGATCACCTGCACGCCGTCGTGCTTCCATTTCGGCTCGGACATTTCGGGCACTCCCTCGCGTTGGTCGGGCCCAAGTCTAGCCGCCCGCGCGGGGCCGGTGTGCCGAAATTTCGCGCGGATAATTTTTCATGGGGCGTTTAGAATACCGCCATGCGTCGCCGCCGTTTGCCCCCGCTCAATTCCTTGCGCGCCTTCGAGGCCGTCGCCCGCCATCTCAGCGTGACGAAGGCGGCGGACGAGCTTGCCGTCACGCCAGCCGCGGTCAGCCACCAGATCAAGACGATCGAGGATCATCTGGAGATCGAGCTGTTCCAGCGCACCAAGGGCATTCTGCTGCTGACCGATGCGGGCCAGGCGATCCTGCCCGGCATTCGCGACGGGTTCGAAAGCCTGCAAGCGGCGATCGAGCAGATCGACAATCTGGGCGATGCCGGCGTGCTGACGATTTCGGTGGCGCCGTCCTTCGCCGCGAAATGGCTGCTGCCGCGCCTCGAACGTTTCCAGGCGAAATACCCGGAGATCGACGTGCGCGTGGGTGCGTCGATGGCGCTGACGGATTTCCACTCGGACGGCGTCGATCTCGCCATCCGCTACGGGGCCGGGCGCTATCCCGATCTGCATTGCGAACGCCTGCTCGAGGAAACCGTGTTTCCGGTGTGCAGCCCCAAGCTTTTGAAGGGTAAGCAGCGGCTCGACGCCGTGTCGGCGCTGAAGGATCAGATCCTGCTGCACGACGACAGCCCCGACGACGATCCGTCGTGCCCGAGCTGGACGATGTGGCTGAAGGCGGCGGGGGCGAGCGATATCGACGGTACGCGCGGGCCCCGCTTCAATCAGTCGAGCTTGGTCGTCGAAGCGGCGGCGCTGGGGCGCGGCGTGGCGCTGGCCAAGGCGTCGCTTGCCGCCGCCGATCTCGCCGACGGGCGCTTGATCAAACCGTTCGGCACCGCCGTGCCGGTCGATTTCGCCTATTGGCTCGTGTACCCGGAGCCCAAGCTCGCCTTGCGCAAGGTCGCGTTGTTCGCCGATTGGCTCAAATCCGAAGCCTCGGCGTTCGCGGGCAAAGCCGGCAGCCAGCCGGACTGATCCAATTCGCGCGCGGTCGCTTCGCGGATCGCGCGATGGTCCAGGCCTTGCGCGCGCCAATTGCGGCGCTTGGCTTCCAGCAGGTCGAGACGCATCGCCCACGCGGTGCCGAACATTTTGCCCAGATACGCGGCCAGCGTGCCCGCAAGGCCGGGCGCGCGCCCGCCGGTCGCGACCGTGACGGTCAGATCGCCGCGCCGGATCAAAGCGGGCGTGTGGAAGTCGCAGAGTTCGGTCACGTCCTCGACATTCACGAGGGCGCCCGCCGCGCGCGCCCGCGCCGCGATTTCGCGCGAACGGTCCTCGTCGAAATCGGCGATATAGACGATACGGAAGCCCGCCAGATCGCCGTCCGGCGCCACGCGCGAGACCCGCAATGCCCCGGCTTCGACCAGCAATTCCAGGCGCCGCGCGGCGCGCGGGCCTTCCCCAATCAAGGCGATCGGCAATTTTGCGGCGTCGAGATTGATCGGCAACATGGTCGGATACTCGGATTTGCGGGGGAATTCGGGAATTGAGGTTTTTTAGGCGGGTGGCAAAATTTTACTCGCTCGCCAAGCCGGTCGAACCGCCGTTTGATGAAGCTCTGAAACGGAGCGGATCATGGGCGTTCAAACGGCGATCTCCACGGCGATCAAGGCGGCTTCCCGGACCGAAATCCGCGAAGCTTTTACGGCCGACGAGCTGGGTTGGATCTTGGGCGAAGCGGCGATTTTGACCCGCAGTGCCCCGGCCGCTGTCGACGCGCATTTGCGCAGCGCCGGTCTGGCCCTGCTGGCCCGCCATCCCGAACTCGCCGCCCCGGCGATCGCCGGTTTGGGCGCGCCCGCGAAGATCGCGGGCAGCGAATACCGCGCCCAATGGACCACGCGCGTCGCCGCGCAAGAAGGTGAGATCGTCGCTTTGGTCGCGTTCTCGGGCGCCAATGTCGTGCTCGAACGCCAGGCGGGTTTCGCCGACAACGCCGCCTTGGATGCGGGTGCCGTGATCGTATTGCAGGCGGGCGAAGCGGCCGCCCCGCTGCCCGGCGCCTTCGCGGGCCCCGTCTTCGCCGTACGCTATACGCGCGCGCAAGCGCATGAAACGCCGGTCGTGCCGATCGGCGAGCACGCGCTGTGGCCCAGCGCCTGGGCCGTCGCCGGCTAAAGCTTTAAGCGGGACGGCGGCGCCAAGCATAGCCGCCTTCCTGGCGCTCTTCGCGCGTCGCCGGCTGGAAGTAATGATCGACCGTCACGATCTTGCCGTCGCGCAACGCCGCGATCGTGCCCGCATGCGTGGGCTGCAGTGCATCGAACCCGGCGCGCAGCATCAGCGTGATCTGGTCGCGCAGCACGTCGCCGATCGCCCGCAACTCGCCCTTAAAGCCGTGGCGTTCGCGCGCAAGCCTCGCGAGCGAATAAGGCCGCCCGTCGGCGTAGCGCAGGAATTTGAGCGCGATCAGATCGAAGCGGTTGATGTCCTGTTCGATCCCGTCGAAATTTTCGCCGGCGACCAGCACGAGACCCAGCGGCGCATTGCGCGCCAGCAGCGCTTCGCGGTCGCGCAAGAAGCGCGCTTTGGTGATCGCGGCAGGGCCTTGCGGCAGGGCGTCGCCGTCCTCGGGGAACGACCAGGCATCTTCGCCGAAGGCGCGGCGCTTCACGTCGTAAACATTCATGATCAAGCGTCCGCGTAAAGGGCGGCTTTGAAGGGTTCTGCGCCCACGCGGCGATAGGCGTCGAGGAAGTTCTCCTCCGGCCCTTTGCGCAAGCCCAGATACACGTCGATCACCGCTTCGACCGCGTCGACGACCTTGTCGGTCGGGAAGCCCGGCCCGATGATTTCGCCGATCGACGTATGCTCGTCGGCCGAGCCGCCCAACGTGATCTGGTAGAGCTCCTTGCCCTTCTGATCCACGCCCAGCAGGCCGATATGGCCGACATGGTGATGGCCGCAGGCGTTGATGCAGCCGGAAATCTTGATCTTCAGATCGCCGATTTCCTCCTGCCGCGCGATATCGGCGAAACGCTCCGACAGACGCTGCGCCACGGGGATCGAGCGCGCATTGGCGAGCGCGCAATAATCGAGGCCGGGGCAGGCGATGATGTCGGTCACCAGCCCCGCATTGGGCGTGGCGAGATTGTGCTTGGCGAGTTCGGCGAACAGCGCCGGGATCTCGTCGAGCTTCACATGCGGCAGAACCAGATTCTGCTCGTGGCTCACGCGGATTTCCGAATGCGAGAAGCGCTCCGCGATATCGGCGATCGCGTCCATCTGGACGGCCGTCGCGTCGCCCGGCGGTTCGCCCACCGGCTTCAGCGAAACGGTGACGACGCCGTAACCGGCTTCGCGATGCGCCGTCACGTTATGGCGCACGAAGCGTTCGAGCGTTTTGTTCGCGGCCTTGGCCGCCTCCAATGTGGATGAAGTCGCGGGCCGTTTGTCGAGCGACGGCGGCGCGAAATAAGCGCCGATCGCCTTTACGTCGGCCTCGGGCAAGTTCAGCGTCTTGCCCTTCAGCTGCGCGAACTCGGCTTCGATCGCGGCGGTGATCTCCGCCTTGCCCTTCTCGTGCACCAGGATCTTGATGCGCGCCTTGTATTTGTTGTCGCGCCGTCCTTCGAGGTTGTAGACGCGCAAGATCGCCTCGCAATAGGCGAGCAAATCTTCCTCCGGCAGGAAGTCGCGGACCTTGTGCGCGATCAACGGCGTGCGGCCTTGGCCGCCGCCGACATAGACGGCGAAGCCGGTCTTGCCGTCCGCCCCGCGCACGGCATGCAGCCCGATATCGTGGACTTGCACGGCCGCGCGATCATGCGGAGCACCCGTCACCGCGATCTTGAACTTGCGCGGGAGGTACGTGAATTCCGGATGGATCGCCGACCATTGGCGCAGGATTTCGGCATAGGGGCGCGGATCGACGATCTCGTCGGCCGCCGCCCCGGCGAAGTGATCCGCCGTCACGTTGCGGATGCAGTTCCCGGAGGTTTGCAGCGCATGCATTTCGACCTCGGCCAACTCCGCCAGCAGATCGGGAATGCGCGCAAGCTCGACCCAGTTGAATTGTAGATTCTGGCGCGTGGTGAAATGGCCGTAGCCCTTGTCGTACTCGCGCGCGATATGGGCAAGCTTGCGCATCTGGCGCGACGACACGACGCCATAGGGAATGGCGATGCGCAGCATATAGGCGTGAAGCTGCAGATAGACGCCGTTCATCAAGCGCAGCGGCTTGAACTGGTCTTCGGTCAGTTCGCCCGACAGGCGGCGCGCCACCTGATCGCGGAATTCCGCGACGCGTTCCAGAACGAAGCTCCGGTCGAATTCGTCGTAGCGATACATGTTAGATGCTTCCGGGGATCGGGACGGTGGGGCCCTGGGCGCGGATGCGCTCGCGCAGCAGCACGGGCAGGCGCGACGCCGGGTCGAAGGCGACGGCGACCGGTTCGACCACGATGTTGCGGTCGTGATCCAATTTCGCGGCGGCCAGCAGCGTTTCGGCCTTGGCGGGGTCGAGGGCGATTTCGGCGCGGGTCGCGTCCTTCACCCATTCGCCCGTGTCGGTGCGAAAAACGACGATACCCGAACGCAGATCGTTGGCCGTGATCGCGACCGGCCGGAACGGCTTGGCGGCTTTGCTCATGATCGGGGGACAATCGGTCCCGACCCCCCGGCGGGACAAACGAGAAATCCTCACAAGCCCGTTAAGTTTGGTTGGATGACCCGGTCATGGCTAATATGGCCATGAGGAGAAGCGCATGATTCCCCCATCGGCCCCGCCAGAAGCTACATTCGGCGCGCAATGACGTTCTCGGCACTCGATTCCGCCCTGACCGGGCCGTTTTACGCCGATCCGGCGGTCGCCGCGATTTTCGACGATCGCGCGCGGCTTGCGCGGTTTTTGCGCATCGAAGCCGCGTTGGCCGAAGCGCAAGGCCATGACGACGTGGCGAAGGCCGTGCGGGCCATCGATCCCGCATCCTTCGACCTCGCCGCAATCGGTGCGGGCACGGCCGATCAAGCGGTCGCGTCGATCCCGTTCCTGGCGGCGTTGCGCAAGCAATTGCCCGAAGCGCTCGGCGCTTTGGTGCATAAGGGCGCCACCAGCCAAGACCTGATCGACACCGAAGCCGCACTCGCGGCCAAGGAAGCCGACGCGGCCATCGCTGCACACTGGGCGAAGGCTTTGACCGGGCTTGTGGCACTCGCGCGCGCGCATCGCGATGTCGTGATGATGGGCCGCACCTATAATAAGCACGCCGCGACGATCACCTTCGGCTTCAAGGCCGCGCTGTGGGGCGTGGGTTTGGCCGAAGCGTTGGAAGCGGCCCCCGCGCCGATCTATCGCGCCACGCTGGGCGGGGCGGTCGGCACGCTCGCCGCGATGGGCAAATCCGCCCCCATCGTCGCCAAGCGTTTCGCGGAGATTCTCGGCCTCGCCGCATCGCCGTTCCCGATCCAGGTGTCGCGCGCCCCCTATGTGGCTTGCGGTTTGCGCCACGCGATGGCGATGGGCGCGGCCGCGAAAATCGCGACCGACATTCTGTTCCTGCAAGCCGACGAGGTCGGCGAAGTCGCCGAGCCCGCGATCCCCGGGCGCGGCGGGTCGTCGGCGATGCCGCATAAGCGCAACCCGGTCGGCTGCGCCGCGATCCTGGCGACGCATATGGCCGCCGGCGGTCACGCCGCGACGCTGATCCAATCGATGGCCTCCGCTCAGGAACGTCCGGCGGGCGCTTGGCAGGCCGAATGGCTCGCCTTCGGATCGCTGATCGGCCTTGCGTCGGGCAGCGCTCGCGAACTCGCTGCCATCGCGACGGGGTTGACGATCGACGCCGCGCGAATACAGGAAAATCTCGCCCGCACGCAAGACGTGGCGGCGCATCGGCCCGACGCGGCGCGCTGGGTCGAACCCGCCATCGCGCGCATCGAAGACACGGCGAAGAAACTGATCCCAGGGAAGTGACATGCCCACGCTGACGACCGCCACCGGCACCACGCTGCGCTACGATTTGCTCGGCCCCGAAGACGGGCCGCCGGTGCTGTTCTCCAACTCGCTGGGCACGGCGTTGGAAATGTGGGATCGGCAGATCCCCACCCTCGCCGACAAGTATCGATTGATCCGCTACGACACGCGCGGCCATGGTTCTTCGCCCGTGAAGCCGGGGGCCGCGACGATTTTCGATCTCGCGGACGACGCGCTGGGCCTGCTCGACGCGCTGAAAATCGAATCGGCGCATGTCGTCGGCTTGTCGATGGGCGGGATGACCGGTCAGGTCCTCGCCGCGAAATTCCCCAAACGCGTACGCTCCCTCACGCTGATGGCGACATCGGCGCATATGCCCCCGCCCGAAGGCTGGCGCAGCCGCGCTGCCGCCGTTCGCAACGATGGCCCGGCCGCGATCGTCGATGCGGTGCTGTCGCGCTGGTTCACAAAGGCGTGTCCGCCGGAATTGATCGCGAATGTGAAGGCGCAATTCCTGGCGTGCCCGGCCGAAGGATATGCGCTGTGTTGCGAAGCCTTGGCCGAGATGGATCTGCGCGGGCTGATCCCGGCGATCACCGCACCCACGCTGATCGTCGCGGGCGAGGACGATCCGGCCACGCCGCCGCAGATGATGCGCGACATCCAAGCGCTGGTCGCGGGCGCCGAACTCGTCACGCTGCGCCAAGCCGCCCATCTATTGGCGATCGAGCAGGCGCCTTCCGTGAACCGCCATCTGCGCGCGTTCCTGGATGCGCAGGCACCTTTGGCGAGATCGCGCGATGGGTCTTCGTTCGAAGCGGGGCTCGCCAACCGCAAATCGGTGCTCGGCGCGCCGCATGTGGATCGCTCGTTGGCTTCTGCGACCGAATTCGACCGGCCTTGGCAGGAATTCATCACCCGCACCGCGTGGGGCGATATTTGGGGCGATCCGACGCTGCCGCGCAAAACGCGTTCGCTGCTGACGCTGGCGCTGATGATCGCGCTGGGGCGGGAGGAGGAGTTCCGCCTGCATGTGAAGCCCGCCTTGCGCAACGGCGTGACGACGGAAGAATTGCGTTCGCTGGTACTGCACGCTTCGGTCTATGCGGGCATCCCGGCGGGCAATGCAGCCATGCGCTGGGCGAAGCTCGAGCTCGGTCTTTTGGAAGAAAAGAAGTAGTTCGTCACCGCGCGTAACGGAATCCCCCGACCGCGCCCTTGAGATAGCGCGCGCGCGAGGCGAAACTGCGGTCAATGGCACAAGACCCTTCCGAAGCGCCCCAGCAAGACCTGCCCCGTATCGTTCCGCTGATCGCCGCCAGCGCCCTGTTCCTGGAGAACATGGGCGCTACGGTGCTGGCGACGGCGTTGACCGAGATCGCGCGCGACTTCCATGTCGATCCGATCGATCTCAAACTCGCGCTGACGTCGTATCTGATTTCGCTCGCGGTGTTCATCCCGGCCTCGGGCTGGGTCGCCGATCGCTTCGGCACGCGCACGGTGTTCTGCTGGGCGATGGCGGTGTTCGCCGTCGGCTCGATCACTTGCGCGTTCTCCAGCCAGATTTGGGAATTGGTCGCGTCGCGCGTCGTGCAAGGGGCGGGCGGGGCGATGATGATCCCGGTCGCGCGGCTTGTCGTCGTGCGCAGCGTATCGAAGGAAAAGCTGATCGCCGCGATGGCGGTGCTGACCATGCCGGGCCTGCTCGGCCCCATCGTCGGGCCGCCGCTCGGCGGGTTCTGCGCCACCTATCTTTCCTGGCACTGGATCTTCTGGATCAACGTGCCGGTCGCGCTGCTCGGCATTCTGGCGGCGCGCGCGCGGCTGCCGCAGATTCACGGCGACGGATCCGACGCGTTCGATCTGCGCGGCTTCCTGCTCAGCGGCCCAGGTTTGGCGCTGACGCTGATCGGCGCCACGACCATCGGCGTCGAACACACCGATCATCGGCTTGCGGCCATATGTTTGGCCGCCGGTGTGGCGTTGCTGATCGCCTATGTGCGCCACGCCTTGCGCCATCCCGCACCGGTCATCGATCTGCGCTTGCTCGGTATCCGCAATTTCCGCATCGGGATGATCGGCGGCTTCCTGTTCCGCGTGGGCGGCGGCGCCGTGCCGTTTCTGCTGCCGCTTTATATCCAGCTCGGCCTCGACCGCACGGCGTTCGAAAGCGGCGCCATCACCTTCGCGGTCGGCATCGGCGCCTTCGCGATGAAGATTTGCGCCAACCGCATTCTGCGTTGGGTCGGGTTCCGCAACGTGCTGGTGGTCAACGGCTTGATCGCGGGCATGCTGGTCGCGATCCCGCTGGTCTTCCATACCGGCATGCCCGGCTGGGTCATGATCGCGATCCTGATGCTGACCGGCTTCACGCGCTCGCTGCAATTCACCAGCTCGAACGCCGTGCTGTTCGCCGACGTGCCGGCCGACAAGATGTCGCGCGCCACCACGCTGATGGCGGTGGCGCAGGAAATGACCGGCTCGATCGGCATCACCATCGCGGCGGTGGCGCTGACCATCGCCGCATCGGGCATGGCGACGGGATCCACCGGCACCGCGCAATTCGTGCCGGCGTTCCTGACCGTCGCGGCGATCGCGACGTCTTGCGCCTTCGTCTATATGACGCTGCCGCGCGACGTGGGTGCGGTGCTTACGGGACGCCGGCGATAACGCCTTTGCGCAACAGGAAGCAGCCATAGGGGCGCGGGTCGCCGACCTGCACCACGGCGAAAGCGTTCTTCGCCGCTTCGTAGAAGGCGAAGCGTTCGATCCCCGATAGCGGCGATTTGGCGCCGAGCGCCTTATCGATTTCCGCCTGCACGGCTTTCTGCACGTCGGGGATTTTCTTCTTGTCGCCGACGACTTCCATCCGGCGCACCGGCTTGGGCTCGAAATCGTCGATCGGCAGCACCGACAAAATGGCGCGCGCCGCGCGCTCCATCGTCAAGCCCGGCAGGCGCACGAGCTTGCCGGTCGTCGTATGCGCGGCGATCGTCTCGGCGGGGTGATTGGCGTCGACCAAGGCAAGATCGTCGCCATGGCCCATCGCGTCGAGCACCCACAAAAGATCGGCCGACAGAACCGGATCGAGTCCTTTAAGCATCGCGTCGTCCCCGCTTGTCCAAATAGATGCGCGCCGCATTGGCGCCGAAAACGTCTTCGTGCGAACCGAGCAGCCCTTGTGCCGCCGCGAACCAGCGATCGTAACCGCCGGCGAGATCGACGACCGGCCAATCGCTGCCCCACAGCAAGCGATCGGGCCCGAACACGTCGAGCAGATGCAGCACGTAAGGGGCGAGATCGCCTTGCGTCCATTCGGGCGACGCTTCGGTGGCGAGGCCCGAGACTTTGCACACGACATTCGGGCGCGCGGCCAGCGCCGCCATATCCGCGCGCCAGGGATCGAGGCGCTTGTCCTTGATGAACGGCTTGGCGCCGTGGTCGACGACGATGCGCAAACCGGGATGGCGCTCCGCCACCACCAGCAAGCGCGGCAAATGGCGCGGCAGCACCAGCGCGTCGAACACGAGGCCGTAAGCGATCAGCGCGTCGAAGGCGGGGGCGAGCTTGGGTGCCGCGAGCCAATCGTCGTCGGCGAGGTCCTGCACCATCGGGCGCAAGCCGACGAGCAACTCGTCCTTCGCCAATTCGCCGATGCGTTCGGGCGTTTCGAAATCCGTCCAGCCGACGACGCCCGCCACGCTGTCGTCGCCCTTGGCGATGTCGAGCAGGAATTGCGTTTCCGCTTCCGTGGGGGCGGCCTGGACCAGAATCGACTTGGCGATGTCGTGGCGCTTCAAGATGGGGGCGAGATCGGGCGGCAGGAAATCGCGATAGATGACGCCCTTGTCCGGCGTCAGCCAGCCGTAATCGCCGCGATCGACCCGCCAATAATGCTGATGCGCGTCGATCTTCATGCCGGCACCGGGCAGGATTTGTCGAGCAAGCCCTTGGCTTTGAGATCGCTCCACAAGGCGGCGGGAATTTTCGCCGTGAAGGATTGCCGTTGGCGTTCGATTTCGGACGGCGCCACGGCGCCGAGCACGACGCTCGATACCGCCGGATGCGCCAGCGCGAAACGCAGCGCCGCATCGGCCAGCGCCACGTTATGCGCGCGGCAGACGGCTTCGATCTGGCCGACCTTCGCCATCACGTCGGGCGGGGCGGGCTTGTAGTTGTATTTGGCGCCGGGGATCGGGCCGGTCGCGAGAATGCCCGAATTGAAAACGCCGCCCAGCATCACGCCGATGCGCCGTTCGAGGGCGAGCGGCATGAATTCCGCGGCGGCGGGCTGTTCGAGCAGCGAATAGCGCCCGGCGAGCAGCACGCAATCGATGTCGCATTCGCGCGCGAAGCGCACGCACATATCGGCTTCGTTGACGCCCACGCCGACGGCGCGAATGACTTTCTCCGCGCGCAAACGGTCGAGCGCCTTGTAGGCGCCGGACACCGCCTCGCGGAAACGCTGGTCGATCATCGAAGCGCCATGGGTCCACACATCGACGTCGTGGATCAGCACCACGTCGATATGGCTCAAGCCCATGCGCAGCATCGATTGCTCCAGCGAGCGCATCGCGCCGTCATAGGAGTAATCGAAATTGGCGAGATGCTCGACGCCGCCGACATAGCCTTCGCCGGGAACCTTGCGCTTGAAGGGGTCCATCACGCGCCCGATTTTTGTGCAGAGCACGAATTCGGGCGGTTTGACGCGCCGCAGCGCGGCACCGATGCGCAGTTCCGACATGCCGTGGCCGTAAAGCGGCGAGGTGTCGAGCAACGTCACGCCGTTGCGCAGGGCGGATTCGACCGTGCCGACCGCGACCGCTTCGTCGATGATCGAATAAAGATCGCCCAAGGGTGCGCCGCCGAAACCGTGCTCCGACACTTCGACGCCGCTCTTGCCGAGGATTCGCGTGCCCAATCGTTTTCTCCCCAACCGACTGACATGTTACTTCTTGACGCGCGCGGTCGACATGGTCAACATCCGCGCCCACAAGACCATAACGCATCGGGAGAGATCGTCCATCATGTCCGCCAAATCCATCGGTCCGCGCATCGGCCTGTCCTGCGCCTTGTCGACCGCGTTCCTCGCCAACGGCGCCGTCGATCTGCCGCGCACCGTGGCGCAGGCGAAATGGGTGCTGGCGAATGGCGGCGACGGTGTGACGATGTTCGGCACGACGGGCGAGGGCGCCTCCATCGATGTCGGCGAGCGTCACGCGGCGCTGGGCGCACTCGCAGCCAGCGGTCTCGATCTCGGCAAGCAGGTGATCGCGGGCGTTTCGGCCGCGACGGTGGGCGAAGCGGTCGCGCAAGCGCGCGTGGGCTACGATCATGGCGTGCGCGGCTTGCTGATGACGCCGCCCTTCTATTTCCCCGAACCGTCGGAAGAAGGCATTTTCCGCTGGTACGCGGCCGTGTTCGAGAAACTGGGCGCGCAATTGCGCGACGTGCTGATCTATCACATCCCCAGCATGACGCGCGTGATGTTCACGCCCGCGATCATGACGCGCCTGCGCAAGGAATTCCCGAACGCCATCATCGGCATCAAGGATTCGACCGGCCAGTGGGACTCGGCCAAGGGCTTCCTCGACACGCATAAGGATCTGCAGATCCTGGTCGGCGACGAGCGTTTGCTGGCCCGCGCGGTGCGCGAAGGCGGCTCGGGCACGATCTGCGGCATGGCGAATATCCGCCCCGATCTGCTGCGCCCGGCGGCGTGGGAAGGCAAGGAAGACGCGCGCATCGGCGCATGCGTGGCGGCGATCATCGCCGATCCGTTCATGCCGGCGGTGAAGGCGCTGATCGCGCATCGCGAAGGCGACGCGAATTGGCGCCGCATGCGCCCGCCGGTCGTCGAGCTCGACGAAGCGCGCGCGAATGCGCTGGTCAAGCGCGTCGAAGCCGCACTCGCCCAGAAGGCGGCCTGATGGCCGATGCCGGGACCGACGCGCCCAAGCTGCGGGAACGCGCCTATGCCGCGTTCACCGACCGGCTGCTCGCGCGCGAAATCGTGCCCGGTCAGTTCGTCTCGCAGCGCGAGCTGGTGGAGATCACCGGCTTGCCGCTGGGCGCGATCCGCGAACTCGTGCCGCGTTTGGAAGCCGAAGGCTTGATCGTCACCATTCCCCAGCGCGGGATGCAGGTGGCGCATGTCGATCTCAGCCTTATCCGCAACGCCTTCCAGTTCCGCTTGATGATGGAGCGCGAGGCGGTCGAGGTGTTCGTGCGCGAAGCGCCGGATGCCGAGATCGAGCGGCTGTTGGAGGCGCATGAGCGCGTCATCAAGGACGCCAAGAAGAAGATCACGCCCGACGTGATTCGCCGCGCGCAGATCGTCGATTGGGATATGCACGACACGATCGTGGATTTCCTGGGCAACGAGATCGTGTCGAGCGCCTATCGCGTCAATTCGATCAAGATCCGCCTGATCCGGCAGGCGGAAGTCCGGCTCGACCCGACCAGGGTCGAAACGGTGATGCGCGAGCATCTGGGTATCGTGCGCAGCATGGCCGCGCGCGATATCGAAGGCGCCCGCAACGCGCTGGCCGCGCATATCCAAGACGCGAAAAATCGCGCGATGGGCCTGTCGCCTTAGCGTCCGTAAGACGCTAGAGTTTCGAACAACCAAAACCCACAGGGGGAGAGACGACGATGAAGACGACGATGAACCGACGCAATTTGCTGAAGGGGGCCGCCGCCGCCGGCGTGCTCGCTTCGCCGATGCTCAACACCAAGACGCTGTTCGCGCAATCGGGCGCGTTCAACTGGAAGCGTTTCCAGGGCCAGTCGCTGGAAATCTCGCTGATCAAGAGCCCGCGCGGCGATCTGCTGAAGCGCCATCAGGCGGAATTCGAAGCGCTGACCGGCATCAAGGTCGGCGTCGAGGATATTCCCGAGCAGCAGCAGCGCCAGAAGATCGTCATCGAATTCAACTCGGGCAAGCCGAGCTTCGACGTCGTCCACCTGTCGTATCACGTGCAGAAGCGCCAATTCGCCAAGGCGCGCTGGACCGCCGAAGTCGGCGGCTACCTCAACGACGCGCAGCTCACGCCCGCCGAATGGGATCGCGCCGACGTGACCCAGCGCGGTCTCGACTACGCGACCGACGACGGCAAGATCAACTCGCTGCCCTGGTCGGTCGATTACTGGATGCTCTACTACAACAAGGAATTGTTCCAGGCGAAGGGCATCGCCTATCCCAAGACGATCGACGAGATCGTCGCGGCCGCCGCCAAGCTGCACGATCCGGCGAACGGCGTGGCCGGCTTCGTCGCGCGCGGGCTTCGCAACGCCAACGTGCCGGTGTGGACGCAGCTGCTGCTCGGTTGGGGCCAGGACACGACGACGGGCAATCCGCCGCGTCTGCTGACCGACACCGACGACGCGATCGCCGCGGCGCGCGTCTATCAGACGCTGCTGCGCAACTCGGGTCCGCAGGGTGTGGCCGGCTTCAACTGGAACGAATCCCAGTCGCTGTTCGCGCAAGGCCGTGCGGCCATGTGGCTCGACGGCGTGGGCTTCGCCCCGCCGCTCGAAGACCGCACCAAGAGCCGCATCGTCGGCAAGGTCGGCTACGGCATCTTCCCGGCGGGCCCCAAGGCCCATCACGCGGCGATGTTCGGCGACGGCATCGCGGTGGCGGGTGCCAGCCAGAAGAAGGAAGCGGCGTATCTCTACTGCCTGTGGGCGACCAACAAGCAGATGTCGAACCGCTTGCTGCAAACCGGCTCGGGCGTGCCGTTCCGCCGCTCGACGTTCAACGACCAAGCCACGCTCAGCGCGCTGACGGTGCCGAAGGATTGGGCCGATTGCGTACGCGGCTCGGGCGAAATCGCCCGCGCGGCGCTGCCCGTGATCGGTCCGGTCACGGAGTTCCGCGACGTGTTCGGCACGGCGCTCAACAACATGCTGGGCGGCGCCGATCCGGCGGCGGAAATGCGCCGTGCGACGGCGGAGTTCCGCCCGGTTCTGGACCGTTCGGAACAGGGCTGATCTTGAACGCGACGTCTCAACAAACGGCCGGCGCGGCGCTTTCCGCGCCGGCCGGTCAGACTCTGGCGAAGCCCCGGTATCACTGGTTCGTGATACCGGGGTTGCTGGTCACGTTCGCCATCATCGTCTTCCCGTGGGTGTTCACGGTGTGGATGAGCTTCCACGAATGGAAGCTCGGCGGTGCCGCGCAATGGGTGGGTTTGCGCAACTATGTCGAACTCGCGACCAATCAGCGTTTCCTCGAATCGATCTGGCATACGTTCTATTTCACGGTCGTCGCCGTCATGCTGCCGCTCGTGCTGGGCACGTTCGCCGCGGTGGTGTTCCATCGGGAATTTCCGTTCCGCGGTTTCCTGCGGACGATCTTCATCATGCCGATGATGGCGACCCCCGTCGCCATCGCTTTGGTGTGGACGATGATGTTCCACCCGCAGCTCGGCGTGCTGAACTATCTGCTCAGCCTCGTCGGCATCGGCCCGTCGGAATGGGTGTTCGCGCAGCACACCGTCATTCCAAGTCTCGCGCTTGTCGAAGTGTGGCTGTGGACGCCCTTCGTCATGATCATCGTGCTGGGCGGCCTCGCCGCCGTGCCGACCGAGCCCTACGAAAGCGCGCTGCTGGACGGCGCCACGCAATGGCAGATGTTCTGGCGCATCACCTTTCCGCTGGTGCTGCCCTTCATCGTGGTCGCGGGCATCATCCGCACGATCGACGCGCTGAAGGCGTTCGAGGTGATCTACGTCATCTCCAACGGCGGGCCGGGCACGGCGTCGGAGACGATCAACCTTTATCTCTATTCGCAGGCCTTCGCTTATTACAACGTCGGCAACGCGTCGGCCGTCGTGGTCGTGTTCTTCGCGATCATCGTCGTGCTGTCGCTGGTGCTGCTGTGGGCGCGCGAACGCGCCAAGTGGAACAACTGACATGGACGCGGTCTTCGGCAATTGGCGCTGGCGCAAATGGGCGGGGCAAGCGGGGTTCGCCTTCGCGCTGCTGTGTCTGCTCGCCCCCGTCGTTTTCGTGTTCTTCTGGGTGATTTCGCTGTCGCTCAAATACGACATCGACAACACCGCCTATCCGCCGATCTTCATCCCGAGCGAGATCACCTGGGTCAATTTCCAGAAATTGTTCGAGGAGACGCCGTTCTTCCTCTATTTCTGGAATTCGGTGCAGGTCTCGGGCGGCGCCACGGCGGCCGCCTTGCTGCTGGGTGTGCCGGCGGGCTACGGCATCGCCAAGTCGAAGGCGCATTCGATGGCGGTGCTGATGCTGATCAGCCGCATGACGCCGGGCCTGTCGTATCTCATCCCGCTGTTCACGCTGTTCCAGATGATCGGCCTGATCGGCACGGTGCTGCCCATCGCCATCACCCATATCGTGATCACGCTGCCGATCGTCGTCTACATCATGATCGGCTATTTCGAATCGCTGCCGGTGGAGCTGGAGGAGGCCGCGCGCATCGACGGCTGCACGACCTGGCAGACCTTCCTGCACGTGGCGCTGCCGCTCGCGCGCCCGGGCATCGTGGTCGGCGCGATCCTGTCGTTCATCTATTCCTGGAACAATTTCGTGTTCGGCGCGGTGTTCGCGGGCCGCACCACGCGCACCATGCCGGTCGCGGTCTACAACATGCTGACCTTCGAGCAATTCGCCTGGGGGCCGCTCGCCGCCGCCGCCATCGTGGTGATGCTGCCCGTGCTGGTGCTGACCGTCTTCATCCAGAAGGAAATCGTCGGCGGATTGACCGCCGGCGGCGTCAAAGGCGCCTGACCCCGAGCGGGGCGGGCGCACGAACAACCAAAAAAGGGAGAGAAACCATGTCCAGTTTTTCGCGTCGTAAGCTGCTCGGCGCCACGGCGGCCGGTGCGGCGTTGCTCGCCGCCCCCAGCATCCCGCGCGCGCAGGCGACCGCGGTGCGCTGGGGCGAAATGCTCGCCCCCAGCCATCCGCAGGTGCAGATGGTCGATCGCATCGCCGCCGAGGTGAAGGAGAAGACTTCCGGCCGCATCGACATCCAATCCTTCCCGAACGGCCAGCTCGGCTCGGGCCGCGACATGATGGAAGCGGTCTCGGCCGGCGCTTTGCACATGACCACGGACGGGGCCGGCGCGCTCGCCGCGTTGCTGCCGGCGCTGTCGGTCATCGAAGCGCCTTATCTGTGGCGCGACGCGGCCCATATGGCGAAGTCGGTTTCCTCGCCGCAGTTCAAGAAAATGAACGACGATCTGGTCGCGCGCCGCCAGATGCGCCTCGCGTCCGTCACCTATTACGGCAAGCGCCATCTGACGACCGGCACCAAGAACGTGCGTTCGCCCGCCGACATGAACGGCTTCAAACTGCGCGTGCCGCCGGTCGACGTGTTCCGCGCGATGGCCGAAGCCTGGGGTGCGGTCGCGACGCCGGTGAACTTCAACGAGCTCTACCTCGCCCTCAACCAGGGCGCCGTGGACGGCCAGGAAAACCCGTTGCCGACGATCCAGAGCGGCAAGTTCTTCGAAGTGCAGAAGTTCCTGGTGCTGACCGAGCACATCATCACGCCGCGTCTCGTCATCGTGAACGAAGGCTTCTATCGCGGTTTGCGCAACGCCGATCGCGACATTCTGGAAACGGCGCTGGCCAACGGCGCCAAGTGGCAGGACGCGGAACTCCTCAAGCAGGAAGCCACGCTGGTCGACACGCTGCGCGCGGCGGGCATGACGGTCGTGCAGCCCGACGTGAAGGCGTGGCGCGAGCCGGTGCTGGCCAAAGTGCCCGCGCGCTTCGCCACCGTCTGGGGTGCGGGCACGTTCGACGCCCTGGCGGCGCTGTAATGGAAGGGCTGCGGCGCGTAAGCGACGGCGCGTTGCGCGCCGCCGCCTTCCTCCTGCTGATGGCGTTGTTGGGTTGCGTCGTGCTGGGCGTTGCGTCGCGCCAGCTCGGCGCGCCCGTTCCATGGACCGACGAAGCCGCCCAGTATCTTCTGGTGTGGACCGGCTTCGTCGGCTGGATCCTGGCCGCGCGACGGCGCAGCCATATCCGGATCGACGTGTTCATCGACGCGCTGCCCGCGATCCCGCGTCGCGCGGCCGAAATTGTCATCCAGCTTTGCGTCGTGGCGCTGACCGCGGCGATGGTCTGGTACGGGCCGGTATTGATCGAACGCAATCTCGACGTGACCTGGATCAGCGTGCCGCTCTCGGCCGCGATCCTCTACATTCCCGTACCTTTGGCCGGGGCGGCGGTGCTGATCCAAGCTTGCGCGCAGATCGTCGAAGCGATCAAAGGGCCGCTGCCGACCGCGATGGTGGAGACCAAGCTGTGATCTCCACGATGACCGAGATCCTGATCGTCTGGTTCGTGGCGCTGCTGCTGGGCGTGCCGCTTTACGCGACGATGGGGCTGGCGGCACTCGCCTTCGTGTTCTTCGCCGGCATCACGCCGCAAATCGTGCCGCAGAAAATCGCGCAGGCGGCGAACTCCTTCCCGCTGCTCGCGGCCCCCTTGTTCATCCTGATGGGCAACATCATGAACTCGGGCGGCATCACCGAGCGCATCTTCGCCTTCGCCACGGCTTGCGTGGGCTGGCTGCGCGGCGGCTTGTGCCACGCGAACATCCTGGCGAGCGTGATTTTCGCGGGCATGTCGGGCTCGGCCGTGGCCGACGCGGGCGGCGTGGGCACGCTCGAAATCAAGGCGATGAAGGACGAGGGCTACGACGCCGAAACGGCGGCCGCGATCACGGCCGCGTCGGCGACGATCGGCCCGATCATTCCGCCGTCTTTGCCGATGGTCATCTACGGCGTGTCGGCGGACGTGTCGATCGGCGGGCTGTTCCTGGCGGGCGTCATTCCCGGCCTGCTGATGGCGGGCGCGATGATGGCGATGGTCACGTGGATCGCGACCAAGCGCAATCTGCCGCGCCATCCGTTCCCGGGCTTGCGCGATCTGTGGGTCGCCTATCGGCGCGCGCATTGGGCGTTGATGACGCCGGTCATCCTGTTCGGCGGCATGATGGGCGGCATCTTCACCCCGACGGAAGCCGCGGGCGTGGCCACGCTCTACGCGCTGATCCTGGGGCTGTTCGTCTATCGCGAATTCGATTTCCGCGATCTGCCGCGCATCGCCGTCGACACGGTCGAAACGACCGGCGTGGTGTTGGCCCTCGTCATGACCGCCTCGGCGCTGGGCTGGTGCCTGTCGCTGTCGCGCATCCCGCAGACGCTGGGGCCGCAGATCGTGGACATGGTCGGCAATCCGCTGGTCTTCCTGCTGGTCGTCAATTTGCTGCTGCTGATCGTGGGCTGCTTCATGGAAGCGCTGGCGGCGATGCTGATCCTGATTCCGATCCTCACCCCCGCCGCCGCGCAGTTCGGCATCGATCCGATCCAGTTCGGCCTGATCTTCGTGCTGAATCTGATGATCGGCACGGTGACGCCGCCGGTCGGCGTGGTGCTTTTCGTGACCGCCAAAGTCGCGAACATCACCTTCGCGGCGATGTCGCGCGCCATCGTGCCGTGGCTCGTGCCGCTGATCGGCGTGCTGCTCGCGGTCACGTTCTGGCCGCCGCTGACGACCTGGCTGCCCAAGCTGGTGATGGGGCGCTAAAGGCGCTCCAATTACCATGGCGGCGTCGGGGGTTTACGCGGGCGCCCGTCGTGCCTACATAGACTTTGTGATGCGCATGACCCCGATCCACGCAATGGCCTTCAAAACGTTCCGCTCCGGCGGGGCGCAAACGGTCTTGCGCGTGCCGATCTAGGCATCGCATCCGGATCGCAAGCCCCGCGGCAGTCGCGGGGCCCGGTCGATCCTTTCCTCCGGTCCGGTTTCCCCGCACTCCGCTTTCACATGGAGTGGAAATCATGGACCCGAGTTACACGATCCCCAAAACCCCGCGCGTCGGCATCGTCGGTGCGACCGGCAAGGTCGGCACGGCGATGCGTCATCTTCTGGCGTCGCGCGGCTTTCCCGCCGCCGAGTTGCGCCTGTTCGCTTCGGCGCGATCGGCAGGCGATGCCGTATCGGCGGCGTCGGGCGGTGCTTTGATCGTCGCCGACGCGACCGATGCCGATTTCGACGATCTCGATATCGTGCTGTTCGCGGGGCCCGGCGCGGCGTCGCGCGAATTGGCGCCGCGTGCAGCACATACCGGCGCGATCGTGATCGACGTTTCGCCGGCGTGGCGCGCCGATCCGCGCGTGCCCTTGGTCGCGGGCGGCGTCAACGCGCAAGCGTTAAACGCGATCCCGCGCGGCATCGTCGCGGGGCCGGATTCATGCGTCACAGCGGCGGCGGCGGCACTGAAGCCTTTGCACGACGCGGCGGGGTTGACGCGCGTCGCGGTCGGCGACGGGGCGGCGCCGCCATTCCTGCCGACGGCGAAATGGGTGCCGCCGCCCGCCGATACGGCCGCCGGGCGTATGGCCGCCGAAACGCGGCGCGTGCTCGGCCTGCCGGAATTGCCGGTCGCCTGCGCCAGTGCGAACGGGGCGGGGCTGGCGATCGCGGCGTCCTTCGCGCGCGAATTGGCGGCGGACGAAGCGGCGGCGTTGGTGTCGCAGGAATCGGGACTCGCCCCGCGCTGGGTGCGTGCCGATGGGGAAGCGCCGAATGCGCTCGCCTTGGTCGTGGATGCGGGCAATCCCGCTTATGCGGCCGCCCTCAACGCCGTGCGGATCGCCGAAGCGATGCTGCCGAACTAGACCTTAAAAGCGAAACGGCCGGGGTGTCGCCCCGGCCGTTTTTGTTTGCTTACATCGTCGCGCCGATTTGCCACGGCACGAATTCGTTATCGCCGTAGCCCAGCGCTTCGGATTTCGATTTCTCGCCCGAGGCGACGGCCAGGATCTTCTCGAAAATCTCCTGGCCCTTGGCCTGGACGGTCACGCCGTCGACGATATCGCCGCAATTGATGTCCATATCGTCGGGCATGCGCTTGAAGATGTCGGTGTTGGTGGCGAGCTTGATCGACGGCGTGGGCTTGCAGCCATAGGCCGAGCCGCGCCCCGTGGTGAAGCACAGCACGTTGGCGCCGCCCGCGACTTGGCCGGTGGCCGAGACGGGGTCGTAGCCGGGCGTGTCCATGAACACGAAGCCCTTGGCGTCCACGCGCTCGGCGTAGTGATAGACGCCGCGCAGGGTGCGTGTGCCGCCCTTGGCGGCCGCGCCCAGCGACTTCTCCAGAATGGTCGTCAGGCCGCCCGCCTTGTTGCCGGGCGAGGGGTTGTTGTCCATCGACCCGCTATGCTTGGTCGTGTACGCCTCCCACCATTTGATGATGCCGATCAGCTTCTCGCCGATCTCGCGGCTTTCGGCGCGGCGGGTGAGAAGATGTTCAGCGCCGTAGATCTCCGGCGTTTCGGAGAGGATGGCAGTACCACCCTGGTCGACCAGCAGATCGACCGCAGCGCCCAAGGCCGGGTTGGCGGTGATGCCCGAATAACCGTCCGACCCGCCGCATTGCAGGGCGAGCATCAATTCGGACGCGGGGATCGCCTCGCGTTTCACGGCATTGACCGTGGGCAGCATTTCCTTGATCGCGGCGAGCCCCGCTTCGATCGTCTTCTTGGTGCCGCCGCTGTCCTGAATGTTCATCGAGCGGAACGTCGCACTCTCGGCGATGTCGTAGGCCTTCTTCATCTCCGCGATCTGGAACACTTCGCAGCCCAAACCGACGAGCAGCACCGCGCCGACATTCGGGTTGGTCGCGTAGCCCCAAGCCGTGCGCTGGAGAATGTCGTAGCCTTCGCCCTTCGCGGCCATGCCGCAGCCGGTGCCGTGCACCAGCGGCACCACGCCGTCGACATTCGGATAGTCGTTCAGCAGGCCCGACTTCACGACCGCTTCGCCGATGAATCGCGCGACCGAGGCCGAGCAATTCACCGAGGTGAGAATGCCGATGTAATTGCGCGTGCCCGCGCGCCCATTGGCGCGGCGATAGCCTTGGAAGGTGCGGCGCTTCTCCAGCGGGATCGGATCCCAGGGGCGCGCGTTTTCGGCATAGGCGTAGTCGCGCGCGAAGGCGGCGAATTCGCAGTTATGCACGTGCACATGCTCGCCCGGCTTCGTGTCTTGCGTCGCGAAGCCGATGATCTGGCCGAATTTCTTGAACGGCGCGCCCTTGGGCGTGAACTCGATCGCCATTTTGTGGCCGCGCATGATCCGCGCGGCGGCGACGGTGCCGTGCAAGGGCATGCCGGGTTCGACGGTGTCGACGGCGACGATCAGATTATCCGCCGGATCCAGGCGGATGGTACGGGGGTTGGCGGCCATGTTTTTTCGCGTTGCTCCCTAATGCTTGGCCCAAACTAGGCCAGCGTATTCTTGACGAAAACCCCATCCTTGAGGATGGCGGCTATGCGTTCGCCCTGACCGGTCAGGACGGCGATATCGGTAAGCGGGTTACCGTCCACGACCAGCAAATCGGCCAGCGCCCCGGGCGCCACGACGCCCAGTTTGCCTTCCATACGCAGCACTTCCGCCGCAATCGTGGTGGCCGAGGCGATGATCTCGTGCGCGGGCAAAACCCGCGCGCGGATGGCGAACTCGGTCGATTGATGGCGATGCATCTCGCCCAGCAGATCGGTGCCGAACGCCATTTTGACGCCCGCTTGCCGGAAGATTTCCAGCGAGCGCAAACCGGCGCCGCGCACATTCTCGATCTTGGCGACGCTTTCGGGCGGCAGGCCGAGCGATGCGCCTTCGTTCGCCAGCGCGTCATACGTCACGAGTGTGGGCACGACGTAAGCGCCCTTCTTGGCCATCAAGGCGGCTGTGTGCGCATCGACCAGATTACCGTGCTCGATCGTGCGCACGCCCAGCTCGACCGCGCGGCCGATCGCCTCGGCCGTATAAGCGTGGGCGGCGACATAGGTTTTCGATTTGTCGGTTTCCTCGACGATCGCCAGAACTTCGTCGCGCGAATAGCCGAGCCAGTCGATCGGATCGGTGGGCGAGGCGACACCGCCCGACGCCATGATCTTGATGAAATCCGCGCCCGCTTTCAGTTCCTCGCGCACCGCTTTGCGCACGGCGTCCACGCCGTCGGCGACGCGCGACAACAGGCCGATGCGCGCATGGCACAGGCAGAATTCGCGGTCGTCGAAACGCCCGCGCAGATCGCCATGCCCACCGGTCTGGCTCAACGATTTACCCGCGATGAACAGGCGCGGCGCGCGGAACAAGCCTTCCTCGACCGCCAGCTTCAGTCCGTAATCGGCGCCCGAGGCGTCGCGCACGGAGGTGAAGCCGCGCTTCAGCATGCCGTCCATCACCGCGACGGATTTCAGCGCCGTGAAGCTCGTCGGCATCGCCGCGTTGCGCGCGAGGTTCGCCATCGTCGCCACGACATGCACGTGGCAATCGATCAGGCCGGGCATCAGCGTGCGGCCGTTCAGATCGATAACGGTCGCCGACGGTGCCGCGATCGGCGTGGCCGAAACCTCGCGGATCGTATTGCCCTCGACCAGCACGAAATGGCCGGGCCGCGCCTCGGCCTGCGTGCCGTCGATCACGACGGCGTTCTTGAACAGAAGGGTATTCGTCATCGGGGTTTAGGCTAACATGTCGGACGGCAAAGAATCGAGGGATGGCGGCGCCCAAAATGGCATTCGACGCGCGCGAATTGGCTTCGGTTCAGGGATTGGCGCAAGCCTTGGCGGCGGGCGATCCCGCCGCCTTGCCCGCGTTGCGCAGCCTGCGCTGGAATCTCGCCGCCGCTTTGCTCGACGGGTCGGCCGAACCGGAGTTTGTTGCGTCGCAACCGGGGGCGGTCGCCCTGGCCGAAGCCGGGCTCACGCGTTTCCCGACGGAACCGGCCGAGGCGGTATTGGCCGGGCAAGCCGCCGAACGCTTTGGCGAAAAAGCGCCGATGCTGGCGGCATTGCTGCTGACCCCGCCGCAGGATCTGCTGGAAATCCCCGATCTCGCAGCACTATCGCCGGGAATGCGCGCCGTGGCGGGGCAAGCGCTGCTGGTCGCCCCCGCGCTCTTTAGCGATATCGGCGAAAGCGAGCGCTACGCCGCGAAGCTTGAAGCGATTGTTGCGTCCTTCCACGCGGCGGTGGTCGGCCATCCGGAAGATCCCTCACGCTTGGCGCTGGGGCTGATGTTCGCGCAACGCGCCAGTCTGTTGATGGCGTATTTCTCGACGCGGAACTTAAAGCGCATGATGCGCCTGCGCGGCGAAATCGTGGAGACCATGCTGGTCGCCGCGCGCCGCTTGCCTGCGCACGCATTCGGCGAGCGCCGGCCCGGGCCGCTGCGCGTCGGCGTGCTGACGCAGGCCTTGCGGCCGTTCACCGAAACCTATCTGGCGATCTCGCAATTCGAGGCGAAGGATCCCGACATCGAATTGTCGGTCTATACGATCGACGCGGCTCCGGGCCCGATCGAGGATTTGGCGCGCGCGAAAGCCGATCGCTATGTCGTGCTCGGCGGCGATCTCGCCGCGCAATTGGCGCGGCTGCGCCAAGACGATCTCGACGCGATCGCCATCCATTCGAATATTTCGGCGGTGGTGAATCCCGTGGCACTGCTCGCCGCCTGCCGCTTGGCGCGCGTGCAGATCGTGTCGACCGCCACGCCGACGACCGGCGGCTTCGCATCCGGCGACGCGTATTTCTCGGGTGCGGATAACGAGCCGGGCGAATATCCGCAAAGCGATTACGTCGAGACGCTGTATCGCGCCCCGGGCTTCATCAACTACTACGCCTTCCAGCACGATACGGATGCGGCGACGGCGGCGCCCACGCGCGCCGCATTGGGTTTGCCGGACGGCGTGCCCGTGTTTTTCTCCGGCGCCAATTTCTTCAAGCTGGGGCCGGAGCTGACTTCGTTGTGGGCAAGGCTGCTGGCCGAAGTGCCCGAGGCGCGGCTGGTCATCATGCCTTTCGCGCCGAGCTGGTCGGCGTCGTATTTCTCCGCGCCCTTCTTCGCGCGGATCGAGAAGCAATTCGGCGCGGCGGGCATCTCGCGCGATCGCTGGTGCGCCGTGCCGCCCGTACCCACGCGCGCCGATCTGCATCGCATCGCCGCGTTGTGCGACGTCTATATCGACGCGCATCCGTTCTCGGGCGCTTGCTCGCTGATCGATCCGCTGAGCGTGGGCTTGCCCATCGTCACGCTGGCGGGGGAGCGGTTTCGCGGCCATGTCGGGGCCGCGATGCTCACCGGCGCGGGGCTTGGCGAATTCGTCGCCAAGGACGAAGACGATTATGTCGCCAAGGCCGCCGCGTTGGCGCGCGATGCGGAATTCCGCGCCGCGTCCGCCGCGAAAATCCGCGAGGCGATGTCGCCGTCTTTGCCCTATTTCGACGTCGCGGCTTCGGGCAAGAAACTGGCCCAGGCCGCGAAGGATTTGACCGCCGCACGCGACGCCGCGTTCGCCGGTTTGCGCGCTAAATCGCCCGACGAATTGATCGCGACGATTTTGCATCTGGCCGACGCGGCGAAGGGCACGCCGTTGTTCCGCGCACTCACCGATCTCGAACTCGTGCGCCTGTTCGCCGTGCCCTATTTGAAGGACGCGGCCCCCGGCGGCCACGCGATCGACGTCGGCGCCTGTTTGGGCGAAACGGCGTTGCCGTTCCTCGATCTGGGCTGGTCGGCCGATCTGTTCGAGCCCGACACGGCGTGCCTACCCGCGATGGCGGAACTCGCGCGCCGCTACGGCGAGCGTATTCGCCATCACGCGATGCTGGTGACGGAAGCGAGCGGGGCGGCGGCGTTTTTCCAAGCCGAGGTCGGCTTGTCGGGCCGTTCGCCATCGCTGCTGTCGGCGACCAAGGATATGCGCAGCGTGCCCGCGACACGGCTCGACGATTTCGCCGCCGCGAAGGAATTGACCCAAGTCGATTGGCTGAAGGCCGACTGCGAGGGCTACGATTTCGACGCGCTGCTCAGCCACGATTACGCGAAATTGCCGCCGCGTTTGGCGCTCGCGGAATTCTCGACGGCACATCCGCGCCAAGCGGGCGACGCGTTGCCCAAGACGCTCGCCGCGATGCGCGAACGCGGCTATGGCGCGCTGATCTTCAGCTACGAGGACGCGGGCAATTTCCATCGCCGCGTCTGGGATTATTGGTGCATCGGCCTGACGAGCGAAGCGCCGGTCGCCTGCGCCGAGGGCCACGCGCACGGGAATATTCTGTTCTTCCGCTTGGACGACGCAGAATTCCTCGCGCGTACGGCGCTGACGCTGGCCGAATTGCTGCCGGCCGAAACGCGCGCGAAATTCCTGGCATGAAGACCGCGCTGATCACCGGCGCGGGCGGGCAGGACGGGCGCTTGCTCTCGCGCCTGCTGCTGGCCGATCATTGGGACATCGCGGGCCTCGTGCGGCACGAAGCTTCAACCGTCGAGAGCGGCGTGCGCAAAATCGTCGGCGATGTCGGCGACGGCACGGCGCTGCGCGAAACCCTCGACGCCGTGAAGCCGTCGCGCGTGTTCCATTTGGCGGCGGCGCATCATTCCTCGGAAGGCGGAACGGGGGACAAGAGCGCCGAAGTCGCCGCGATGATCCGCGTCAATTTCGAAGCGGCGGCCACGCTGCTCGAGTGGATCGCGGCGGGAAGCCGGGCGACGCGCGCGGTGTTCGCCGGATCGTCGCAAATGTATCAGGCGCAAGGGGCCGATCTGTTCGTCGACGAGACCACGCCGGCGAACCCGCGTACCTTCTATGGCCATACGAAACTCTGGACACGCGATCTCGTCCGCCATGCGCGCGAGCGTTTGGGATTGCACGCAAGCTTCGCCGTGCTGTTCAACCATGAGAGCGAATTGCGGGCCCCAAGCTACGTCACCCGCAAGATCGTCGATGCCGCCGTCTCGGGCGCGCCGCTCGAACTTATGAATATCGGCGGGCGGGCCGATTGGTCTTCCGCGCGCGACATCGTCGCCGCTTTGGCCGCGATGGCCGAACGCGCCAGCCCGGGCGAATACGTTCTGGGCTCGGGCGAGGCGCATCGCGTGCGCGATTGGGTCCAAATCGCCTATGCGCGCACGGCCCGCGATCCCGCCGCCGTGACCGCGAAAAGCGATGCGGCCGGTTTCATTCCGATCGCCAATCCGCGCAAAGCGATCCTCGACGGCGTTTGGCGGCCGCGCATCGCCTTCCATGCGCTGGTCGAAAACATGACCGACGCTATTTCCGGAACGCAAAGCCCCGCGACCGGCCGGCATTGACCAGCAAGGCGCCGTCGTCGCGCAATCGCGCGTCGAACACGCGCGGATACCAGCCGTCGCGCGCGCGAATGCGGAAACTCGATCCCGCCAGCGGTTCCAGATCGGTCATGACGCCGCCGCGCAACGGTCCGTCGATGCGCAACGCCGCACCGTCGATCGTGTAGCTGGCCCCGAGTTCCGCATGGCGCCAGACGCCGTCGAGGCCCTTGGGCAATTCGCCCGGCGCTTCGACGCGGCGATAGGCGATGCGGTCACCGTTGGCGCCGATGACGCCGCCGCCGTCCCAGCGGAACGCGAAGCCGCCGCGCAGCGCGTTGCCCTCGGTATCGAGCGGGAACGTTCCGCCATGCTGGCGCGCGAAGGCGTAACCGTCTTGCGCCAGAAGATCGAGCGACAAGCCGCCGTCCTCCGACAGATACGTGCCCGGAAGGATCGCGTCCGCCTTCAAGCGGATTGCATCGGGATCGAGGCCGCGCGCGCGATCCAGGATTTCGCGCGCCGCCAGCCAAGGCTGGAAGCGATCCGAATTGGCGATCACGATCACGGTCAGATCTTCGGCGGGAACGCGGATGAATTCGGTCAGGAATCCCGGCATCAAACCGCCATGGCCGATCGTGTCGAGCCCGCGCCAGGGCGAGACCTGGACGCCGCTGGCGTAGAAGTTTTGCGTGCGGTTGGCGAAAGGGCGCTGCGCGCAAATCGCATCGAGCAATTCGCCGCCGATCTTCTTGGTCGACCAGTTGCGCGCCCATTCGATCATGTCGTCGAGGCTGGCGCGCAATCCTCCTTCGCCGCCGCCGGGCCACGCGTCGATGGCGCGGATCAGCTTGCCGTCGCGCACCAGGTAGCCCGTGCCCATGCCGGGGATCACCTCGTCCTGGCGCGTGCCGAGGATCGCGGTCTTCATGCCCACGGGGCCGAGAATGCGATCGCGCAAAATCTCGGCGAAGGGGCGGCCTTCGATGCGTTCGGCGGCGTCGTGCAGATAGGCGAAATTGGTGTTGCAGTACGCGAAGTCGGTGCCCGCCTTGAAGTTGCGCGCCGATTGGCGGCGTACGAGATCGAGCAGCGCCGCGCGCGGGGCGGGCGACGACAGATCGCCGCCGCCCAGCGCGTAGGTCTCCATGATCTCCGGCAGGCCCGACGCGTTGTGCATCAGATGGCGATAGGTGATGCCGGGAAGTGCGGCGCCGTCGAGATCGATGCGGCCTTCCTGGGCCAGCATATGCAGCGCCAAGCAGGTGAATTGCTTGGTGACCGATGCGACCGTCATCACGGTTTGCGGCGCCAGCGGGATTCCCATCTCCACGCTGGCGCGGCCGAACGCGTCGCGCAGCACGATATCCGTCCCGCGCACGATGCCGATCGCCGCGCCGGGCCAGCCCGGCCGGTCCAGGCGTTCGCGAACGGTTCGGGCGGCGTTTACCAAGTCCGTATCAGCGATCATGGGCGTTCCATATTGCCGCATCGCGGTCGCTTGAAATTCGATTGCGCGGGACCCTGGGCTGTCGCAAAGTCGCCCGCAAGGCGTTGGGGAAAACCCGAGGCCGCAACCATAACAGGTCCGAACAGGAGAGTATCATCATGACGATCACGGCTTCCCGCAAGACGGGTCGCGCCGCGTTGTTCGCCGCCGCCGCCTTCGCGGTATTGGCGGCAGTGGCGCCCGCCCCGGCGGACGCGCAGATCTTCCGCTACGGCTCGGCGAACGACATTCTCGGCCTCGATCCGCACGCCAACAACCACGGCGTGACGAATGCGATGAAGTCGAACATGTACGACCCGCTGGTGCGCCGCAATTTCGACGGCTCGCTCCAGCCCGGTCTGGCCGAAAGCTGGACGCAGACCAACCCGACGACCTGGCGCTTCAACCTGCGCCGCAACGTGCGCTTCCACGCCGGCCAGCCCTTCACCGCCGACGACGTGATCGCGTCGTTCGAGCGCGTGCGCCAGCAGACGTCGGATATGAGCTACACGGTCGTCTCGATCGAGCGTATCGAGAAGGTCGACGAGAACACCGTCAACATCATCACCAAGGGGCCGAACCCGGTTCTGCTCCAGGATTTGACGCTGTTCTTCATCATGAGCAAGCCGTGGCTCGACGCGAACAACGCGATGGTCGTGTCGCGTTCGGGCCAGCCGGGGGCGGCGACGAACTTCGCCAATCTCAACGTCAACGGCACGGGGCCGTTCCGCTTCGTCGAGCGCGTGGCCGACGAGCGCACGGTGATGGAAATCAACCCGAACGCCTGGGATCCCGCGACCGCGACGGGCATCACCCGCGCGATCTGGCGCCCGGTCGCCAACCCGGCGACGCGCGTCGCCGCCGTGCGCTCGCGCGAGCTCGACCTCATGTATCCCGTACCCCTGCAGGACGTGAACGCGCTCAAGCAGCTCAGCGATCTTCGCGTCGTGCAAGGGCCGACGGCGCGCACCGTCTATTTCGCCTTCGACACGGTGCGCGACAATCTGATCGATCAGCCGGGCGTGAAGAACCCGCTGAAGGACGCGCGGGTGCGTCGCGCGATCTATCAGGCGATCAACAGCCAGGCGCTGATGCGCGTCACGATGCGCGGCTTCGGCCAAGCGTCGGGTCTGATCATCGCGCCGCAGGTCCAGGGCTGGGATCAGGAATCGAACCAGCGTCTGCCCTACGATCAAGCCGCCGCGCGCAAGCTGTTGGCGGAAGCGGGCTATCCCAACGGCGTGACCGTGCCGTTCCATTGCCCGAACAACCGCTACATCAACGACGAGGATATCTGCACGGCCGTCGTCTCGATGCTGGCGCAAGTCGGCATCACCGCGCGCCTCAACGCCATGCCGTTCAGCCAGTTCATCCCGGCGGGCGGCCAGGGCCAGTTCCAGTTCTATCTGCTCGGCTGGACGCCCGGCAATTTCGACATCTCCAACCCGCTGCGCGAGTTGCTGACGATGACGGACGGGGCGGGCACGTTCAACTGGGGCAAGTATCAAAATCCCCAGGTCGAAGCGCTGCGCAACCAGATCGCGACCGAAACCGACATGACCAAGCGCGCGGCCTTGTCGAAGCAGGTGTGGTCGATCATCCGCCAGGATGTGCCGATCGTTCCCTTGCATCAGGAACCGCAGGTCTTCGCGATGCTCAACGACCGCATCGCGGAGTTCAAGATGCGCGTGCAGGAAGACGTCGAACTGCGTCACGTCCGCCTGCGCCGCTAAACGCGCAAGCCGGTTGAACGCGAAGGGCCGTCCGGGAAACCGGGCGGCCTTTTTCGTTTTAGACGACGTTCTTCTCGAGCATCTTGGCACCCGACAGCAATCGCGCGGGCGAGAGATCGCCAAGATCGAGCGTCGTGTATTTGCCGTGCCGGATCAGTTCGGCGAGGCCGCGGCCGATACCGGGGCTTTGCTGCAACCCGTGGCCGGAGAAGCCGTTGGCGAGCAGCACATTCGCCGTTCCGGGGACGAGGCCGATCAACGCGTTCGCGTCGAACATGTTCATGTCGTAATGCCCGGCCCAGGCACGGCCGCGCTTGATCGCCTCGAACGCCGGCACGCGCGCGGCCAAAGCGGGCCAGACATACTCGTCGAAGAAATCGTAATCGACCTCGAAATCGTCGGGGGCGACGTCCGGGTCCTTGTCCTCGGGCGGAACGGTGCCGGCGATAAAGCCTTCGCCTTCGGGGCGGAAATAAACGCCGCCCGGATCGATGGTCAGCGGCACGCCGTCGATGCGCGTGCGGCATTCGAAGGTGAACACGAAGCGCTTCTTCGCGTGGACGGGAATATCGAAGCCGATCGCGCGCACGATTTCGCGCGTTCCCGTCCCCGCCGCGAGCGCGACATGGCCCGCCGAGATCGTCGTGCCGTCCGACAGGCGCAACGCGGTCGCGCGGTCGCCTCTCATCTCGAGGCTTGCCAAGGCGGCTTTGCGATATTCGACGCCGAGCGTGCGCGCCTTGCGCCGCAACGCTTGGACGAGGCCGTAACCATCGAACCAGCCTTCGCCCGTGCGGCCCCAAGTTCCGGCGACGAGATCGTCGGTCGCGAGCCACGGGAATTTCGCGGCGAGGCCAGCGCGGTCGAAAAACGCGATATCCGCCCCCAGCGAAATTTGCAGCGCGTGGTTCTCGCGCAAAACGGCTTCGCCGCTGGGCGTGGCCATGAACAAATAGCCGCCTTCGCGAAGGCCGATATCCGGCCGCTCGCCATCGACCGCCAGCCGCGTGCCCAGATCGCGCAGGAATTCGATCCCGTAGAGCGACAACTTGACGTTCACGCGGGCGGAGAATTGCTGGCGGATCGACGCGGCCGAGCGGGCGGACGCCGCGCGCTCGTAGCCGGGATCGGGCTCCAGCACCAATATCCGGCCCTTGAGACCGGGATCGGCGGCGAGGTGATAGGCGAGCGACGAGCCGATGGCGGCCCCGCCGGCGACGACGACGTCGAAAACTTCGTTCATGGCCGCCTTAGGTTAGCGCATTGAAACAAGGTTGGCGCCGGGTTATGTGAAGGCGTCGGAATAGGGGTATTCGCCTTGATCGAGAAGCACAAATTGAAAGCCATCAGCGGCTATCCGGAATGGCTGCCGGAATTGCGCATGGTCGAGCTTTCGTGGATCGACCAGATCCGCAAAATCTTCGAAAGCTACGGCTACGCGCCGATCGAAACGCGTTCGGTCGAGCCGGTCGAAGTGCTGCTGAAGCAGGGCGACACCGACAAGGAAATCTACGCCATCCGCCGCTTGATGGCCGAAGGCGACGAGGCGACCCAGCCGCCCGAGCACGCGCTGCATTACGACATGACCGTGCCGATGGCGCGCTACGTGGCGGCGAACCTCAACGATCTGGTTTTCCCCTTCAAGCGCTATCAGATGCAGAAGGCCTGGCGCGGCGAACGCCCGCAGGAAGGCCGTTTCCGCGAATTCATCCAATGTGACGTCGACATCGTCGATACGCGCGACATCCCGCTGCATTACGACGCGGAAATGCCCGCGATCGTGTTCGAGACGCTGGACAAGCTCGGCGTGGGCGGCTCGGTCACGCGCATCAACAACCGCAAGATTCTTCAGGGCTATTACGAAGGCCTAGGCGTCGCCGATTACGGCAACGCGATGCGCATCGTCGACAAGCTCGACAAGATCGGCGTCAAAGGCGTGTCGGCGATGCTGGCGTCGGAAATGGCGCTCGACGATTCGACGATCGGCAAGATCCTGGCGCTTGCGGAGATCAAGGGCACGGATGCCGGCGTCGTCGGCAAGGTCGAGGCTTTGGGCGTGAAATCGCCGGTCCTCGAACAGGGCCTGTCGGAGCTCGGCTTCGTCATGGGCGAGCTTGCGCGCTTCCCCGAAGGATCGTTCGTCGCGGATCTGTCGATCGCGCGCGGCCTCGCCTATTACACGGGCACGGTCTACGAAACGAAGCTGACCGCGTTCCCCGATTATCCGACCGTGTGCGGCGGCGGGCGCTACGACAATCTCGTCGGCTCGCTGATCAATCGCCGCCTGCCGGGGCTCGGCATTTCGATCGGCCTCACGCGCATCTTCTGGAAGCTGCAGAAGGAAGGCGTGATCAAGCCGACGCGCAAAACGCCGACCGACGTGCTGGTCGTGTTCCCGCGCGGCGGCAGCTACGCCCAGGTCGCGGCGACTGCGCGCGTGCTGCGCGGGCGCGGCTTGAAGGTCGAGCTGTGGCACGAAGAACGCAAGCTCGACGCCCAGCTCAAATACGCGGGCGACAAAGGCATCCCGTTCGTGTGGTTCCCGCCGGTCGAAGCCGGCGCGCCGCATCAAGTGAAGAACATGGAAAACGGCGTGCAATACGAAGCCGACGCCGCGTCCTGGTCGCCGGAGAAGGGCTAAGCGCGCAAGATCGCGACGAGGGCGGCGATCAGCATCGCCGTCGATGCGAACATCGCGATCATGAACCCGGGCCCGCGCTTCTTCGGATCGGCATAGTAGGCGCGCGCGTAAAGGGCGCGCCCGGCGATCCACACGGCGCCGCCGATGGCGGCCCATTGATCGCCGACCCAGATCGCGCACAGCCAGAGTGCCGGCAACGCGACGACGATCTGCTCGAGCGTATTCATCTGCACGCGCAGATAACGCTGGAATTCCGGCGGGCCGTCGGTCGCGGGCGCGGGCACCGCGTATTTGCCGCGCGCGATGCCGACCTTGAAGCTGAGGGTGGTGTAGAAGATCAAGGCCGCGATCGTCGCGAGGCTGGCATAGGGATACATCGGTCACTCCGTTTCAGACGCGCCGATATGGGCACATCCGCGGGCGCGACTGTCAACTCGCCTGCGCAGCCGCGGCCAAGTGATCGGCGAAGGCGCGCGCCCAGCGCGCCGAGGGTTGCAGCCAGCGCAGCACGAGACCGCGCGGATCATGCGCCGTGACCGACGCGATCAGCGCGAAGCGGCGCGGCGGTGCGCCCGGGCCGGGGCGGGGAATGCGCAATTCGACGGCGACCACGCCGCCGATATCGGCTTTGACCGCGCCGCCGTCGGTGCGAAGCCCGAGCACCGAGATATCGTGGATCGGCAATTCCCGGCCGCGCAGCACGATCGTGGCGCCGGTCAGCGCGTAGCGCGGCGAGCGCCGGCGCTCCGCACCCGCATCCTTCCCGTCGGGCGGGCTCATCGCTTGCCCGCCTGCCGGCGGCGGCCATTCGCTTCCCGGCGCGCGAGTTCGGCGGCTTGGGCGTCGCGCTTTTTCTGCGCGGCGCGCTTGTCGGCTTCCTCGCGTTCGAGCTTCGCTTTTCGCGCGGCGTCGAGACGGGATTCGAGTTCCTTGTCGGCCTTGCCGTCGATCCAATTGGTCAATTGGCGGACCATCTTCGAGCGCTGGAACGTCAGCCCGTTCCACACGCGCTCGGATTCGGCGTCGGTCGCCTCCGTCGGCATGGTCGGCAGGTAGAGCAGGATATGCTGGATCGCGAGATCGAGCACATAGGGATCCTTCGACGTCTCGAATTCCACCTGCGCCTTGTCCCAGACGTCGATCAGATCGCTCCAGCCGTCCAGCGCGAAGGCGATGTCGCGCGCCCAGCCGGCGATCAGGTCGAGCACGATTTCGTGATCGCGCACGACGGCGACGAAGAAGCTGAGTTTTTGCTCGATATCCGAAAGCCGATCGGCGACGTAATCGCGGAACTGCGCGGCCGAGAATTGCACGAGCAGCGCGCGATTGGCGGCTTCGTCGCGCGTTTCCTTTTCGTAATCGCGCAAGGCTTCGCGGAATTTCTCGAGCCGCGCGAAGCCCAACGCGAGATGGCCTTCCTGGCGCGCACCCGGATCGGCGTCGAGATTGATGGCGCCGATCGGCGCGAGCGTTTCCGACACCGCTTCGATGCGCTTGATCACGAGCGGGGGCGAAATCTTCGCCTGCTGGCCGAGATAGCCGAATACTTTTTCGGTCAGCGCTTGGCCGGCGTCGGAATCCTGGCCCGGCGTGGCGCGGATCGCGGCCATCAGCATCATGCTGTTGGCCTTCGACATCACGGGATCGCCGCGCGCCACGCCGCATTCGCGCGTCGCTTGGGCGAGAAGGCTGATATAGGCCTGGAAACGGTCCTTGCGCGCCGAATCGAGCCGCGCTTTGGCGAACTCGCGCGTCGTGGGGTCGCCGGCATGGTCGCGATCGGCGGTCAATGCCAGCGTGCGCATCACCAAAGGGTCGAGCGGCGCGTCGGCGAAAGTCTCGGTGATCGAATCGAACAGCGCGCGATCGCGGATCGCCATTTGGGTCCAGTTCGGCACATGGACCCATTGCATGATCAGGTTCTGCCGGTCTTCGGATCCCGCGTAGTTCTCGAAGATCGCTTCCCATTCCTTCGGCCGCTGGCCGGGATGGGCGCGCAAACGCAGCGGCCGCAGGCGCGGATTCTCGAAAGGCACCAGCACGCCGCGCGCTTGGAACGTATCTGGAAGCAAGGGTTTCATCGCGCGGGATCGGGCTCCGTTCGGTCGTCACGGCGAAACTAGGTTCCCGATGCTGAATCCAGCGTTAACGGCGCAGGCGATTCTCGCATTCGATGCGGCGTCGGTCCTATTCTGGCGGCCGGAATGGACGAGGGTGTATTCGGAATGTCGAAAGCATGGATCTATCTGTTCACGGCCGGCGTGTTGGAAATCGCGATGGCGATCGGGTTGAAGATGAGCGAAGGCTTCACCAAGCTCGTACCCAGCGTCGTGACGTTCGCGAGTGCCGCCGCCAGCTTCTATCTGTTGGCGACGGCGATGCGCGAATTGCCGATCGGCACGGGCTATGCCGTGTGGGTCGGGATCGGCGCCGCGGGCACGGCGATCTTCGGCATCGTGCTGTTGGGCGAAGCGGCGAACGCGTTGCGTTTGGGCGGCATCGCCCTCATCATCGCGGGCGTGGCGCTGCTGAAATTCGCCGAAGCCGCCTGACCGGAGAAGCAAGAATGTCCGAGATCGTCGACCGCATCATCGCCGTGATGGAAAGCCCCGACGCCGATCGCCATTACGGCGAAGGCGTGTCGGAGCGCGATCATGCGTTGCAGGCCGCCGCCTTGGCGCGCGGCGAAGGCGCGCCGCCCACGTTGATCGCGGCGGCGCTGCTCCACGATATCGGGCATTTGCTGCATGGGTTGGACGAGGACATCGCCGATCACGGTATCGACGGCAAGCACGAGGCGGTGGGGGCCGCGTTCCTCGCCAAGCATTTCGTCGAGGACGTGGTCGGCCCGGTGGCGCTGCATGTCGACGCCAAGCGTTTCCTGGTCGCGACCGAGGCGGAATACGCCGCCAAGCTGTCGCCCGCCTCGGTGCAATCGATGGCGTTGCAAGGCGGCGTGATGAGCGACGCCGAGGCAAAAGCCTTCGCCGCCAAGAAGCATTGCGCCGGTGCGGTGCGCGTGCGCCGCTGGGACGAGGAAGCGAAAATCGTCGGCCTGAAAGTGCCGCCGGTCGCGTCCTATCGCGACGTGCTGGAAGCGAGCTTGCGCTAAGGCACCGGCCCGGCGTTGTCCTGACGCTTGCCGATGAACGTGGATTTCAGCAGCACGCAAAGCTGATTGAGGCGGCCGACATGCGGGTCGTCGAGCATGATTTTGACCATCTCGCGGACCTGCGTGCGGCGGCGGGCAAGCCGGTCCGCGTCGGGCATGGCGGCCGTGACGGCGGTGGGATTCGGCAGAATCGCCTCGGCGACCATGTCGCAGCTTTCGTTGCATTTCGTGTAGTTCTCGAGATCGAACAAGGTGCGCACCGAAATCTCGCGCAGTTTGTCGAGCTTGTCCGGGCCGACGGCGAGCACAAGCTGCGCTTGCGAAATCCAGTCGACGATTTCGTAAAGCCCGTAAGGCGTTTCGATATAGAGCAGGATCGGGTTGATCGTGGCGAGGTTCTGCGCGTCCTCGATCTCGAACTCCGCCAGCCTGAACATGATGTTCTGATCGATGCCGTCGACGATCTGTAACGGCAGAATCCGGCAATGCCGATAGGCGGCCGGATCGACGCGTTTGAATTGCAGGGAGGGATAGCGGTTCATCAACGTCGTGATGCCCAGGGTGGGGAATAATCCGCAAAGGAAGGCGACGCCGAGCGTCACGCCGCCGACGACTCCGTTCAACTCCCCTGTTCCCGCCAATTGCCGGACCCCATGGAACAGATACGCCGCGACGAAGCACGCCACCACCATCTGGAACGCGACGCGCACGAACGAGAACGCGTTGAGATCGTAGTTCGACACGCGTTTGATCAGATAGAGGATCGCGAAGACATAGGCGCCCGCGAAGGCGGCCGCGATGACGCCCAGAGATTCGGATTGATACTGCCTTAGATCTTTCGAGATCTCGCAGCCCGCGGTTTCGCAGGCGATTTTCGCGCCGGCGACGAAGGGGATGACCTCGCGCAGCAAGGCCTGTTCGGTGATTTTGTGGAACAGCGCGTGCAGGCCCAGGAACGTGATCGTCACGAAGATCGTCAGGGGAATGATGTAATGCTGCCAAGGGTCGTGGACGTGGTATTGGCCCTGCGCCGTCGGCAGCTCGTATTTGAACTTGGCCCCTTCGAGCGACAGCAGCGAGCCGGATTCGAGCTTACCCTTGAACCAATCCTCCTCCATCGTGCGCAGCAGGTTCTGGCGTTTGCGGCGCACATGCATGCGCGCGAGCATGATCCCGAACGGAAGGAACAAAGCCAGGGTCGCGATGGCGATATAGGCCTGGTTTTGGGACAGCCACGAAGGTTCCGACGGCATGATCGCACCCCCTTTTCCGGACGCGAGTCATGGTAGTCGTATTTAAATAAAATAATACAAAAAAGATTCGGCGTAATTCGCGCATGCGGAACCCGCCGCCGGAACGCGCGATTCCGGCGGCGGGTCCGTCAAAGATGGGAACGATCAGAGCGCGGTCGCGACGCGGCGCTGAAGCTCGTAAAGCGCGATCGCCGTGGCGTTGGACACGTTGAGGCTTTCGACACCCTTGTCGATCGGGATGCGCACCAGCAGATCGCAATGTTCGCGCGTGAGGCGGCGCAGGCCTTCGCCTTCCGCGCCCACGACAAGTGCGATTTTGCCGGTCATGTCGGCCTGGTGGATTTCGGTGCTCGCTTCGCCCGCGAGCCCAACGCACCAATAGCCGGCTTTCTTCAGATGATCGAGCGCGCGCGCGAGATTGACCACGCGCACGAAGGGCACGCGCTCCAAGGCACCCGACGCGGCCTTGGCCATCACGGCGGTCGCACCGGGCGAGTGCCGCTCGGGGCAGATCACGGCCGCGACGCCGAACCCGGCGCAGGAACGCAAAATGGCGCCGACGTTATGCGGATCGGTGACTTGGTCGAGCACCACGACGCGCGCGGCGTCCTGGCCTTCGGTCGCGCGAATGATGTCGTCGAGATCGGGATCGTCCAGCCCATCGACCAACGCCGCGAGGCCTTGGTGGACGGCGCCGCGCGGCATCATACGGTCGATTTGCTCGCGATCGAGGATCTCGGCGTCGGGCAGGCCGATCGGATGCGCCTCGGCCAGCGTTTCAAGCTTGGGCCCGAGCTGGGAATCGACTTCGCGCTGAATGGCGATGCGCAGAATCTTGCGGCGCGGGTTGGCGAGGGCGGCCAGAACGGGGTGAATCCCGTAGAGCCATACCCGGCCACCGCCTTCGCCCGGACGTTCGCCGGGGAAGGGGCCCGAACGCAAATTACGGTCGCGGCGGGGCCCGCGCGGCCCGCGCTCGGGGCGGCCACCCTGTTGCTCGCCCTCGGGGGCATCGAAACGCGGCTTGTCGAAACGCGGCTTGTCGAAGCGGGGCTTGTCGAAGCGGGGCTTGTCGAAGCGGGTGGGGCGCTCGCTACGCTCGGCCCCCCGCTGCGTACCGTCGAAACGGGCGGGGCGTTCGCCGCGCGGCCCGTCGGAGCGGGCGGGGCGTTCGTCGCGCGGCTTGCCGAAACGCGGTTTCTCGAACCGGTGGGGCTTGTCGCCGCGCTCCGGGCTCTCGGACCGGGCCGATTTCTCGAACCGGGCGGGTTTTTCGGCGCGGGGCTTGTCGCTGCGCGGCTTGCCGAAGCCGCCCATCGCAGCGGCGCCGGACTTGCCGAATCCGGGCTTATCCGCCCGGGATTTGTCGAATCGCTTGCCGGTCGAAGGGCCGCTCGGGCGGCCTTCCTCGCGATTGCCGCCGCTGCGGCTGCCGTCGAAGCGGGACCGGCCCCCATGCTTGCCATTTTTCATCGTGGCGCTTAATATGCGCAATTACAGCATTGTTCAAGTCGTCCCCCACCCGCTGGGCCCGTTTTCGGGTACGCGGAGGGGCACGGCTTCTTTTGTCGTGAGGTTTTGCCGTTGACTCTACCCCCTTCTTCTTATTAAACCCCCTGTCCGCGAAGGCCGCCTTTCGGGAAACCGGAGGGCGGCCTCGCGCCACATTGGCCGACGGAAAAGCGCGCTTGTCTTTGGCAACCCGCTGATTTGAAGGCCAAAAGGCGCGCCGGGTTGGATGGAGGGGTGGCCGAGCGGTCAATGGCAGCAGACTGTAAATCTGCCCTCTTCGGAG